>SDBS01004295.1_pt1 | contig 13953 bp, 12 predicted proteins | sample 2277091 | NCBI WGS metagenome assembly SDBS01 (sample SAMN10404972, study PRJNA504765) | marine sediment metagenome | isolation source: marine sediment core GS10_PC15, 163 cmbsf | place: Arctic Ocean: Southern Knipovich Ridge | collected 2010
ACTTCCACATGTTCCACCCCCGAGATTTTCTTCAGTTCATCTATCAGCTCGAGGCCCGGGGAGACTCCCATCGCCCTCGGCCTGACCTTCCTCTCCCCGTCTCCATTGAGCTTCACGTGAAGCACCACTGACTTCTCACCCGAAAACCTTGATATCGTCTCTCTCATGATCTCGAGCTCGGTGTCGCCGAGCCTGTCGCCCTCGACCCTGAGATGCAACGCGCGGGTCAGGTACCTGAGCGCCTCATCGATCGTGTATACCTTGTCGGCTATGACCTTCGGGTCGCTTCCTTCCCTGATAGTGATCTTCCCGGGAATGACGACGAGGTTGTCCTTCTCGAGCCTCTCCCTGCTCGTCCTGAACGAGCTGGCGAAGACGATCACCTCGTAAGAGCCGTTGAAATCCTCCAGCGTGACGAAAGCCATCTGCTGGCCCTTCCGGTCGTTGATCACCCTCTGGCCGACTACCATGCCGACGAGGACCACTTGTTCGCGGTCCTTCTTCTCCGGCAGCGTCGTGCTGTCGACCGACAGGATCGGCCCGAGGAGATCGCGGTACCTGTCGAGCGGATGCCCGGAGAAGTAGAATCCGAGGGATTCCTTTTCCCTGTGGAGCCGTTCGCTCTCGTCCCACGGGGGAACGTTGTCGAGAGGCACCGTCTCGATATCGGACGCGCCTTCGCCGAAACCCAGCAGTCCCTGCCCCTTGTCCCTCGCCGCCTGCCTCCGCTGCGCGCCGGTGATGACGCGGTCGAGCGAGGCCATCTTCTGCGCCCTCGTGCCCGGCAGGGAATCCATCGCCCCGCTCTGGATCAGCGCCTCGATGACGCGCCGGTTGACCTGCTTCAGATCTATACGGTCGCACAGATCGGAAAAATCGCTGAAGGGACCGTTCTCTTTCCTCTCCTTGACGATACCGCGGATCGCCTTCTCCCCGGCGTTCTTTATCGCCGCGAGGCCGTACGTTATCGCGCCGCCGGCCAGTCCGAAGCCGGTGCCGCCCGAATTGACGTCGGGAGGATCGACCACGAGACCGAGGCTCCTGCATTCGTCAAGGAGGATGACCAGCCTGTCGGTACTACCCATGTCGCTCGTCATCGCCGCCGCCATGAAGGCTTCGGTATGATGCGTCTTGAGGTAGGCCGTCTGCATCGAGACCATCGCGTAGGCTGCCGAGTGGGACTTGTTGAATCCGTACCCGGCGAAATGAGCCATAAGTTCGAATACCTTTTTCGCCGTCTTCTGCGGTATGCCGCGCTCGACCGCTCCCGAGATGAAGGCCTTGCGCTGCTTCTCCATCTCCTTGACCTTTTTCTTACCCATCGCTCGACGCAGGATGTCGGCCTGTCCGAGTGTGAAGCCGGCCATGTCGCTCGCGATGCGCATGACCTGCTCCTGGTAGAGGATCACGCCGTACGTCTCCTCGAGGATCGGTTCGAGAAGCTTGTGGTCGTACCTGATCTTCCTGCGGCCGTGCTTGCGTTCGATGAAGTCGGTCACCATCCCGCTGCCCAGGGGGCCGGGCCTGTACAAGGCGTTGACGGCCGTGATGTCGCCGAAGATCGTCGGCTCGATCCTGCGCAGGAGATCGCGCATCCCGGAGGACTCGAGTTGGAACAGGGCGACCGTCTGCCCCTTCTTCAGAAGCTCGAAGGTATCGGGGTCGTCGAGCGGCAGCTCGTCGATATCCAGCTCTATCCCCTCGTGTTCCTTTATCAGGGCGATCGTGTTCTCGAGATGCGAGAGGGTCTTCAGCCCGAGGATGTCGATCTTCAGCAGCCCGATGCTCTCGAGGATCTTCATCTCGTACTGCGTTGTGATCTCGCCCTTGCTCGAACGGTAAAGGGGCACATGTTCGACGAGAGCCGTCGGAGTGATCACGAGGCCGGCGGCGTGTGTCGACGCGTGGCGGGCCAGTCCCTCGAGACGGAGCGAAAGGTCGAGAAGCCTCTTTATCTGCGGTTCCTTTTCGTATTTTTCCCTTATCTCCGGTACATCCTTGATCGCGTCCGTCAGTGTCGTTCCCGGCACCGGCGGGATCAGCTTGGCGAGCTTGTCGACATCGCCGTACGGTATCTTCAGGACCCTGCCGACATCCCTTACCGCGGCCCTCGCGGCCATCCTCCCGAAGGTGATTATCTGGCAGACATTCTCCTTGCCGTACTTCTCCACGACATGGTCTATGACTTCCTGCCGCTTCTCGTCGCAGAAATCTATGTCTATATCCGGCATGGAGATACGTTCTGGATTTAAGAACCTTTCGAATAGCAGGCCGTTCTCCAGCGGGTTGATGTTCGTAATACCCAGGGCGAAGCAGACGAGGCTCCCGGCCGCCGAGCCCCTTCCCGGCCCGACCGGTATATTCATCTTCTTGGCGGCATGCACGATGTCCCAGACGATGAGGAAGTAACCGGCAAAGTCCATCTTGTTGATCACATCGAGTTCGTACCTGATCCTCTCCCGGGCCTCTTCGGTCACCTCGGGAAGACGGCCGGGAAGGGACTCTTCGACGAGGTGTCCGAGGTATTCCCCGGTGCTGCTGTACGGCTCGGGGATCGGGAACACGGGAAGCTGCGTCCCGTGGTCGGTCAGTTCGAAATCGCACTTCGCCGCGATCTCGAGGGTGTTCGACAGCGCATCGGGATACTCGGCAAAGAGCTTCTGCATCTCTTCGGGAGACTTGAAATATGTCTCGGGGTGCGAACGCATCCCCCTGGCCGGATCCTCGAGGTCCTTGCCCGTCTGAAGGCAGAGCAGGACGTCGTGCGCCTCGTGATCGTCCACCCTGCAGAAGTGGCAGTCGTTCGTCGCAACGATCGGCAGATCGAGCTCCCTGGCAAGCCCGACAAGCTGCGGGATAAGCTCGATCTCCTCGGGGATGCCGTGGTTCTGAAGCTCTATGTAGAAGTCGCCCGGCGCGAAGATCGAAGCCATCCTCCGGGCCAGCCCCACCGCTTCCTCCCTGCGGCCGTCCCTCAGGAGCCTCGGGATCGACCCCTGCAGGCAGGCGGAAAGCCCGATAAGGCCCTCCGACCTCTCCTCGAGGAGCTCGAGGTCTATCCTCGGTTTGTAGTAGAATCCTTCGGTGTAGGCGATCGATGAGAGCTCGAGCAGGTTCCGGTAGCCCGTCTCGTTCTTCGCCAGCAGGACGAGATGCTCGTTGCGCGCCTGCCCCCTGGCCGCCGTCTTCTGAGTGTGGCCGCCCCTTGCGACATACGTCTCCATGCCGATGATCGGCTTGATACCCGCCGCCTTCGCCTCGCGATAAAAAGGTATCGCGCCGAAGAGGTTGCCGTGGTCGGTCAGCGCTACCGCGCCCATCCCCATATCCACGGCGGTGGACACGAGGTCCTTTATACGGAGCGCCCCGTCGAGCAGGCTGTACTCTGAATGGTTGTGAAGATGAAGAAATCCTGCGCCGGCCATTCTGCCTCTACCTCCCCGCCGCCTATTCTAGCATAAATCCGAATTCGCCTGCACTCCTGTTTCCGGCCCGGTCGCTGACCTCTACGCTGAGGACTGTATGACCTGCGGGGAAAGTGGCAGGAACGGGGATTATGAGCCTTTTCCTGAACTCGTCCCATTCGCAGACTACCCTCTCACCGCCGAGCCAGGCCTCGGCGGCCCATGGATCGACACCCGTTCCATCCTCGGTAACTGGCACCGAACAGAAATAAGGCTTGAAGAATCCGCTTCCCTCATGACTCTTTTCGACCGCCACATGCTCGATCACCGGAGGGATCCCGTCGGTGAGGAATATGTACGTCCCCGGCCTGCCGACCGATACGTATCCGCCCTCCATCGCCGGGACGCCCACGCACCTCCAGCCCTTCCCTTCCTTCCACATGAACAGTCCCGCCTTCGCGTCCGGCTCGCAGTGGAGCCGCATCGCTTTCGACAGGTTCTCCCTGGGGAAATCGAGATCGAAGGGAACGCTGACCGGGACCAGTCCCACCGGGACGGCCCCCCGCATCGGGCCCTCGGTGACCCGCATCAGTGTGGTCCCGCGAAGGGACGGCGCCTCCATCCGCGCCTCTATCGAGTCTGAGAGTGTGAACCGCGCGCTTCCGCCGGAGCGGAGCGTGAATATCCTGAAGGCCTTCGCGGCGAAGACCGGAAAACCCCTGTAATCCGTGCCCGACATGGTAAAGACCGTGAGGCCGGAACCCGGATCCTCCTTGTGGCCGATCGCGACATACTCCGACAGCCCCGTCTGGTAGACGGTCAGCGGATTCCCCTTCCCCGCGTCGATACGGGGCAGCGAGGCAAGAACGGCGTCGGTCTTCACATGCAGGAGCACACCCTCCCCGGAGGTTGCGGCGCGCAGATTCGCGAAGACCATGTCCCGCGCCGACGAGGCCTGAGGCGATGCGAACCACCTGCTGACAGTTGCGCCCTCGTCGTCGATCGCGTCTATCCTGTAAACAGCTCCCGCACGGTCGGTCACGTCCGCCCTGAAATACGCCCCCTCGCGCCCGGGCGAAAGCTCGCTCCAGGCCCTTCCCCCGTCGAACGATTCGAAGAGCCTGACTGTCACATCGCCGCCATCCGGGTCACCGGCCGCGAAGACGACCTCCGCTGCAGCTTCGAGCCTGCGCACCATCGTTATCTCGGGCAGGTCGTGAATGGCAAAATGGAATATCGCGCTCGACGAGTTCCCTGCCGCGTCCCTGACCTTCAGGAGACCGACATGAAGACCCTTCTGAAGCGCCATCCCGGATTCTCTCTGTCCCGTATGCACTACGCCGGGGCCGGACCTGTCGGACCTCGTCACGCCGCGGACAGGAAAGAGCCTCAGGTAGCGGCCCGCCGGACTCTCTCCCCTGACATCATACTCGGCCGATATCTCGCCCGACTGGGAATATGAGAAGACCTCGTTTCTCACCGTATAGAGAGTCTGCCCGTCGACCGCCAGCTCGATCGACACGGGCGCCATCCTGTACCTCCCGTACCCCTGCTCATCCCATGTGGAGAGCGCGAACCCGAACTCCCCGTCGAGATGCAGGGTGTCGGGCATGATAAACCTCGTCGACCCCGACGCCCTGAAATAGCTCACCGCCGGCAGGGGGCCCTCCTCCGTAACGCTCCCCTCCCCGAGGGGGATTATCTCGATGCCCGATATGATCGGCGGTGTCCTGTCGGGAATCGAATATATATAGATCAGTGGATTGAGCGGCCTCTCGGCCTCGTCGCGCAGCTCGAAATGCAGGTGCGGCGCACTGGTTCCTGTCTCGCCCGAGAAGGCCACCGTATCGCCGACATCGACTGTATATGAACCGTCGGGCAGCCTGAAATCGCACCAGTTCGTCTCCCTGTGCACCCTGTAGTGCCAGGCGAGAGAATCGACCGTCCTGTTGAACTGGTCGAGATGGGCGTAGACCGCTGTGCGGCCGTCGGTGAGCTTGAGATATAGCGCCTTCCCGTAACCGGAAGCTCCTACCTTGACCCTGACGACCCGTCCTTCCGATACGGCGAGACACGGCATGCCTACCGCCCCGTAGGAGCGAAGGTCGATACCGGCATGGTAGTGTCCGTCCCTGTACTCGCTGAAGCTCGAGCTGAGGCGCCTGTTGCCGTGCAGCGGCCACAGGTAGACCTCGCCCGGGGCGCTCCGCGGTATCACCGGAAGCAGCAGTGCCGCCAGAACGGCGGCCGCGGATAGCCGTACAGACAGCCGTCCGCGGGACGTATTCGAGGGTCTCTTTAAAGTCATGTCCCGTGGAAATTACCACCGCCGCGCGAAAGGTGTCAACGCCGTTAAAAGATTTGCAAGAGAACACCTTATTTGCTACCTTAATGGATTATGACTGAATGATTTCTGAGTATTCGAATTGTTTCGAAAGGTAAGGGTAGCGCCAGATGCTTAAACAGTTGCGCGAAAATACGAAAACAATATTGTGGGTCGTAGTGGTGGCATTCATCGTCTCGATCTTTGCCGTCTGGGGAATGAACCAGAGGGGCGGCGGCGCGCGGCCCGACCAGCAGAGCAATATAATCGGTTCGGTCGACGGAATCGAGCTCAGCCGGCAGATGTACTCCAATAATTTCCAGGAACTGTACGCCAATATCAGGGCTCAGCGCGGCGAGGACTACAGGCCGAGCGACACCGAGTCGTACAGGATCAGCGAGCAGGCCTGGGAGATGGGGATCCAGAAGACGATCATCGCCCGTGAGATCGCCAGGCTCGGGATCACCGTCACCGACAACGAGCTCGTCTCCTTCCTCCGGCGGAACCCTCACCCTACCCTGAGACAGATGTTCACCGATGAAGACGGCAACTTCGATTACCAGGCATACCTTCAGGCCCTGTCGAACCCCGACGCCGACTGGACGGAACTAGAACGATGGGGACGTTCGGTCCTCCCCGAGCTGAAGCTCGAGACGATGCTCTCATCCCAGGTCCATGTCTCCGAGAGACAGGTCCACGACCGGTTCAACAGGCAGAACACGAGACTGAAGGCCCGTTACGTCAAGGTCCCGTTTGGTGTCGAGGAGGTTCCGTACGAACCCACCGAGGCTGAGATATCGGCCATGTACGAGGAAAAGAAGGAAGACTTCAAGACTACCGAGAAGAGGGCGATCAGGATGGTCAGGATCGAGAAGGCCCCGACCGACCTCGACGAGCAGGATGTCTTCGAGAGGATGACCGAGCTTCGCGAGGAGATCATCGACGGTTATGATTTCGCCGAGGCAGCCGCTGAGGAATCTGACGATTTCAACACATCGCAGAAAGGCGGGGAACTCGGCTTTTTCAGCCGCGGCGTGATGGACTCCCTCTTTACAGAGACTGCATTCGCGCTCGAGCCGGGAGAGATCAGCGAACCGGTGAGGACGAACTTCGGATACCACCTGATAAAGACTGAAGAGAAGACGGTCGAGGATGAGATCGAGAAGGTCAAGGCGAGCCATATCCTGATGCGCGTCGAACCGGGATACGAAACGATCGATTCGCTCAGGACTCTCCTGAGCGACTTTCGTGAGACCATCACGGAAAAGGGCCTCACTACCGCCGCCGCGGACTTCGGTATCGACGTCACCGAGCCCGAACCCTTCGTCCAGGGCTCGTTCATCAAGGATCACGGTTATCTGCCGCGTATCGTGAACTTCGCCTTCAACAACGATGTCGGTAAGATCAGCAGCACACTGGAGACCCAGCAGTATGTCTACATAGTCGAGGTCATCGAGATCATCGGTGAATCGACGATGCCTCTCGATGAGGTCAAACTGCAGCTTGCCGGGAGGATCAGGACGGAGCGCAGGGAAAACGCCGCGCTCGAAACGGCCAGGCAGCTCCGCGCCATGGCGACCACAGGCGGCGACCTCGAAGCAGCCGCTCATTCCTTCGAACTCGAGGTGGTCGAAACGACCCCGTTCACCATCGATCAGTCGATCCCCGGGATAGGCACGGGGACAGGATTCGCCGTTGCGGCCTACGAGCTGCAGACCGGCAGGATAGGCCCCCCGGTAAAAGGGAACCAGGAATGGTTCATCATCCAGGTAATCGACAGATCACCCGGAGAGCCTTCCGAGATGGCCGCGCAGAGACAGGCGATCCTCCAGCAGCTCAGGCAGAAAAGCGCGTCGCGCTTCCTCGCCCTCTGGTACGACAAGCTGCGCCAGGATGCCGTTGTCGTCGACAACCGCGAGATGACGCTGAACTAGATATTATTACGGATCAGGGATAATGAGGCCGGTCGGCATTCACCGACCAGCTTTTTTATTGTCATGAAATAATACGGAACTCAGCCTTGAGGTACGACCAGTTCTTATCTCATCCCCTGCCTTTTCGACTCCGGACTGTCAGCTCATAGATCAATATCGCGGTCAATGAACCCAGACCGCTCGCCAGAATATCATACAGGTCATATTGCGTACTGGCTCCCCACATCGGCCTCAATTCTTCAACGAGAAATACAAGGAATACCAGAGAGGAACCGATATACACAAAAAGACGTCCACGTTCCGGTCTTCTCGAGACGACCCCGTTGACGACAGCAAGGCTTATCAGGCAGGTAGCCAGGAAATTGGGCATGCTCCTGGTCAGGATCCCGATAACAGGAGTATGCCCGAATGCCGGCCTCAGGTACTCCTTGTTGAACGTGACCAGCAGAAACAGCGCTGCGATCAGAAGTACGTTTGTCGCGAGAAGTCTTCTTCTGCTCTTCCAGTCCATTATCATCCCATCTCGAAGCCGGGCATCCGCAGCACTATCCATATCGTTGCCCCGTGAATCACCATGCCGACGACTATAGCAATGATAAAAGATCCCGGCGGTATAAGTCGCCGCGACCGGAACATCACTAAGCAGCCCAGGGGGATATAGAGAAGAAGCCCCGTCAATACGCCGGGAATATACGACCATGTCATCGCGCATATGGCAACGTGCCAGATACCGTTGGCGATAAAGATCGTCGCCCCTGATACCAGGGGCCACAGCCAGGCCTTCCACCTCCGCGACGCCCATGCGGCGAGGCACAACGCAGCCAGGCCGACCATGTTCACGCCTAGAAACTCGGCCAGCGACAGATCGACGCCGCCGCCGGCAGCCATCCATTCCATCAGGCCATGTCCACCAAACGCCTCTTCCAGCACATGGACAACGTACGCGGCGGGCACAAGCCAGACCCACATCCCTACAGCTTCGCTCCTGTCATGCTCTCTTGAAATATTCATTTGTCTTTTTCTTGAAAAGGAAAACGCTAAAGATCCTTCACAACGTACTCCAATGCCTTTTTCCTGGGACCATCATTGCCTCTTTTCGGATAACCGAGGGGAATAACGGCCATGAACTCACCCCTCGCTTCTCCCAGAAACGACAACACTTCATCCTTGATCAGGTACAGGATACCGAGCCAGACGCTCCCGAGACCGAGCGAGGTCGCCGCGAGCAGAAGATTCTCGACCGCGGCAGCAGAGCTCTGGATCTCCATCGTCCGGAAGAAATCTCCGGACGCATCCGGATCGATGTTGAACAACTCGGTGCCGTGGCGAATGAGCGATCCGGTGTTCATTACAGCTATGACGACCGGCCATTCATGACGGTCCGGCCAGCCATTCGCAGGATCGCCGAAGACGGCTTCGGGAAATCAGAGGCTTTCTGCGAAACGAGTTGAGCCAACTGATTTTTCTTCTCATCCCGTACGACGATGAACCGCCATGATTGCTTATTATGCGCGGACGGCGCCTGATTGGCAGCGTCGAGAACAGCTTGTATCAGTGAATCTTCAACAGGCTTATCCTGAAACTGACGTATGCTCCGTCTTTGATATATCGTCTTCAACGTCTCATTTGCTGAAATATCTTTCATGATCCGATTTCCTCAGCGATCCGACCAGATTGCCAACTCATTCCCGCTGGGATCGGTGAAATGAAATCGCCGTCCTCCAGGAAACTCGAATATCTCCTTGACGATCTGCCCCCCACTCTCACGGACCCTGGCTTCGATCTCTTCCAGGTTCGTGGAATAGAGCACGACTAATGGACCACCTCTTAAAACTTCAGGAGCTGCACTGAATCCGCCAGTTAACCGGCCATCGGTAAAGCTCGCATAATCAGGACCATAGTCAGTGAACTCCCATCCGAATACGCCTGAGTAAAACCTCTTGGTCTCCTCGATGTCTGTGGTCAGAAACTCTATATAGTCCACACGTCGGTCCTGTTCTGCCTGGTTCATCAGTTCGTCTCCCTTTGAGGTCTCCGCGGTCTCGCCCTGCAGGGTATCCCGACCACTGCCGGGACCTTCAGTGCACGCCGTAAGAACAAGCATCATAAACACGAACGTAAAACAAATTGCTGCTTTCATCATCCCTCCCGAGCGCCACTCAACCATTCGCCTCTACGGCCTGTCCAGCTTCTTTCTTTCGGATTCTCTCGATCGTTTCCTGCACTTCAGGCGTTTTTGAGGAGATCTGCGTTGCTGCCCCACCCTTGAACCTGAAATCGCAATAGGAACATCCGTCGGCAAGTGTCTGCGTACGGATAAGGCTCCAACCCATAGCCTCGCTCAACGCAATATCTGACATGCAGACGTACGGGGCAATCTCCTTTCCCCCGTGATCATTGACAAAGTTATAATTGCCGCATTCAATATAATTGACGCCATAATCGAATTCATCTCCCTCGCCGATGAGATACTCGATCTCAAAGTCGCTCATACAAACCTTCTGCTGTTGCCGGGCTCGCCTCGCCACGACCTTCCTCACAAGGCAGGAAAACATGAAACGCCTCATCAGCCATCGCTTCCATTGCGGAATCTCCGCCATTCTGAAGCGTAGTGCCTCGTGGCACAGTTCCCATGTCTCTCCGGGAGACTTACCATGACTCTTCATCGCCTTAAAGGCCGCGAGTTCCTGGGCGGATATAAGAAGAAAACTGTTGAGCATTCTTCCACGCGGGCCTTTGATGTATGGAATCTCGGGGATCAGTTTCTCATATTCCTGGCGGGCATCTCTCTGCAGGGTTTCGGCGAATTCCTCGCCGTATCGTCCGACGAGCGAGGCTTCCATCAACCCGGAAGTGTTGTCAAAATCCTTCAGGAGCTTCTCTTTGCGCGCACTGTAGTAACCCATGATCTGATCCGGCATTTCATCCACCTCGGTCTGGCTGTGTCTCTTATGAGATCCGACAGATGCAAATACAAGTCAGCTCGCTACTTTTTACGATAACGATCTTTTTGATCGAAGAACGTAACATCTGCGTACCCGGCAAACACCTTGGCTGAATGTTTGACTCCCCTGGGAATGAAATATTGGTCACCTTTCCCAAGCGTCTGCGCTTTGCCTCCGATTATGATATCAATTCTACCCTCAAGCACTACAGCCCATTGACTCTCATGCGAATGCTCCGGAACAATCGCATCTTTCGAGAATTCCATGAAGACTATCTGATGATCTTCTGCCTGAGATAGATAGGCCTGTAAGCCATCGAACGGCATATCAGCTTCCGGAAGGTTTCTGATAGGATCCGGGAACACTTTCGACACCTCTATAACCTCTCCAGTTAAGTGTGACACTTGATCCAGAGGCGTGTAGTACATCGCCTCGAGAAACAGCCCGTGGTCCTAACAGACAAGCCCGGCAGGTTCATGCACAGTCAGACCTCGTCGTCTTGTAACCCGAGCCACTCCCGGGCTTCTCCGACAGTTCTGAAGACCTCAACTGTTAATGGTGATTTCCGAAGCTCAGCGAACGTTTGGTACATCCTCGAAAATCCATACAGCAAGTCGGTACTTGCAACTATCGCCGTTCGCATCCCAGCCAGTTTCTCGCTATTGGCACAGTCTATCTGGATATTGAGCTCGAGCGAACTTGACGAGCCCTGGATATCCTCAACGCCGGACAGATCAACCAATTCTCGCACTCCAGGCTTGATCCGGGGGTCCGCTGCAATAGTCTCCGCCTGATCCTTGAGATCTTTGTCTATCACCACACCGAAAAAGCGCGTGTAGAGAATATTGTGCTCTTCGTCATATGTATACTCGACAGACAACACTTACCTCCTGGTAGGTCTTACGGTCAGATAGTCCTTTATCAGAAAATCATCACGTGTGCACAAGTCGCTATCCAATCTGCAAGAAGATCCATGCTCCCGGTTTGAACCCCTTCGATTATCAACTGAGGCCCGATCCCGCGGGCCGATGCACAACTCCCTCAGGTAGCAGCCTCTCCTCGCCGTGCAATCGATGCGACCATCCGTTCAACATTGTAGTATCCTTCTGGCGTTGTCTGCCCCTTGATTGCACATTGTACACCATCCCCGAGAAAAAACAATCTCACCGACGTCCCCCCGCGCTTGAGGAGTGCCAGAGCTGTTCGAAGAGCGTTGTATGGTCGCTCATTTCCGTAAGGGCCGTCATTGATGACAATCGTGATTGACTCGTTCATTGTTCTCTCCTCTATTTTTGATCTGGTGAAGGACTTCCCTATTACGGTTGAATACTTTATTTCACCAATCTAACATTCAGCTTCGTCAGCAAGTGTGTCTGGCGCGACTTGTTCGTCAGCACGAGGCGTGACAGACGCGATTGTATGCTTGCAAGCATTTGTCAGGCAAGCGGAAAGGAGCCAGCGTCACAGACAGGGGCTCGAACCTGTATTCGCGTTCCCTCGCCTGTGTGCGAAGAAAACCTCTTCCCGATACATAACATCATATCCCTTTTCCTGCAGATGAATTGCCCGATCCAGATCTATGATACTAATGCAGATATCACTGTCGACAGCATTCCGAGCAACTTTGAGGAATGTTTTCGAATCAGCCAATTCACGGCCGGCTTTGCTTCGTGGATATGCTTCTTGATTATATTTATCGGTGAAGTAGAAACCATTATCCCTTTTCCTGTATCTGGAGAACTGCCAGTTCTTCATCGCAAGGTAGCGGTTGAGCATTGACCATTTCTTGACGATCTCGCAGTTCCCGCCGATATTCTCGTGGCAGCAGGTCCTGAATATCAGGAATGGCGATTCGACCTCGACTCCATAATCGATGGCGCTATCACTCAGCGATCCGCAGGCGCCAAAGAAAACAATGGCTGCAGGTCTCCTCTCGAAATCCGGCTCGAAGATACTCTCCACAACAAACCTGAAGTTCTTCTGCCTTTTCCTGCATACGCGGCGATAAATCGCTTCCCATCTCGGATCTATATCGGTGCCGATGATTTCGAAATTCGGCAGGTCCCTTGCCAGACGCATCGCCTGTCTTCCTTCGACTGTGGCGGGATTCACAATGACATGGTTCTCCGTATCGAAGTCTTTCAGAGCGTCCACGACAAGCCGTCTGATATATGTGTCTTTTCTTTCACGCTTGAATAACCGGAGTAGTGTGCGGCGCTTTTCCGAATATTTGGGAAATTCCGGAAAAACAGTATCCCATGCCTGAATATGATCTCCCAGGTGAGTCTGGATGGCAGTCTCTTCCAGCAATCTGGCTCTATCTGCAATCTTTCCGAGTCGAAACTCATTCAGCAGCTGGCTTAAAGCCTTTCTGAAATCCATGCCTCTGCTGACATCGTGAAACGTTCCGAGGGAAAACGCATTCATGGATTTTCCTTTGCGATTTCTTCTCTAAGCACAGCGAACACCCCCAATGAAACCGCGACGCGAAACGGCAACAGCGATGAGCGTTGCCGCCGGTATCGCCCCGACAAACAAAGCGAGGTGGTAGCCGCATATTGGCATTCCTGAGAGTGCCTCTGCTTCCAACGGGGCAAACGGCATCTGAGCCACGATATCACACATTGGATTGGCAAGAAACGTCACAGCCGAGGAGGTTGTCAGGATACCGAGAAAGACAACAGCGCACCACCAGGCCCAGTAGTACCTTCGCGCAATTCCCCAGGCTAGTATCACAACTGTGGCGATCGAGAGATCGATGATCAGCACTCCCGGAAGACCAAAAACCACTCGGCCGAATAACGGAAAGAAGCCGTCGAAGAGCAGTGGAAAGTGAAGAGTCAATGCCACCAACACCATAAGGCTGACTGCGACCTTCACGGCCTCGGGGGTGTCAGACAGCCAGTTCGACGGGACATCAGCCGCCTGAAACGCTCGCTGTGCAGTCCGACTCCGATAGAATCGCAGCAACACGATCGGGAGAACTGGATACAGCAGTATGAACCCCAGCGCCACAACTGGCAGACTGGCCAGGCTTACTTCCTTGGATGTCACTAGCATCACCAGTGCTATCAACGACAAGGGCAACCCCACGATGAGCCAGTCAACAAGCAGCGTTGTCATTGCTGCCCGGGTCCACCAGCGAAGCTTCAGGTGGCCGTATCCCAACGGGATGCACAACGCCGCAATGATATAGTATCCGGCAATCTGAATGGCGATGTTGGCGGCGCGCTTCTGAATCAATGTCTCAGATCAGGAATTTATTACACTACACATCATGATCTGATCGGGGCTGATTATAACCCCGGTTTCTTTCTGCGTCAATGCGTCTGACCTTGTTCGATTCA
>SDBS01004296.1_pt1 | contig 13953 bp, 16 predicted proteins | sample 2277091 | NCBI WGS metagenome assembly SDBS01 (sample SAMN10404972, study PRJNA504765) | marine sediment metagenome | isolation source: marine sediment core GS10_PC15, 163 cmbsf | place: Arctic Ocean: Southern Knipovich Ridge | collected 2010
AGGAATGGCGGATGCTGCCTTCATCCAGGAACGCTGCGAGGGCTTTGATGAATTTAAAAAATCCTTGGACCGGTTCCCCCTGGATGAGGTAGAAAGAATTACAGGAGTACCCGGGGAAAAGATCGTAGAGGCCGCCAAGATGTACGCTTCCAACAGCCCTGCGTCCATACTCTATGCGATGGGTGTAACCCAGCACTCCCACGGCACTGACAACGTCCTTGCGACAGCGAACCTAGCGTTGTTAACTGGAAACGTGGGCAAGGAGTCATCAGGCGTCAATCCCCTCAGGGGGCAGAACAACGTACAGGGCGCGTGTGACGTTGGCTCGCTTCCAAACGTTTACCCTGGATATCAAAGAGTTCACGTTCCAGAGATAAAGGAAAAGTTTGAGACGGCGTGGGGTACGGGTCTTTCCGGCAAAGCGGGACTAGCCATGACTGAGATGTTCAACGTCGCCCATAAAGGGAAACTCAAGGCCATTTACCTCGTGGGTGAGAACCCCGTGCTAAGCGACGCGGACGCAAACCATATAACAGAGGCCATCCAGAAACTGGATTTCTTTGTTGTGCAGGATATATTTCTAACAGAGACAGCCGAGATGGCGGACGTGGTGCTGCCAGCAACCTCATTCGCGGAGAAAGACGGGACGTTCACCAACACGGAGAGGAGGGTGCAACGCGTCAGGAAGGTCATCAACCCGAGGGGTGAATCACGGGGCGACTGGGAAATCGTCAGTGAAGTAGCCAGAAGGATGGGCGTAGACGGGTTTGATTTCAAGGACTCGTCCGCGGTTATGGATGAGATCGCTTCAGTTTCACCCATCTATGGTGGAATACACTTTGATAGGATAGAAACCGTTGGTCTTCAATGGCCATGCACGGACAGGAACCACCCTGGGACAAAGTATCTCCACTCGGAGAGCTTCGCCACTGGGAACAAAAAAGGACAGTTCAAGTCACTTGTCTATAAACCCCCCATGGAGCTCCCTGATGATGAGTACCCACTTGTGCTTACAACTGAGCGAAGTTTGTACCACTACCACACCGGGACCATGACGAGGAGGGTCGAGGGCCTGAACGTTCTCAGGAGGAACGAGCTGGTGGAGATGAACCCGAAGGACGCGGAGATGCTTGGGATAGAGGACGGTGACACAGTGCGAGTAACCTCACGGAGGGGCGAGGTGGAGACCGAGGCAAGGGTTACCGAGGTCTCTCCGGTGGGAGTTGTATCCATGACATTCCATTTCGCGGAGTCCCCAACGAACCAACTGACAAACAACGCACTGGACCCTGAATCAAAAATACCTGAAACCAAGGTTTGTGCTGTGAGGATCGAAAAAATATCGGGCTCATACCCTGATCCGTCCAGTGTGTACAGGATAAGGGACTGAGGGCCGGCCTCAAACTATCCTTTTTTTATGTTCTCGACCTGCAGTCATCAAGCAGGTTTTGAATGGTCTCCGTTTCACCTACCGCTTGGGCCTTTTCCAGGTGCGGGATGGCCTCAGCGAACATCCCCTGTTTGTAAAGTAGCATACCTTTCATGTGGTTGCTGATGGGGTTCTCTGGGTCGATCTCCAGAGCCTTGTCAAACCACTTGCCTGCTGAGGCTAGGTCATCGAGGGCATAATCCACCTGTCCCCTCATGATGAAGTTGACATCCCCTGGCTGCAGCTCCATGCATTTTTCGATGACGGGGATCGCCTCCTCGTTTCTCTGGAGCATTATGAGGTTTGTGGCCTTGAGCTGCCAGAATATGACGTTGCTGGGGTCAAACTCGATGCCCTTATCGATTGTGACAAGCGCATCATCCATCAGTCCGAGGGCGGTCTCTGCCTGTGACAAGTAGTTGAGTATGTTAACGTCCCCCGGCTTCTTCCGGGATGCCTGCTGGAACCTCTTGAGCGCCTTCTCGAACTCATTCTTCTTCATATGGTCTAGGCCGTTGATGGTCAGGGTCTCGGCGGACTTCAAGAAAGCCATGCCATTGATATCATCTAATCCAGTTTTAGCGTATTCGGTTACCCCCGCCCACACATTACTAGGTGGATATAAATCACGGCCAGACACAGCTCGTCCATGGAAAAGGACAGTTTCAGTCCATGCGGGATTGTCTGCAGCGATTGCGAGTGGTACAAGGGAGAAAAAGAACCCCATTGCCCAGGTTGCACCGCCGTTGAGGGAAAGCCCTTCTGGGGATCATGCCTCACATACGCCTGCGCGAAGGAGCACGGGGTTGAGCACTGCGGATTATGCGACGAGTTCCCGTGCAAGGAGTTCATGGGGCGGTTTGATCCCAGCGAGGGCCCTTCCAACGCGTTGATGAGGGCTGGCCTGCTTGCTTACAGGGCCAAACACGGCGAAAAAGCGGCAGTTGAGGTACTCAGGAAAGCCGAGGATTACGAGCCGCCTGAACACTAGCCCCTCTTTAATTGTACATTTTTTATCGATGAAAGAACCAGTTAGTTCAGGATACCATGAAGAGTTTCAGTTTAATGATCAAGGCCCAGAGGGAGACTGCAGCAGTCAATGTGGCTGCCCTAACACTCGTGTTTCTACTCTTGGCAAGCTTGATCGTGACCAGCATTGTAAATAATAGACTCTACCTCCACACTGCGTTCTACGTTGGCGTCGTGATTTTCGGGCTCATCGGGTTCCTGGCCCTGGATATCCTTGCGTCCCTCAGCTTCCTCGGGGATGGCGCCAAGGTGGGTGTAGGCGTGTTCATAGCCCTACTACTCGTAGGGGCATGGACTGGCGGGGCATTCATTGAGGACATCCTGTCAGGGAGCATCGTAGGGCTGTTCCTCTTCTACGTGAAGAGCGTTTACGGTATATACAGGGTCCTCAAAGTAGAGACTCGTCCAGAGGACCCCGTTCTTGCCTTCACTGAGTTGAAGCCTCATGGTGCGTTAAACCATTTTATGTTAGAGGGCACCGGTTCAAACTTTGAGTTGCTGACCAACATCATCCAGGCGCTGAACGGGGACCATGACCTGATGTTCTACGCGCGGTTCGACCCTCCTGACTACAACAGGGTTAACGCGGCTCTCAGCGAGACCATGAAGTTCTACGCTAACCACATGATGACCCTTCATCGGGTCAACTCCAGCAAATCAGAGCATATCATCAAACAGATATGTTTCGAGTGCACATCACCAGAGATCCTTGAGAAGGGACAAATCAATTACTGGCTCAGGGCCCACCTGACGGGAGGATACACATGTATCGTGGTCCCCTACGATGATGATTTCATAAAAAAGGCAACGGCATGCGAGTCAAGCTACGAGGCTGACCTTGATATCGAGGAAATAATTGGGAGCGCATCCTGGCTGTTTAAAACAGAATCCCTGACTGGGACCCATGACAACCTTCACGATTTCTATACGAGCTGGGACGTTGCGAGGCTCAAAAAGAAGATAGCGACGGTCCATCCAGTCAGCTAGGACTCATCCAGCTCCTTTCTGAGCAGCAGGGGGTACAGCGCGGCCATGACGAAGGTGAGACCAGCGCCTATGTAAGCCGGTGAGTCAAGACTCACGTTATCCATCAGGCTCCCTCCTATCAGAGGGGAAACAGCTCCTCCACCATTCATGGCTATCATTCTGATGCTGTTGGCCGTTGACTGCTCGTCCTCGGGGACGCTCTTCAGAAACGCGCTTGTGATGATGGGATCGGACATGAACCGGGTCCCCATCCTCAGCACGTAGAAGAGGGACAGAAGGCCAAAGCTGGGGCTCAGCGGCATCAGAAGGAAGAACACCGCCGAGAGAAATACACCAATGGCAGTGCTCCTCATGTTCCCCAGCCTCTTGGCCACCGCCGCGGCCGCCCCCTTGGAGACGGCCATGGAGAGGTTGCTCACGAAGAACAGCAGGCCAAGACCCGCTGAATCGACGCCGAATTTCTGGTTCACGTAGAAAGGGAAGAGGCTGAACAGCAGCCCGCCGGCGATGTTCCCGAACAAGTTGAGGGCACTGAACTTGATCACAGGACGCCAGGACTTTAACTTGAACCGGAAGCCCTCAGACAGGGTCTCATTGTAACCCCTCATGGCCGTGAGGTAGAAGAGGTACTGGACAGCGAATAGGACACCGGCTCCGATCATCACCCACCGGTACGATATCACTTCGCTCAACAGGTATCTGTCCATGAGCATCGCGGGAACGTACCCCACAAGGCTCCCCAGGCTCATTGACATGATGTTCAGCAAACCGTACAGGCCGAAAGCCTTCTCCATATCAGCCTTTTCGAAGAAGCTTGAGTACAGGGGAGCGAACATGCTAAAGCAGGCGTTCCCCGCCCCGATGAACATGAACGCCAGCTGGAAGTATAGTATGGTGCTTGATGTCAGGAGGAGACCCATCCCGGACATCATCAGCGCCATGCTAACTATCATCATTATCTTCTTCCCGTACCTGTCGGCAAGGATGCCGCACGGTATCGCCAACAGGCTGCAGGTTAACGCGTTCATCATGAATATCGTGCCAAGCTGCTGGCCGCTGAACCCCAGGGCAACGAGGTAGAGCTGCAGGACCGCGCTGAGGATCCCGTTTGATAACCCGTTGACCAGTGCACCGGTCAGGAATACCTTAGCATTATCGGTGACAACGTCAGGTACAACGGACTCTATTAGCCCATCTAGTTTTCCTCTGACGCCCTGCTTGGTGGGCACTGTCTCGGATACCAGTTACGGTCACCTAGTTGTATGGAACGAATCTCTTGTAGAAAATCAGGACACGGTCTAGAGTCTCCTCGGCTGTGACCTCTTTTCCTTCCTCGGCCTCGATTACCTCGCGGATGTCCTCGATGTTCTTCAGGTTGATATTGCTTATCTTCATGTTTCTCAAGCGGTTGAATCGTTTTTCCGTTAATAAAGCGGACTCAAGTTTCATAATCAACTGAAGTAGTCACAAGATGTGAGTACGCCACGTGTTTTAGCTTTAAAAGGCATAAAGACAGGGTTTCATTAAGTGAGTAGCCTTGGCAAACGAATACAGGGTAAACCGTGAGACAGCAAAGCTCAGCAAGGTGGACGGCGACCTATACATCAAAAGGGGGGCCGTTGATGCCTCGGATAGTGGCTTGATTGTCAGCGGCGTCATCAGATGTGACGGGGACTGCGAGTTCATAGGGGACGTTGAAGCCCAGGGCATCATGTCCAGAAAGGGAGACGTGCAGATCATGGGCTCAGTCAAGGCGGAGTCTATTGATATCAAGAACGGCAGCCTCCGCGTAAAGGACTCCATAACCGCAGACAGGATCAGGGTCAACAAGAAGCTTGAATTTGGTGGACCATTAACCACTGACACAGTCAGAGTTGGCGGCAGGATGAAAGCCCATGGAGAAATCAAGGCGTCAAGGGTCTCGGTAGGGGGCACTTTCAATGCAGATCGCGCAGTCGATGTTGACCACATCGACGTGGGAGGATCGCTCAAGATAGAGGGAGAGACCACCTCGCGTATCATCGACGTTGGCGGCACGTTCAAGGCCGTTGGCCCACTCACGGCCGAGGAAGTCGATGTAGGAGGCATATTCAAGGCAGAATCACAGGTCCAGCTGGTCAGCGTCAAGGTAGGTGGAACGGTGAGCCTCGAAGGCGGCAAGGTCGAGAAAATAATCGATGTCGGGGGCACACTCAAGGTCAATGAACGCATCGAGTTCGGCGACATCGACGTAGGTGGCACCGTGAAGCTCAGGAACGGAGGAGCCGGTGGCACCATCGATGTGGGCGGGACCTTGAACATCCAGGGCGATATCCAGTTCAACAAAATCGATGTAGGGGGGACGGTGAAGATAGAGGGGACCGCCACGGGAGAGACCCTCTCGGTTGGAGGCAGCCTCAAGACCATCGGAGACTTTTCTGTATCGGGCAGGCTCAAGGTGGGAGGAAAGATCGCCGTCGATGGCGACCTGAAGGCCCAGAATATCAGGGTCGGCGGAAGGATCAGGGCCCACAGGGTCGAGGCCGAGCAGTTCATAGAGACCGGCGACCTGAGGACCAGGGACGGCGCGAAGGCGACGCGCATCGAGATCAACCGAAGGGGCCACGTTGAGGGCCCGCTAATCGGGGAGATAATTATACTCAAGGACAGGGTGGACGCCGAGGACATCTACGGGGACAGGGTTCAGATTAGGTCCAGGTGCAAGGTGGGCAACGTATACGCCAACAGGGTCCACATGGACGCCAGGAGCACCGCGAAATCTGTGACATACACTGACGAGCTCAGGATTGATAGCAGGGCGAGCGTCAGTGACGGCTCTCAAAAGTCTGAAAAACTACCCGAACCTCCATTCTAGGTGACCGCCATGGAGAGACGGACAAGGTATGATATCTACCAGGACATCCTGGAGACCTTGCGCAGGAAGGGCGCAACGGGCATCACCCGTATCAGCTATGGCGCGAACCTGCCCGTGGACAGGGCAAAGGACGCGGTTGAGTTTCTACTGGGGCAGCGGCTCCTTGATAACGACGAGTACGGTGGCAGCATAAAGTACACGATAACTGGGCGCGGGGGAGAGTTCCTCAACGCCTTGAAGACGGTCAAGAAATACTTGGAGGAAGAAGAGTCCTAGCGGACCCCGCCGCCTCCACCGCCCATCCCGCCTCCACCACCAAAGCCTCCACCGCCGCCCCCACCCCGTCCTCCCGACCTGACGGAGGAATGGTATACATGAGCGGTTGTAATTGGCATGAACCAGTAAGGATACGTGCGAACCATGCGCATCGGGGCATAGTCCATCTCAAGCATATCCATAGCCTTCGCAACCTTGTCTCCAACTCCAAGAGCCGTGCCATAAACAAGCCACGAGCCCCACATGTTGATGTCCTCTGGGCCATACTTGTCCAGCTGGCTGAAATCGGATAGATGGCGCTTAAACGCGTCCCACTGGAGCTTTTCTCGCAGGTTGTCGTCCTTCCAGTACCCGAACAGGGTTGACGGGAACACAGCCGCGATGAGAAACTGGACTAGAGGTATGACGGCGTACCCCGCTGCGACAATGAATAGCCAATCCGCGTGGAAAGAGAATACGTTCAAACCAATCATAGCCATAACGTACCCAATGCATACAAAGGCAGGAAGGAACAATTTCTCGTGCCCGTTTACAGTGAACTCATTTGCTAAGCTATCGTCGCTTCCACCGGTGAGCCCGTTGTACTTGGACTGAATACCCATCAGCCTTCTGGCACCAGCCTCCGAGTCTTTCCCATTATCGGCAATCCGTTTCATGTCCTTGGGAGTGATTACCCCGTCCGAGGAGATGGACCGGATGAAATCAATGATATTATTCTCGTAGGCATCCAAACCCTGGTCGTTGAGTATCTCGACCCTCGCCCCGTTCTCTTCAGGGGTGACCTTGAGCTTATCTCGCAGGTGGAGGTTCAGCATGGTCGCGTAAAAGGCGTCCTCGTCATAGTCAGACACGCTGTTCTTGAAGACAAGGTTGACCACCCGAGGCGTCCGCCCCTCGTGGGGGATAAAGCTCAGGGTTCTAGGCACAACGTATTCACGTTCCTTCCCTTCTCTACTCCAGAGACGGTAAAGCCAGATGGGAACAGCGAACCCAGCCAACCGGGCAACCCAGAGGAAGCCTGTGGCGGCCTGGAATTCGAGGCTGTACCAGCGGTTAGCGTCCACAGTGAGCCCTTTCACGTTCTCGACTCGACGCTCGACCCCGTCAAGGGCAGTCAAAGCATCCTTTGTCATGAGGAACTCGAACTCTAGGAGCTCGTCCTCACCAGAGGAGCCGGTGAAAACTATCATGTTACCTTCTGTCGTCCTGCGTAAGGTCGGCGGGTGAGGGTAGCTGTTCAAGATGTAACCGGGGTTCTCGAAGGCGACGCGCACTTTCTTGTACGGGAGATGCTCAGTCGCCAGCTTCAGGTTGAGGTGTGCGTACTCGTCGTCGTATTCAAGTGGGGGCTTGACAAGGTACGTGTACTTGACGGTGTATTCTCCTATTTCGTACCCGCCGGGCTTGAACGCCCCTGCCTCGTTATTATACGCTAATTGGTCAATCTGAAAATGGATATCGGCATTCGAATCATCAAAGGATGACAGTTGACCCGTATAGGTCTTGACGTACCGGATGGTACCTTGGGGAGCCTCGATATCAACCAGCATAATATGTGCGCTGGGTATTTGTGTCATTGATAGCCGGTCCTCCCAGAACCTGAATAGGAACCTCTTGCCCTCGACGTTGATCTTGTACGTAAAGGTCTCCTCCAGTGTCCCGTCAGAGTAGAATACCGCGGAATAATCGGAGACAACGGCGTCGCCCTCGAAAGAATAAAGGAGGGGCACGATGTTGACGGCAAAGGCTAAGCCTAATGTGATGATTAATAGTAACCCGATCTGGTTTCTCTCGTTCATCTAGCTCACCGAGATATCCGGGGGGTTCTCTATCTTCTCATCGAACTCCAGGTAGCCCAGCTTGGACGCGCCCGCGGCTCCCGCCAGCATGCTGCTGGGTATGGTCTCCTGCATAGTGTTGTACTCCTGGACCACGTTGTTGAACGTGTATCTGTGGCGCGCGATCTCGTCCTCCACGTCTACGATGGCCGCCATGAGTTTCTGGACGCCCTCCGATGCCTTGAGGTCGGGGTACGCCTCGGCCACTGCAAGCAGGCTTCCCGTGATTGTCCTCGTCTCGGTCTCAATGTCGCCGAGGTTTTCAGTGGAATCAATTCCCGCCCTGAGCCTAGCGATGGACTCGAACAGCCCTTTCTCATGTTTCACGTATCCCTTGACCGCGCCAAGTAGCTGCTCGATCATGTCAAGCCGCTTCTTCATGGCCACCTTGATCTGGCCCATTGTGGCATCGGCCGCGTTCCTGTATTTCTTGAAATCGTTGTAGATGTTCACTGAAAAATAGCCGACGGCGGCCAGCACCCCAATTATCACATAAACGTAAGCCTGCATAGCATTCACTGACCCTAGACTATCAGAGGCGATTAAAAACTAGGCGTTCAGTTGCACCTCAAACCATTCACCGGGCTCAACGTCAAGGACACCCCTCCTCCCCGGAATGACCTTGACCAGCGCCTCGTTCCTCGGCTGGAGCGTGAATGAAAGCCCCAGGATATGCTTACCCTTCACCGAGAAGGTAAACTCCCTGCACACAGCCATGCACGAGCCCTCGAAGACCTGGGTGATGTCCGCTATATCATGGCCGAGAAGCCTGATGGTGCCCCCAAGGGGAGGGTCATGGACATGAGCGCCCACCCAGCCATAGTAGGGAACCCCTCCATCGAGGAACGCGGGTTTTCCCCCCGCCTCACCGACAAGCCCGATTGAACTTGTGTTGAGCCTGATTAACGCGAACTCCTGTTGCACGTGGACTATCTCGCCGCTCAGGGACTCAACGGGTTTGCCCACCGTGTTCCCGATCCGGGTTAAAGTGAATCCCCCTCTCGCCCTTATGGGATCGTCAAGACGCCTTATCTCTACGTCGAGGTTCGGAGATGTGCCCCCGCCATAGTACCCTGATCTCAACGTGGTGCCCACCACTCCCCCCTTCCTGACGGTGTCACCCACGTCGACCAGGTGGTCGATGTGAAGAAGCTTCGTCACGGTCACCTCGTTGTCCCTGTTCCTGATGATTATAACCGAGTCATGGTCAGCCGCCTTGAAGCCGCGGCCGCTGGGTGCCTTGACAATCCTTGTCATGGTCACCTCGCCGTCAACGGGGCTGAGAGCCTCGCCCCCGAAGACCTCACCGGGGTAAATGTCAACGCCCGTGTTCAGCTTGTGGGCAGGGTAGGGGCTGTTATAGAAAGCGTACCTTCCCGCCTCAGGGCAGTGCAGCCTGACTCCCTCAGCTTCAGCCACTGGGATCATCCTAGTCAAAGTGAACAGATACACGGGTGCGCTATCCCTGAAAATGGTTTCGAGGCAAGTGTAAGGCATTTAAGTGGATGGTTAGCTATTGTGTGTTGAGTCTTAATGGAACCTGCTCTTAGGGGAATACTTGAAAAGGTCATCGACGACGAGCTCACCGACGACATACTGGAAAGCAACTACCGTGTCTTCTCGAATTTTAAGAACAGGGGCCTCATCGACAGCGTCCGCAGCGCTATGTTCGGCAGGATATACACGAGGACCTACAACCGGTGGCTTGAGTACAAGTCACACGACGAGACGCCCGTGAGCAAACCTGAGGCAGCAGAGTTCGGCAGGATCTTCGAGATCAGGTCCATGGAGATAAAGAGCAGGATAACTGAAACCGCTAGTCTATAGCGACCTTTGATTCCCGGACGAACTTCTCAAGCTCGCTGAACCTGAAAGTATCGTCATGCATAAGCTGGTAATCGTAGGGCGTCCCCTTGCCAAGGATAACGGTCAGCCGGTCCATGCCGTCTGGCTGGTAGCTCATAAGAACCTTGATGGTGAGCCGAGAGAAGCCCTGTGCCCTCATGTACCTGTAAACGCCCACCCGTTCCCTGGGCGTCAGATCACCGGGCTTCAAACTACTCCTCTGGCTCCTCGGTCTTAACGTTGACCTCGAACTCTGCGATCTTTTTCTCTATCTCGGCCTGCTTCTCGGTGAGGGCCTTCAGCCTCCTAAGCAGCTCCATGAGTTTTTCGTCCTGTGAAGCCAAGGTTATCACGTTATTGACAGGAATAGTAGTTAAAAAGGAAATTGAGGAAATAGGCTACTCCTCAGGCTGGGATACAAGGAACAGGCAGTGCTTGTCGTCCTTGGTCAGCATGTCCGGTATCTGGACATCGATGTCAGGTCTGTATGTCTGCCAGAATGCGTGGTGGAAGTACTGACAGTACAGAAGCCCCACATCGTTGCATCCCTTCTCACGCCACAGGCGCTCATGTGTGCACAGGTACGTGTAGCTCTTGAGGTAGTTGTCGGTGTACTCGACCCGGTCCTTCTCGGTCTCTGGGTGGCCTGGCAGGTCGTAGTGGTCGAAGAGGCTCCTCATGTTGATGGGCCTTCCCTCCTCCTGGTGCCGCTTTCTGAGGCGCTCGCCCCTTATCTTGCCATAGTTCTGGATCGCCCTGATGAGGGCCTTCTTTCCCTCCTCTCCGAAGCTGTCCACCATCTCGCGTGCCATGGTGCTGTACATAAGTGCCCAGAGGTCGGCGAATTCTGCGATATCGTCTTGTGCCATGATAGTATCCCGTGGAAATCCGGGCACTGGACATATAACACCATGGCATGCAACAATCATTGTTTTTCAGGTACAGTTAAAAGAGGGACACCCGTCAAACGGGTTATTGATCCGCCATGTCTATCTTAGAGAGGATTCGCAGAGACAAACAGTTACTGTACCTGTCCCTAGCGACGGCTCTGCGCGGCATGCGTGACAACCTCAGGTACATCATCTGGCAGCCCTTTGCGTTGAGCCTGGGCATCCCCGTCAGAGACATCGGCGCGCTTGAAAGCCTCATGGACCTGGCCAAGATAATCATCCAACCCGTCCTGGGGGCCGCATCAGATGTGTATGGCAGGAAAAAGTTCCTCATAGCCAGGGAGCTGACCGTATTGGCGGCCGGTCTCTGCTTCCTCTTCGCTGAGTCGTGGCAGCTCCTTGCGGCAGGCATGGTATTCATCGGACTCGGGATAGCTTTGATCCCCATCTGGCACAGCACCGTCGCCGAGTCAGTGGAGGCGAACGAGATAGGCGAGGTGTTCAGCATACTGGGAAGCGCCTACATGGCCACGGGGATGGTGGGCACCCTAGCGGCGGGCTGGCTTGCGGACAACATGGGGTACAGGACGGTCTACGCCATCTCCGTGGGCTTCGCGGTGCTGTCACTGATTGTCACGGTTTTCAAGATCGATGAGACCCACGAGCCGTCCGGGGATGCAAGTTTCACTGTAAGGGAGGCTTTCACCTCTCTACTTGACACGTTCAGGCCGCCCAGGTACATGTGGGGCTACTACTTCGCTATGTCAGTGGACCTGTTCGCGTTCAGCGTGGGTTGGAGGCTCATCAACGGCATGCTGGCTGATGTGTACGGGTTCACACCGGGTATGCTTGGGCTGATGAACGCGGCGAACACTGGCACCATGGCTTTGTTCCAGATAGTACTGGGCAGGCATGTTGACAGATACGGTTACAAAAACTTCCTGACCATCAGCCAGATCATATCAAGCTGCCTCCTGGCCATGCTGCTGTTCTTCCCCAGCTACCAGGTCGCCATAGCGGCCAGCGTGATGATGGGGCTGGGAGCCGCCTTCTGGATGCCGGCAGAGCAGGCGTGGGTGGCAAAGAACGTTGACCCAGAGCAGAGGGCTAAATCAATCGGAGGGTACAGCACGTTCAGGGGTCTCGTCGCGTTACCTGGCCCTTTCATCGGGGGAATCATTTACGACCTATACGGCTACCACGGCCCAATTGCCATTAACCTGACCCTGGCGGTGATTGACGTGTTCCTCATCTGGTTCCTCGTCAAGGACAACGCCAGAGAGGAGAGTGGGCTACTCGACAACCCTGAGCTCAAGAATTAGAGGGTTGTATCCATCAGGGCACGCGTGACGGGCCACCAATGCGCCGTCCTCTGCCTCTGCGAATGCCACGTTTCCCCCCTGGGCCATGGCGTATATCTTTGGCATGACGCTGTACAGGGCATGAAGGCACAGCCTTCCCTCGATCTCGTGTGTGCCCCAGTCGAAGGTTATGGAGTCCCCGACCTCGTTACCGGCGGAGCAGTGGCCTTCCTGGCTGATCACGGTTGCTTTTATCTTTACCATGCCCCGTGTAGACGCTTCAATGCATATAAACTCCAGCTGGAAGCTTCAGACGAAACACCCAGTTTTTAAGTGGGCAACCATTCTACCACGCATATTTCTGAGGGAAAATTATGGGAGTCCGAAGCAGCTATAAAAATGGGAGAGACTTCCTCGCGAGACAGACCCATAACTACAGGATGATGATTATCAGGAGCGGCGGCGGCATGTTCCTGTTCAACCTGACGGGTCAGTACAGCAGCATATTCACGAAGGCGCTTGGCGCGGACAACATGACCATCGCGTGGCTGAGCAGCGTCAGCAGCTTCATCAGCATGATAATCAGCATGCCAGTTGGGTACGCTACAGACAACTATAACTTGAAGAAGGTCATGGGGGCGGGCCTGTTCCTCAACATCGCCATGGTGGGCATGTACGCCTTCGCACAGGACTGGAAGTGGATATTCGTGGCAATGGTCATCAACCCGTTCACCATGGCCCTGATGTTCAGGAGCCAGCAGGTCATCATAACCAACGAACTCGACAGCGCCGAGAGGGCCAGGGGGATGGGGGTCAGGATGCAGATAGCCATGGTCCTGGGATTGATCAGCCCCATCCCGGCCGCGTACTTGGTCAACAGGTGGGGCGGCCTCACCGTAGAGGGCATTAGGCCGCTCTATTACATCAGGTTCGTGGGAATGATCCTAGTTTACAGCTACGTCTACATCAAGCTCACCGATGTCCTGCCAAAGCCTAGGGCGGTAAAATCAACCGGGTTCCTCGATGACTTCAGGGAGGTCCTGGATGAGGGCGGCAGAAAGCTCAAGGTGATGATGGTGGTCGGTGCCCTCGGTGCACTGGTATGGTCTACGATTCAGAGCTTCACTTACCTCTACGCGGCGGAGTACAAGGGGGCCAACGCACTGGTGCTTGGCCTGCTGCCCACGGTGGAGACGATAGCGTCCGTCATTTTTGCTGGCTCGATGAACAAACTCGCTGATACCAAGGGCAGGAAGTACGCGTTCCTCATCGTCAGACCCGCCCTTTGGCTGTTCTTTATCATAGTTATCCTGGCCCCAAACCAGTACTGGTTACTGGTGGCGTGGACTCTAAGGGGCATAGGGATGAGCACCAGCGCGTACAACACACTGTTCTTGGAGTTGGTGCCGGCGGAGCAGCGGGGCAGGTGGATGGGTCTCAGCAACACGTTCAGCGCCCTGATCAGGATAGGTGCCCCCCTCCTCGGTGGCTTCATGTACTCAAG
>SDBS01004298.1_pt1 | contig 13949 bp, 12 predicted proteins | sample 2277091 | NCBI WGS metagenome assembly SDBS01 (sample SAMN10404972, study PRJNA504765) | marine sediment metagenome | isolation source: marine sediment core GS10_PC15, 163 cmbsf | place: Arctic Ocean: Southern Knipovich Ridge | collected 2010
CGTGCTATTTCAAGTAATCCCGTATAACCAACGATTCTACGAAAATGTTTTGCCTCTTCCTGATCCTACTATAGTATGAAATCTTGCGGAGATAAAACGCCTGTTTTGGTCAATTCAAGAGGGGTGTCTAGGGAAATTTCAGTGTCCGATATTCTATAATATCGGACACTGTACAGTGAGGCAGCGAACAATCAGAAGCCTGTTAAATGCTGGGCACACATAAATTAACCTAGTGGTCTAGGGGAGACCGAAGCAGAGACACTCAGCAAGTTGTTGACTCAACATTCCCCACGAGATTTACCACACTAATAAAACATCTCCGCGTGTGGGGCAAGAACTTAGCAATATTCATGCTTTAGCTCCCTGCAGTGAGCGGCACTGCAGCCTTGTTGTAATCAACATGCTGATACGGAAAATCGCAGATCGTAAAAAACCATCGCGGCTGCCCCGTAGATCCCGGAGAACTCTCCAAGTTCTGCTTGGACCAGCTCCACATCACGCAATTGAGGTGGGAACGCGTATTTTCGGATCGCTTCTCTCGCGGGTTCTAGTAATAGATCGCCCGCTTGAGCAATCCCGCCTCCTATAACAACCAACTCAGGCGCAAGGATATCAATGATATTTGTCAACCCTATACCGAGAGTGTGTCCGGCTCTGCGATAAACCTCACGTGCGACTTCATCACCAGAATCGGCGGCCTGGAACACGACTTCAGGTGTAAGCGCGCCGCTATCGCCCCCAATTAGATCTGCAATCATGCTCTCCGGATGATCTTGAAGTAGCTCTCGAGCTGTGGTCAGGATACCTTGTTTTGCCGAAAAGGTTTCCAAGCATCCCGGATTGCCGCAGCCTTCACAGATACGATCGCTCGATTCATCAATGATAGTATGTCCGAGTCCGCCTGCGCCAAGCCCTCCGGTGAAGACCTTGCCTTCAGAGATAATTCCAGCACCTATACCTGTAGATACGGTAACATAGACGAAGTCTCGAACGCCTTTGGCGGCACCAAAGTAGGCTTCACCTAAGGCAGGTGCCGGACAGTCAAGCGTGAAATAGTATTCCGTTACCAAGTCTTCGAGGAGCCGAATTTTGAGATCGTACCCCACCCAGTCTTGAGAAGCATGTGCGGTCCCCGTTACGACGCCATCTTCAGAGATGTATGTGCAAATCGATATTCCTACCCCGCTCAATTCCCTTACGTCCAGTCCTCCTTCATGTGCCAGCTCGCGAATCAGATGAATGAACTTTTGAACGACAACTTCAGGAGAGGCATCGGCTGTCGTTGGCATTGTTTTATGGATGAGAAGTTCACCGGTGTCATTAATAATCCCACTCTTCGTATTGGTTCCGCCCATGTCGATACCAATTGCAATCATATCTTCTCCTTCCGCACTGCCTGGCATGCTCTATGCCGTGGTTTATGAACTTGGCTGGGAGAATGTTTTCTTGACGACCATCATCTCGATTGTCCTAAATCGATCGATTAATTATCAAAATTTTCAGAATTTGGGAACAGGATTTCGCCAAGATCTTTAAAGGATGTAACAGAGAGGTCGGATGCAACATTCAAAGATGCTTGCTCTCCGAAGAGGCAAGTAGCTACGCCCGCAGATTGACCTGCTTGGATGTCAATTGCCCGATCGCCAATCACGATAATTTCCTTAGGGGGCAACTCGTATCTCTCAATAATGTTCAAGAAGGCAGATGGATCGGGCTTTCTTGGATAGCCATCATCAACTGTAAGACATTCGGTAAATAGTGCTGACACGCCATAATAGTCTAGGCATCTATCGAGTAGCTCTCGTGGCCGATGAGTGAATATAAAATTCATGTTGCCAGATTGGACAACTTGTTCGCACACGTGGAATGCCCCTGGAAATGGTGGCTGATCTCGAGGATCGACGGTTCTATATCGAACCCAAAATTTCTCTGTCAATTCTTCCAAATCAAGGTTGTTCTCATGCGCTAAAATGGATAAACACTTAGAAAATGATAACTTTGATAAACTTGCGATTCTACTGTTGGAGGCGACCCCACCCAACTCACTTAGGGTTGTTGCTAGTGCATGATTTACCGAAGGATAGGAATCGATCAAAGTACCATCAACATCCCAAAGGGGATATTTATACATAATTCCACTGAAGATAACTACAAATCCCACATCGCTGATCCATCGTTGCTCCAATATAAATCTTTGAATTCGCTCTCCGAGTTGAGTTTCTCACTTTAGAAGCGATTTCACCAGAGCTACGGATTTACTCGCATCAGGAGCGTAACCATCGGCGCCGATTTTTTCCGCGAACTCTAGTGTGAGAGGAGCACCACCAACGATCACTTTGGTCTTGTTCCGCAACCCTGCTTCTTCGAGCCCATCAATAGTCGCTTTTATGCTTGGCATGGTCGTTGTGAGGAGTGCAGATAATCCAATGATGTCAACATCCGTTTCACGAACAACATCCACAAACTTTCCGGTCGGCACATCTGTCCCCAGGTCAATCACCGAAAGTCCTGCCCCTTCCAGCATCATGCCAACGAGATTTTTACCAATGTCGTGAAGATCCCCTGCCACGGTACCGAGCACAATAATCCCCAGGGGTTCGACGTTAGATTCCATAAGATAAGGCCTCAGGAGTGCGAGTCCTGCCTTCATAGCTCGCGCAGACACCAACATTTCTGGTACGAAATACTCGCCCTCCTCGAAAAGGCGCCCTACTTCATCCATGGCGGCGATCATTCCTTCATTTAATATGATTTCGGGGGAGACATCAGCCTTCAAGGCTGCATCGATATGATGCGTCAAAGCCTCGTCGTTCCCATCCAAGATGCTGTCAAAGATTAAGTCAATGGTTTCACTCATCACCATCCTCCGAGGATATGCCTAAGATTTTAGAATAGACATTCGGTCAACACCATGATATGTGACATGGATAAATTCATACTGCTTTCATCAATCTTGGAACTTAAACTCCTCGATCATCCTCCGAAGCTCATTAAGGAAAGAGGCGATTTCCGATCCATCAACGACTCGATGATCAGCAGTCACTGTGATCGACATGGAATATGTACATTGTGCAGTTCCTGCATCATCGGGGACAACCACGGGACGGATCGACCCCACACCAAGAATCGCTGCTTGAGGTGGATTAATGATCGGCGTAAAAGTTGTGATCCCAAGCATCCCTAAATTGCTGATGGTAATCGTTCCCTCAACATTATCTGAAACTGGTGGCCTCCCATCCCGAGCATCAATGATCATCGTGTTCAAGCGAACGGTTAGATCGCCCAGGGCTAAATGTTCCACACCAGCTATTATCGGAGCAATGAGCCCGGTTTGTGTCGCCATCCCAATGGCCATGTTGACATTATCAAAAACCCAGATCGCGCCATTATCATATTTCGCGTTTAGATATGGATGCTTTTGTAGGGTTTTACTGACGATATGAATTAGTAACGCAGTTACGCTCGTCATTTCTAATGGATTAGATTTCTCCGCATTTAACCCGTTACGTGCGGATTCAAACGAATCCATGTTTACTTCAATTGCAACCGAAAACTGAGGAGCGCTGAATGCACTACGCGTCATTCTTTGACCTGATATCTTTTTAATCTCGGTAAGCTCGATCCGGCGCCCTTGTGCTGAAGAGCTGATCCCCGAGCTAGAATCAAGGTCTGCCGATTTGTCTGATTCTGGTTTTAAACTTGTCCTGGATTTTCCGATTTCATGAGAGTAACGATCAATATCTTCTAGCAATATCCGGCGATCCCCGACAAATGCGTTCAACTCTGCGATCTCAAATCCAAGCTCATCCGCTCTTCTACGGGCTACGGGTGATATGCGAACACGTTCTACCCGTTCGTTTGATTTCTCCAGAGATACAGCGCGTTTCTCTGGCCTAGCTTCCTCGACAATATTTGAGCCAACCTGCTGCGTCTCCTGTTCCTCGAACAAGGTTTCATCGAATGGCTCTCCAGGGCTACCGATAATAGCCAAGACTTGCCCAATGTGGACATCGCTATCCTTGTCAACCGCAATATGAAGAAGGACCCCATCTCTTGGGCATTCGATTTGCAGGGTAGCTTTTGCGGTTTCTAGCAATGCGATTTCCTCCCCGCGCTTTACCTCGTCCCCAACGCCTTTTAGCCACTCGACCAACGTTGCTTCGCTGATTGACTCACCTAAAATAGGGACAATAATTTGTGTCGCCATATTGTTTAATCACCTGAAAGGGTTTGTTCGATCGCTCTAACGATGTCCGATGTCTGTGGGATCATTGCTCGTTCGGCATTAGGCGCAAACGGTACTGGCGAATCAACTGCACAAATTCGCTTGACCGGTGCATCCAACTCATCGAACATATTACAGGAGATCGTAGCAGCAATTTCAGCGCCTACTCCACACCGAGCTGTGTCCTCAGATACGACAACGGCTCGGTGTGTTTTCTGAACCGAGGTAAAAATCGTTTCCGTATCAAGCGGAACGAGAGAGCGCGGATCGATGACTTCGACTTCTATACCCTTTACCGCCAACTCTTCGCTGGCGTGGAGGGCACGATATACCATGAGCATAGTTGCTATGACCGTAACGTGATCTCCCGTTCTCTTGATGTCAGCTTTCCCTATGGGAACTTGATATATTTCTTCTGGAACGTCATTGTTTAGTGGGCGTAACGATTCGTCTCCGATTGCCTTGCCTCCGCCTGGTGATGCCGCACCATAGACTCGCTTGTGTTCTAAGAAAAGCACAGGGTTATCATCCCGAATCGCGCTAATTATCAAGCCTTTCGCATCATAGGGCGTTGAAGGGACAATAACCTTCATGCCCGGCGCATGCATAAACCAGGCTTCGATGCTCTGGGAATGTTGAGCGCCTCGTCCAGTTGCACCTTGTGGCGCGCGGATAACCATCGGCACACTCGCCTGCCCACCCGACATCAACCTAAGCTTACATGCTTGATTGACGATTTGGTCCATCGCACAGAAGATGAAGTCTGCATATTGTAGTTCTACGACGGGTCGCAATCCGGTTAGTGCTGCGCCGATTCCAGCACCAACATATCCTGCTTCAGAAATTGGTGTATCCCATACCCTTTTAGAACCAAATTCTTCTAATAATCCGTGTGTGACGTGAAAGGCGCCGCCGAATTTACCAATATCCTCCCCGAGGAGAATGACGCGCGAATCATGATGCATCTCTTGTTGGATCCCTTCACGGATCGCCTCCATCATCGATAGTTCACGCATGATTATCCTCGGCATAGATGTAATCCAAATAATCTTCCGCTAACACATCATCGCTGCTCTCCGCAAACGCTATAGCATCCTGGATCTCTTCCTCCACCTTTTTTTGGATCGAGCCAAGCTCCTCCTCGTCAGCAACGCCTGCCTCGATAAGAGCCGATCGAAGTCTGGTGATTGGATCGGACTGCTTCCATTCCTCAACTTCTTCCTCTTCTCGGTAGCCTGCCGCCTCAAACCGGGCATGACCTCGAAATCTATACGTAATGCATTCAATCAAGGTAGGACCTTCTCCGCTCCGTGCTCTAGCAACAGCGTCTCTGGCGGCACCATACACCTCTACCACGTTGTTCCCATCTATTTGGACTCCAGGTATCCCATATGCGCAACTACGTTTAGCAAGGTCTTCAATCGCCGAAGACTCTTGGACAGTCATTGACAGGGCATATTGGTTGTTCTCACAGACATATACGACGGGGAGCCTCCAAAGCGAGGCCATGTTCAAGGACTCGTGGAATACGCCTTCGTTGACAGCCCCATCCCCGAAGAAACTTACGGCAACCTGTTCGCTTCCACGAACAACCGAGGACAGAGCAGCACCTGTCGCGATTGGAATTCCGGCACCGACAATTCCGAAGGCGCCCAGCATTCCCTTGCTGAAGTCACACAAATGCATGGACCCTCCCATGCCTTTGCAGCTACCGGTGCGTTTTGCGAACAGTTCGGCCATCATTTCGTTTAGCGGCACTCTCTTCGCAATACAGTGAGAATGTCCGCGGTGCGTGCTTGTAACGTAATCGTCCGGTTCTAACGCGCTGACAATACCCACTGCGACGGCTTCTTGACCGGTGGCTTGATGCATCGTGCCCGGCATGCTCCTGGTGAGAAAAAGGTAATAAAGCTCTTCTTCAAATTCCCTCGCCCGGATCATCTGTCGCAGCATATCAAGAAGCAGAACGCGATCGAGGTTTTCTAGATTGATTGGTGAGGTCGGGGGTATTCTCTTTGCCATCTGCTCACTCATAGTTGGATTCCTATAACACGGACCGGGAAAGCTTCCGCTCCTTGAATTTTCACGGGCAAAATGAATGCGATGAAACGCTGATTTACGAATTTGTCCAAGTTCGCGAGATATTCCACGAGCGCAATACCCTCGGAGAGGAGGATTAGGTGATTGGGTTGCCCCTGAAATGCTGATCCATCTGGATTACGCACCTCAATTCCAGATGTGTCCACGCCCATGACGGAAATTTTCTTTTCCTTCGCCAACCACTCGATGGCATCTGGCGCGAACCAAGGACGATTGTGTTGACCACTAGTCCGGTAAAAACGGTCATTCCCTGTATAGAAGAATGCGATATCCCCTTCACGAAGGAGATCCTTTGAAACTTCTCTCAGGCCTGCCAGATCAATCTCCTGGTTATTCGCCCAAGCCGAGATGTCGATTACAACTGCATCGCCGATTAACCTCTCGAGAGGGTATTGTGTTGCATCCGCATCGGTCTTGATGTGATGGTAAGGAAATTCGATATGCGTTCCTACATGGGTGTTCATCGTTACTTCGGAGATGATGTACCACTCGCCATCTTGACATTCATATTGTGCGAACTGTGGCCACTCGTTCGTCAACCGAGTATCTAACTCAAGACGATACTCCTCCTGATCAGGGATGATGGAATGAGATAGGTCAACCAACCTACTGGGCTTAAACATCAATTACCACCTCTTTGCTTATTCTTTCGGACTGGGTGAGAGCTCCACAGTGACTTTTGGGAGAATTTCCTTGATATCCTCCATGCGACAGTCAGCGGTTCCCTCGGTGAGAATGACGGCCGTGCTTGTCGCCGAAGCCCACTTCAGGGTGGCCTCCCATGTATCTCCGAGGGAGCGGCGCCATGCTACCGCGGCCGAAACTGCGTCTCCTGCGCCAGCTGCATTAAGTTCGTCATGGAGTGGGCTTTTAGCGTGATAACAACCTTCTGGTACAACGGCAATAATGCCCTCTTCACCGCATGTTACAATGAGCGCCGGGATGTTTTCTCGCTTGCGAATTCGGAGTGCCGTCGATTTGACTTCATCCAGATTGGTCCCGACCTCATTAAAAGACGCAAAAAACTCTTCCTTGTTTAGTTTAATTACCGTAGGGAATGCTTCAAGTGCATGCCTGATGTGCTTGCCTTTTCCGTCAAGAAGAGTCGAGACTCCTTTCTCGTTTGCGATTTCAGTCACCTCTCTGTAGATGTAATCAGGGGTGCCCTCGGGCAACGAGCCTCCACAGATAACCCATTCCGCGTCTTTAATGTGATGTTTGAACCGCTCCATAAGACGATCGATGTCATCGTCCTTGACTCGATATGCGCCCGTCGTGATGTGCGTGTGTCTTTGATGGTTTGTTTCGACGATTACGTGTGCGATGCGCGTCTCGCCCTCAACATGGGTTAAATCGTGCTGGATACCATAATCATCAAGCAATCTGACCAATCTATCTCCAACTTTACCGGCAACAAAGCCGAGGGCTAAGTTCGGTACACCCAGGGTTTGTAGAACTACGGACGCGTCCAAGCCCTTGCCACCGACACTCTCGATCACTCGGTTGGAGCGGGATGTCGATGCCGGTACAAACTCATCGATGAATATGACCTTATCGAGAGCCGAGTTCAATGTGATTGTGAGTATCAACCTTGCCTCCGTGTTCAGAAAATCACCAAGCCCTTATGTGGAGAGCCCCTCGCTCGGAAAAAATTAAGCGCGCCAATTGCGGGAAACTAATGGACTCTTTTAAATGTTCTAACCAGTATTGGCAAGATGCGTTTCCACTCCCCAGCGGGCAGGTTCTCACTAATTTGGAGCATATAAGGAACCGCAGCCCCTATCTCCTCAATGATTGTCTTAGAAAATCGTTCGATTTCCTCATCAGATTGTTCGCACAGTGATGATGGAAAATTGGGAACAATAACTTTCCCTGGCAAAGCCTCCCGTGCCTCCAAGAAAGGCAGGTCACCACCAATCATTGGATAGGAGAATGACTCAATTACGTCAATGGGTGTCTGGGCAATCATGTCCTTAAGTGCCCTAAGGCGACCATCCATATGTACAAGGTATTGCTTGCCCGCTTGCTTCACTAAAGCACCGAGCTTTTCATAAAACGGGAGTAGATATTCTTTAAATGCTCGAGGTGGAGTAAAGTCGGAGGTCAAGTTCTCGGGTTGCCAAATAACTTCAGCTGACGTATCGAGAACTATGTTGGCGACTTCGTCCATACGATGATCCATCACTTCCATTAACTCGAGGACCGGACCAGGATTCCTTATAAGGTCTATTAGGAAACGCTCAGGCCCCGCAATCTCAAACAAAAGTTTTTGGTACGGCGATCGATCCAAGCGACCCCAAACCACACCATCAGACCCAAGATCCGAAATTCTCCTCCGTACTCCGTCTTCATTACTGTGAAACACCGTGTTTTCGACAATATATTGGACCACTTTGTAGTCTTCTAAGTCATCGACGTAGTGTTTCACAATCCAGTCGCTCCCGTAAGCGGGATCCTTGCGGCTTTTCCTCCAAATATCTCCAACAGGAGTTGAGTACTTTCGAACCTCGAACATCTCGCGGTCTTCATAAGAATATCTAACTTCGAGGTCAACGCCCTTCACTTCTGACAGATATTCCGAGGTTAACCGCCATGGTGGTGCCATAAGAGTGGCGAGAGGGTAATAGTCAATGATCCCCACACCCAATTCGCGTAATTCGCGCTCTGCTGCGCCCCGCGGAAGGAATCGTGAGTAAAGAGTGATTGGGGTCTCATCCGGTACGCGATTCTGGTATACGGCCATCATTCTCTCTTGAATTGATTCACCTGACATCTGAGCATCTTTCTCCGAATTTAGCTTATTCCAACTATTCTCGAGCTTGGAACCAAACCGGATAAATACCTTCTAGTTACTTGGCGTGCTTTTTTCAAGCTCCATCTCCACAAACAACCAACGCAATTCGGACATTGGTAAAACACAAACGCACAGATTTTTTGGTCATACATATCTTGATTGGTGGGACAGAGTTTTGAACAATGATCTTGAGTACGAGAGTTTGGTTTTATTCAGTACCGACGATCTCTTCATGCACAGCTTGTCCAGCCGCGAATGACATGACTAGCTCTTCGTTCGCTTCTTTGCGACCTATCTCCGCAACAATTTCGCCCTCGCGCATTACAAGGATACGATCGCTCATGCCAAGCACTTCAGGTAACTCTGACGAGATCATCAAAATACCGACTCCTTCTTCCGTCAAGTCGTTCATTAGATTGTGAACCTCAGCTTTTCCGACTACATCAATCCCTCGCGTGGGTTCGTCAAGAATCAAAAGGATCGGTTTTCGAGCAAGCCACTTAGCGATAACGACTTTTTGCTGGTTTCCGCCTGACAGGGACCGTGCTGGGGTTTCTATAGATGGTGTTCGAATATCCAAGGCGTTGGTAAATTCATGTGCCAGATTTTTCTCTTCTTGCAAGCGGATAAACCCAAGACGTGTCATTCCCTGAATGCTTGGCAGTGAGATGTTCGCCCGAACAGGCATTCCCAGAACCAGGCCCTCAGCCTTTCGATCTTCTGGGGCCATGGCCAATCCCGATTGAATAGCATCTTTCGGGGAGCGGAGCGCTAAAACGGAACCAGTCAATTCAATCGTCCCAGAACGAATTGGTTCTGCGCCGAAGATGGCAAGTCCCACTTCTGTACGACCCGAGCCAATCAAGCCGAAGAAACCGACAATTTCGCCGCTTCTAATTGAGAAAGAAACGTTTTTATATCCCTTCCCCTCGAGCTCCTCTACTTGAAGGATCTTATCGCCAATCTCTGTCGGTCTCTTTGTATATAAGTTATCTACTTTACGGCCAACCATGTGCATAACGATGGTTTCTTCGTCAATTTCATTTATCTTATTGGTAGAGATACCCTTTCCGTCTCGTAAGATAGTCACTCGATCAGCTACTTCTAATACTTCTCTCAGCCGATGGGTAATGAAGACGATGGACACACCCCGATCCCTGAGTTGGCGGACGATCGAAAAAAGGGTGTCCACTTCGCTGACGGTTAGTGCTGCGGTCGGCTCATCTAAGACAATTAATTTTGCTGAAATTGAAAGAGCTTTCGCAATCTCAACCATCTGCCTTTCAGCTGCTGAGAGCTCCTTGATGGGGGTGCGTGAATCTAGTTTTACATTCAGCTGTTTGAGAAGGTCTTCTGTATCACGATGAAGTTTTCTCCAATTCACAACCAGACCACCTAGTTTAGGAAGACGTCCCATGTAGATGTTCTCGGCAACAGAAAGCTTGTAAGCGAGATTAAATTCCTGGTAGATAGTTACGATTCCCAATTCCAGAGCGTCGCTGGGCTGAGATATCTCAACTTCTTCTCCCTCTAATAAAAGTCTCCCGCTATCTTTGCTATACGCTCCGCTTAATATCTTTATGAGCGTGCTTTTCCCAGCGCCGTTTTCACCTACGAGACCGTGGATCTCGCCTCTTTCAATGTCAATAGACACACTTTCCAAAGCCTGTACACCCGGGAATGCTTTCGAAATATTCTGCATTTCAACAAGATGTGAATTGCCGCTTAAGTTATTCATATCTTCAGCCTGTTCATAGCCCATCTATTCCCGACCCCACTGATCCATGAGAATTGCAAACAAGATGATCAACCCTTTGACTACATATTGATAAAAGGGATTCACGTGCAGCAGATTTAATCCATTGCTAATCATGCCAAGGATCAATACGCCTGCCAGTGTGCCGACGACCGTACCTGCCCCACCCGAGAGGCTTGCTCCGCCGATCAACACAGCACCAACTGCATTCAATTCGGATCCTATCCCGGCGGTCGGTTGGGCAGAAGAAACCCGTGCAATTAGTACGAGGCCAGCTAGAGCGGCGAGTGACGCAGACATGATGAATGTAGTGATGATTCGACCAATTACCGGAATCCCGGATAACCTGGCAGCGTCAGGATTGCCTCCAATAGCATAAAGTTGACGACCAAAGGACGTGTATCGAAGTATCAGGTGGAGCCCAAGAGCCACAATTGCAGCCACGATCACGGGCACAGGAATCGGACCAATGTAACCCGTCCCCATTACACGAATACTCTCGGGGAAACCTATGATTGGCCTTCCCTGTGTGATCAACAAAGTCAATCCTCGAAAGATGGACATCATCGCAAGCGTCACAATGACAGAGAGACCCTTACCTCGTGTTGACAAGAATCCGGTGGTAAAACCTACCGCGATAGCTACCCCAAAACCCATGATCAATGATGGCAAAACCCCATAATCTATAGCCCACTTCGCAAAGAGAGCACCCGACAATCCCATGAACGCTCCGACAGTTAAGTCGACGTTCCCAACAATCATCACGACAAGGATACCTAACGATAGCAGTGAAAGAATTGAAACTTGCCGTACAAGATTTATCAAATTCTGCGCGGTAAGGAATCGATCAGAAAGCAAGGAAAGAACAATTGCGAATACTGCCAGGATGATCAATATTCCAAATCTATCCCAGATATGTCTGAACCGCTGCGAAGCGCTCCTTTCGCTCTGTCTGATGTCGGAGCTGCTCAAGTCATCGGTTTGACTACTCATCTTTTCCTCCAAAACAATGGTCTAAGTCCTTGATCGTCATGCTCGCGTCGGTTAAAAGGTTATGGATACCTACCAAATTGGGATGCAGCATCGACCACGGCGTCTATGCTTTCGATGGGTGTATCTCCCGCCATTGAGCACCCTGCCCCAAGGATAAGGGACGTTCCGGCGCGTCTAGCGGTATCGATGGCAATCCTTGCTTCTTCTTTCACAAAATCATAGTCTCTGAACACCATATTCGAAGGGCTTACCGGCCCGAGTAGGGCTGTCCGGCCCGTACATGCAAGGCATGTTCTCATAAAATCTGAAAGCTCATCGACTTCGATCATATTCGCACCAGTTGAAACCATCCCGTCGAGAATCGAAGTGGCATTGCCACAAATATGGATTGATGTAGGAAATTTATATGCTTTGAGGGATTCGATTAGGCGTTTTTCGTACGGTAGAGTCCACTCATCATATGTCTCTGGAGATACCACCTGAGTGCCGCCTAAAGAATCCCCAAACCGCACCACATGAGCACCTGCTTCATACAGCGCCACGGCATACTCAGTTGCATAACGCTGTGCAAAATCTAGGATCTTGTGCAATTGATCGGTTTCTTCACTAGTAGCCACTAATATTAGCCATTTTTCCATCCCAACGAGGAGGGCAGATAAAGTGAATGGGCCTTGATCTCCAGTTGCAATAATTGCGATTTGATCATTGAAATGTTCTCGAATTAATCTTATGCATGAGATCATCTCGCTCGCTGGGAACGTTGAACGTGGATCAGGTAGATTCAGGTTATCAATATCGGACAATTCGTCGAGTACGGGAGTGGTCGTAACGGGATACTTTTTATCGAGGTAACCTGCACCACACCCCAGCGTCTGTGCAGAACAATGAGTACCGCTATCAATGATAATACCGTCATAATGAAATCGTTCTTGAGCCTTAATATGCGACGCGGCCATCGCCTCGCCATTCTGAAAGAAATCGCCATAATCCATACCAGATAACTCGGCAACAACTGCTGAATTATGGAAAGCGGTTGGAATTCGATCTGGCTTTTCCAAGTTTAGTGTAGTAATGATCCGGTCCTTAGAGGACAGTCTCGACTTCTCGATCACACAGAATACCTTTTATTCAAAAAAAATAATTTCGACGATATAAAACGAGAAACCTAGGCAATTCAACTTGTGGGGTGGAGGCTGGGCATGATGATTGATACACCACGCCCAGTTTCCCCACCCCTATCCAGAGATTACGGTAAGAACTCAGCGATGTTGTCAAACGTGACGAAAGTCATTGGCGTATTAAAGATGGGATCAACGTCCCCACCTTCAAACATCGTCACAACAGCCTCGCCCGCGACCTTCCCCAGAGCTGCAGGGTACAGCTCCCACGAAGCATTCAGATCTCCTGCTGCGATTGCTTCGGGACCTCCTGCATACATTCCCATACCCACCGTGAACACCTGGTCATTTACACCGGCTGCCTTCAGGGCCTCAACCGCACCCATGATCATGGCATCCGCGTGTGCCCATATGCCTACAACATCTGGGTGCGCCGCCAGCATGTCCTCGGTTACCGTCAGTGCTTTAGCGGTATCCCAGTCTGCCGGCTGCTCGAACACGATCTCCATGTTCGGGTATTCAGCAATGGCGTCTTGGAACCCTTCAGCTCGTTCTCGGGCGACGGAGGTGCCCGCCATGCCCTCCAGCTGTGCCACCTTGCCGGTCTCGTCATTCATCTCGGCAATGTAGACACCAGCATCGTAGCCTGCCAGGTAGTTGTCGAACGTCACATGAACAGCAACGTCACCTCCACCTGCCGCCCTGTCAATCGTGATCACTGGAACTCCAGCAGCATTTGCTGCTTCGATGGCTGGCACAATTCCAGCCTCGTCCACAGGATTGGTCACCAAGTAGCTGATGTCTTGAGCAAGCAGATCCTCGATGTCGGCGATCTGCTTGGCAATCTCGTTCTGCGAGTCAACGATGATCACTTCGCCCCCCGCATCCTCGATCACTTCTACCAGACCCTCGCTCCAGGCTATCTGAACTGCGTCGATTAAGCCGGCCGCAGAATAGCCGACC
>SDBS01004299.1_pt1 | contig 13949 bp, 17 predicted proteins | sample 2277091 | NCBI WGS metagenome assembly SDBS01 (sample SAMN10404972, study PRJNA504765) | marine sediment metagenome | isolation source: marine sediment core GS10_PC15, 163 cmbsf | place: Arctic Ocean: Southern Knipovich Ridge | collected 2010
GACGGGGCCTCGACGGTCACAATCGACCGGGCCGGGTCAGACACCTTCGACGACGCCGACATACAGAAGACCCTCGACTCGGATTCGGCGGCCATCGGCATCTTCTCCATTGGCGACACCGAGTGGAAGATCGTCGCAACAGAGGGAACGGTCGGGGGTAGCTAATGGGGACCTTCCGCCTCCTTAAAGCTGGAGGTGGTTCAACCCTCCTTGGTGGGGATACTCTTCTAGGTCCTGGTGGCCTAGCCATTATCAAGATCGAGGGTGAAGCCTTAGGGATTACTGAAGGTGATCTCCATCTGCTTGGTATCGTCAAGCTTGAGGATGAATCTGTAGGCATCACCGAAGGTGATATCAAGTTGGTCGGTTTTGTCAAGGTCGAAGATGAGTCTCTCGGTATAACTGAAACGGATATCCATGTTGTAGGAATACTTCGTCAGGAAGATGAGTCTGTAGGAATAACCGAAGGTGACATTAAGGTTGTAGGTGTCCTTAGGGTTGTGAACGAATCAATAGGGATCATTGAGCAAGACATCTCTGTGGTAGGAGTCATCAGGGTTGAGGGCGAGAATCTTGGAATCACTGAGGTTGACCTTCATCTCATTGGGGTTGTTAAGGTCCAGGACGAATCACTAGGGATCACAGAGCTTGATCTTCATCTCATTGGAATCGTCAAGCTTGAAGACGAGAATATAGGCATTACTGAAGGTGACCTGAAGTTCCTCACACTCCTTAAGATCCAACCTGAATCGATTGGCATTACGGAAGCTGAGATCAGAACTCTTGCTCTCCTCCGTCAGGAAGATGAAGCTGTAGGTATCACTGAACAGGATATTGTTGTTGTTGGACTCCTCAGAGTCGAAGACGAGTCTGTGGGGATTACAGAGACTGACATACATCTTATTGGGGTTGTCAAGCTTGAAGATGAATCAATGGGAATTACCGAAGGCGATCTCCATATTATTGGGATTGTCAAAGTTGAAGGCGAGACCATTGATATATCCGAAGCTGATATCAAGATTCTGACTCTGCTTAAGGTTGAAGGCGAAGCTGTTGGAATTACCGAAGGCGATATCAGAACTCTAGGTCTTGTCCGTCAAGAGGACGAGGCAATAGATCTTGCTGAACTGGCTCTCAGGGTTGTTGGACTACTTCGTCAGGAAGATGAGAATGTCGGGATCACAGAACAGGATCTCCATCTTCTTGGTGTCGTCAAAGTCGAAGCTGAGCCTATTGACATATCTGAGGCTGACATCCATGTCATCGGTGTCGTTAAGGTTGAAGACGAGACTATTGACATATCAGAAGCTGATATTACAGTACGAATGCTCGTTAAGCAAGAAGATGAAACTGTCGACATCAGTGAAGGGCAGATCACTCTCCGCGATATAGTCAGGATCACCGGCGAAGCAATCGACATTGCTGAAAGTGTCATCTCGACTGTCGGTCTGCTTCGTATTGAAGCCGAGACTGTTACAATTACAGAAGAGGACATTCGAGCACTCGGCTTCGTTAGGGTTGAGGGCGAAACTGTCAACATCACTGAGATTGACATTCATACAGACTTTGCTCTACCAACTATTCTCAATGTCGTCCTCGAAGTCCTCGACTCTGGTATTCGAACAGTAACAGTTCTTGACGATGGAATACGTCCAGTTGATGTACTGGACGATGGAATAAGAAAGGTAACGGTGATCTATCCATGAGTGACGTAGAAACATTTACCATCAAGCAGGATGACACCCTGCCTGGAATCCAAATCCAATGTTGGGATGATGAGGCAAAAACTCAGAAGACAGACCTAACGTTGGCCACTGCTGTCAACTTCCATATGATGGAAAGAGATGAAGCTGACAAGGCAGTACCTACACTAAAGGTAGAGGCTGCTGCAGATATTGTAGGTGCTGCAACAGATGGTGTTGTTGAGTACCTTTGGATTGATGCTGCTGAAGATACAGATACCGACGGAAGATTCTTCGGAGAGTTCGAAGTCGAATGGTCAGCTACTAGTAGAACTACATTCCCTAACGATGGGTTCATTTACATTACTATAACAAGAGACCTAGATTCAACGTCTGAGTAACTACTATATAACAACCATGGATTCTAACTACGCCCGACGTATAATATCAGATAGAGGATGAAATGACTGACCAAAAACTCGCGTATTGGGTTGATCTCAAGGGCATAGCCTTTGAAGATGGTCGGCCCGATTCGTCCTGGTTACAAGCATTCCCAGTGGGTGAATACACCCACGAAGTATATGGGAAGATCAAGATGACTGTTGATCGTGCTCGAACAATGGCACACAACATCATCAGCCGTGTCCGTGGTATTGATCTCGCGATCGACTACGGACACGATTCAAGCGGAGAAGCTGCAGGTTGGGTTACGAGTGCGGAAGCACGTCAAGACGGCCTGTGGCTTTTTGTTGAGTGGACAAAAGAGGCCGCGAACTCAATCCGCGAAGGTAAGTACAGGTACTTCAGTCCTGAGTATATGGATGCATGGACGCATCCACAGACAGGGGACAAGTTCAAGGATGTCATGGTAGGTGGAGGTCTAACTAATCGCCCCTTCCTCAAGAACATCCTGCCTGTCAATTTGTCGGAAATAGAGGGTCATCAAGACCCCCAAGCGCACGAGCAAGAAGGAGGTGGAACGGTGGGGCTACTGGAGCAGCTTCAGAAGGCACTGGAACTGGGTGAAGACGCAGATGAAGATGCCATCATGGAAGCACTCGCAACAGCACTCCAGCCCGACCCCAAGGTTGAGGACGATCCAGAGACCCTGTCTGAAGAGCAGGTCGCCAAGATCCTCGAGGAGCATCCAGCTCTTGCTGGTATGCTTGAGGAGAACAAGCGTCTTGCCGATACGAATAGGGCCCTTACTGGACGAGTCGTGAATCTGGAAGTCTCTGCACGAGAGTCAGACATCAGCGTCAAGCTCGATGACTGGCACCGTGGTGGAGATGAAGAGAAGCACGGACTCGCTCCAGCTCTGGATGAAGCGATCAGCGAGTTCATGATGACACTGGATGAGGAAGCGCGAGCTTCCTTTACAGAGATTCTGGACGCGATCGTTAAGACGGGACTTGTTACTTTCAAGGAGACGCCGGTTAGGCGTCGAACTGGAGAGAACACCAATCCGTCAGTCCTTATTGAGGTTGAAGCTGGTATTAAAGCCCTGATGGAAGCAAACGACGGTATGGAATATGGCGATGCTTCGGCACTGTACTTCGTAGAGAACGAGGACATGTACGACAAGTACCAACGTTCTCTCGATGACAGTCCGGTAGATGAGGAGGTGGAGAACTAATGGGCGTTGGACGCAATTACGTACTCGATCTTCCGTTCGTAGTCACAGAAGCAATCACTAAGCACCAAGCTGTGAAGCTTGGTTCTGCAGATCAGACCATTGATGCTGCAGACACTAATGGTGAAGCAATTCTGGGCATTGCCATGGAGACTGCTACCGCACAAGATGCGACTGATGGTCGTACTATTGCCGTGGCAGTTTTGGGTACTGCTGTCTGGGAAGCCGGTGCTGCTGTAACTATCGGAGATCGTCTTAGGACGGCCGACGATGGTCAGGCAATCGGGCTTGCTGCGACAACTACCGAGCAGGAACAGGTCGGAATCGCGTTGACGGCTGCAGCCAATGCAGGAGAATGGTTTACTGTTCTCTTGACACCTGGCGTGCAAGTCGACACATCCTGATAACCGAGGAGGTGAGTTAGATGGGTGTATACGATCCTAGAGGTGGCGGAAACGTCCACATTGATAGAGTTCTAACAAACATCTCGCTCGGTTATCCTAATAACGGGCTTGTGGGTGACGTTCTTGTCCCCGAGGTTCGTGTTAGGAAGCAGAGCGATCTGTTCTATGAGTTCGGACGAGAGGCTTGGCTGCCTGAGGACGATTTCCGTGCTCCTGCAACGCCAGCAATCGAGATCCCCGGACTCACTGTTAGTACCAATCCATACTTTGCTAAGGAGTACGCTCTCTCCATCCCAGTGGCGGACGAAGAGCGCGAGAATGCGGACAGCCCACTAGACCCTGATCGTGATGGTACTGAGCTTATTACCAATAAGCTTATGCTCCGTCGTGAGCAGCGAATCCAGGTAGCAGTGCATACGGCGGCGAACTATAACGCCAGCCATACCACTACGCTAGCTGGTGGTGCACAGTGGAATGTCTACGCAACTTCTGATCCAATCGGCGATGTAAAGACAGGTATTCGTCAGATCCACTCTAATCTGTTTATGGAACCGACGCTAGGAGTATTCCCTTACCAGGTGATGTCCCAGCTCGAAGACCATCCAGATTTCATTGAGCGGATCAAGTACTCCCAGCTGGGTGTACTCACAGCAGACCTGATTGCAGCTCTCTTCGGCTTGCCGAGGATTGTTGTTCCAGGTGTTGGTTTCAACTCTGGAGTTCCTGGCGGAACTGAGACCCTCGCCTACCTGTGGGGTAAGGACGTCGTCCTGGCCTTCGTGGGTCCGGCAGGTCTCAAGAGGCCGAACTTCATGTATGAGTTCGTCTGGCGCTATCGCGGTGGACAGGCTCAGGTTGTCGACCGTTGGCGTGAAGAGCCGCGTAAGGCGGATCTCATTCGTGTCAGCAGGCGTTACGACCAGCGTTTCATTGCTGTTGATGGCTCAGGTCTCAGCACGGCTGGGTACCTGATCAAGGCGGCGATCGCCTAATGCCCGGCGGAAGGGTATCATACGTTGCTCCCCATACCAAGAGGACAGTTGGTCAGACTGCAATTACGAGTCTGACCGACTCCTCGACGGGGTCAGCGGGTGGTACTATTGCTGCCATCGGCGGGACATATGATCAGGATGAGGTTCGAGATGCGGTTGCCTCACTGGCAGCCAAGATCGAAGAGCTCACTGTCATGTGTCGCGACGCTGGACTGATTGTCTAAGTCAAAGGGGCGATATGGCTAAGGTACTTCGAAGCAATGTAAAGGTCGACGATGAGATCATTCCTGCTGGTACTAGAATGTCCAGCAAGGTGTTCTCGGCGTCGTTCCGAAAGCAATTGAAAGCGACCGGCTTCTTCATTGATGAGGTAGCTTCCGATACCGAGGAAGAGGCAGATGATGCCGACGCACCGGAAGAAGAAGAAAACCAAGAAGAAGAGCCGGAAGAAGACCAGGACGAAGAGGAGGGCTAGACCCTACTAATGGCACAACTCATCAGCATTGATGATGTGCAGTCCTGGTATACCGATAACAGGCTGCTACTCGATCCAGATGATCTACTGGCAGAGGAGACTAACGTCTCCAATGAGGTCCTGTCCACAGTTGCATCCAGATACGATACGTCGATCTGGGTCGATAGGGCAACGACACCTACCCTAATTAAGTCAGTAATCTCTGCTCGGGTAGCAGCCATTCGGTACCGTGAACATTATGCTGACCAGCTAGATGAAGAGGGCAACTATGCTATCTGGTTGGACAATTGGTTCATGATGATACTAGACGGAATTGTCAGCGGGCAAATTCAACTCCTTGATGCTACAGACCTCACTACTGCTCTGGCATCTTCAGCAGCTAGTTTCTTCCCTACAGATGTCTCATCTATAGATGATCCTCCATTTGAACCGGGACAAGGACCGGCGGCCTTCTCAATGGGGAAGACCTTCTAATGATGACACTCCTTGTTGATGACAGAGCACTGGGAATGTTCAGTCGTGATCTAGCAGACCTCGGTAGAGACCTAGCTGGCGCAAACAGTATGAAGCAACCTCTTCTTGATATTGCCCGAGAAGTTCTGGCACCATCTATTGATAAGAACTTCAAGGTAGGCGGACGTCCGAGTAGATGGGAGCGTTCTTCCCCAATCTCTGCCTACAGAACACTGAAGGGTGGAGAAAGCGAACCAACGCTTTGGGTCACAGGTAAGATGAAACGAGCCGCCTCTGCGTTTGCCAGATTCAAGGTCAGAGAAAACACAATGACCTATGGCTACTTCCCTCCAACCCTTTGGTATGCTATGGTTCATGACTCTGCCAGTGTCTCCGCGCGTGCGAATATTCCCCACAGGCCCTTCGCTCTCATCCAGGCAGACGACATTCCTAAGATGGGGGACATCCTCATGGATTGGATTGAGAAGCAGGTTAGTAGAAACATTAGGTTGCATTACCCATGAGTGATATGTCCATCATTACTCAGGCGATTGTCGATCTGCTTAAGGAACCTGACCCTGATCTAGGGTTGAAAGAAGTCTACTATGGTGATCAGGGTGGCATACCTCTTACACCCTCGGCCACTGTGGAGCTTGGAAACAAGTCCCGCTCGTACAATGCAATTGGCATTCAGACTAATGTAGTGCCAGAGATTCACATCGTTATATATCACGGTCTGGTTGCTGACGTACAAAAGATCAAAAAGGATCTCGATCAGTTCGTACAGAAGGTCGAGAACAAGCTGCATGTAGACAACACTCTTGGAGGTCTGGTGATCTCTGGAATTGTTACCTCTGTTGAACCAGGTGTTGCAGTAGTTGGCAAGGCCCAGTTCTATGCACACCGCATGACTTGGGAAGCAATAATAAAGGAAAGGATCAGTGTATGAAAGTACGCTATGGATCCGGAGCCCCTTTTATGGAGTTCACCGGTCTTGGGGTTATCGCCACTAATCAGTGGGTAGAAATCTCAAAGAAGGCTGCCGATGCCTTTAAGGAGGCACAAGGCAAGACTCTAGAACAGGCAGGCTTCGAGGTACAACAGTCAAGTAAGAAGGAGGAGGACTAATGGCGGCAGGAATTGGTGCTGCTGGTATCCTTGGTGTAGCTCGTGAGGTTACAGCAGGTACCTATGTGGTGCCAGAGAAGTTCATTCCGATTCGAAGTGAGAGTCTGACCTGGAACCAGGAGACGATCTTCACCCGACCGATTCGTGAAGTGGCAGACGTTGTCAATGCTGTTCCTGGTAATACAGCCATTGAGGGCGACATTGAGTTCGAGGTTGCTCACGACTTCCTTCCACACTTTATGCATGGTATGCGTGGTGATCTGGTTAAGGCTGGTGCGGATCCGTTCACTTACACCTTTGACTCAACAGCTATTGGACAGAAGTCAGTCACACTGACTACACTGTCAATCACAATCGAGCGGAATGGTATTGTCTTTGGTTATGTTAACTGTGTGGTGAACTCGTTCAACATGACAGTGGACAATGGTATCTTAGTTTGTACACTAGGTATCATGGCTGAGGATGAAACGGTTCAGTCTGCACCTACTGCAGTGTGGCCGACTACGGTTCCATTCGGAGCAGGTCAGTACGCGATCGAGATCCCAACTGCGACGCAGGTGTTCGATGTCGATTCGTTCGACTTCACCGTCGATGAAGGCGCCGAGCATGCCTACCGTCTTCGTGACACTGGACGTGGAGCTCAGTTCACTAAGTTCGGTGAGCGTACTGTGGAGCTGTCGATCGAGCAGGACTTTGATTCTCGAGCGGATTATGATCTCTTCAAGTTACTGACGGCTCAGGCGATCCATATCCGCGCTGAGGACCCTGTTACAGCTACCAACTATGTCGATCTAATCATCCATGCAGCTGTTAAGGACACTTATGAGGTTACACTTGATGGACAGGGTGATCTAGTCAGAGCGTCGATTGCCTATCAGGGTATCTACGACGAGACAGCAACATCTCCATTCACTCTCGAAGTCGGAACGGATGAGGACATTACATAAGGAGGAGGGCTAAATGCCGAGGGCGACCGTTGATGTAACAAACACCACGAGATTCGAACTAGAGTCTCTGCCGAAGACTGAGGAAGACGAGGGCGGGTACGTCGAGCTTCGGAAGCTTTCGTATGGTCAAGTCTTGGAACGCCGCGACATGGGTGCTAAGATTGCTATCGAGGGTCTTACTGACTCTGGACGACAAGAGGATCTGAAGGTTACTACCGACATGATCCAAAAGGCTGTTACTGAGTTCGAGTTCAAGCATTCCATTGTCACCCATAATCTGGAAGACGAACATGGATCGCTTCTGAACTTTACCAATCCAAGTTCAGTATGGTCCTTGGATCCTCAGATCGGCCAGGAGATTGGTTCGCTCATTGATGATATGAATCAGTGGGATTCTGATCTCCAGGGAAAAGACGAGCCCACCTCAGAGCCAGAATTAGAGCCAGCGTAGTTCTGAACAAAAGACCAGATGCGGAGGTGGGCAAGTTGATTCAGATCACTGCAATGTGCAAAGAACTCAGCTGTCTCCCTAATTCTGGTGGTCTGCTTGATCAGGATCCCTATCTAGTTGATGGAATGGGCTTTGTGCTGGAAGCAATACATGAGCGTGAACAACTGGAAGCCAAGAAAAAGAAGTAATGGCACTAGCAACCAGAGAGCTCGAACTGATCATTATTGCTAAGGATCACACCAAAGCGACACTCGCTCGTATTGGTGGAGCCATGGCAATCCTTGGTGCTGGTTTAACTGCACTAGGTCTCAAGGGTATCAAAGAACTTGGTAGCATGACGGGTGAGGCCATCGATTTCAGACAGCAGATTGCTCTGGCTGTTACTCAGGCTGATGGACTTGGTGCTACTATTGAGAACGTTGGTGCCATTGTTAATCGTGTTGGTACCAACATAAATGTTCCCTTTGATGATCTGGCTGGTTCACTGTTCGACATCTTCTCAACGTTGACGGAAGATCAGTTGTTTTCACTCGCGCAGGCAGAGGAACTGCTGACTTCCTTTGCTCAGTCAGCAGTTGCTGGTCAAGCACCCATTGAGGATATTGGTCGATCAACAATTGCCTGGCTCAACGCTCTCGATCAGCCGGCTACCTTAGAGAATGTCACTAGGCTCCTAGATATTCAGTTTGAGTTAGTTCGTAAGGGTGCTGGTACCTACACTGAGTTTGCTGGAGAGATTGGTAAGGTTATTCCTGCGATGGTTGGGGCTAATCAGACTTGGGAGACCGCTGCTGGATCACTAGCCTTCCTGACTAAGAACGGTCTAAATACTGCAATGGCCGCTACGTCTGCGGCCAGAGCTGTTGAGCTTATGTTTAGTCCGAAGGCTATCAAGGGTCTCAGAAACATTGGCATTGCTGTTGAAGACAATGAAGGTAACTTCCGACAGATGCACGAGATCATTCGTGACCTAGTTCCTGTGTTCTCCGAACTCTCAGACTCGGCAAGAAAGATTAAGTTCAAGGAGATCTTCGGCACAGGTCGTATTCAGGCTCGACGGTTCTTCGATCTAGCTATTCCCAACATAGCTGAGTTCGAAGAGCTAGTCCAAGATATGAACCTGTCAACGGGAGAGGCAGCTGCAGCCTTTGAATTCATGTTCTCGCAGCCACTCTCACAGATGGAGCTGTTTCAGAATCGTTGGGAATCAATAAGACGTACCATCGGTGATGTCTTCGTTGTTGAACTAGAGACAAAGCTCTTCCCAATCTTCCAGAGGCTTTGGGATTGGTGGCAGCAACTGGACCCTGCAATGAAGGACCAGATCGCCACCTGGCTAGCTTATGCTGCAGCGGCAACAGTGGTTGCTGGTGCTGTCCTAACTGCGGTGGGGTTCCTGGTTCTCTTCCTCGGACTGCTCAAGATTTTCAGTGGCACCACCGCTATAGCAGGACTGGCTAAGCTCGCAGTATCACTTGGCTGGATTGGACTTGTACTGGCTGCCATTGCTTTGGCAGCCTTCGTTATTATTAAGAACTGGGATAAGATCTGGCCCTTCCTCATTCTGGTCTGGGATAGAGTAACCGATGCAGTTCGCCGCTTCGTCAAGGACAACGAAAAGTTCTTTGATGAGGTCCTCCAAAAGGGCCGAGAGATTTGGGAGAAGCTGGTCGATCTTTCTGAAATTATATGGCAGCGTTTGCAGGAACTCTGGGAAATAGTCTGGGGCGCCATACTGGCATTCTGGGAGCGATGGGGCGAAGACATCCTAGAGACCGCGAACAGGATCTGGGAAGACATCAAGACAGTTGTCCTGGATGCTCTGGACATTATTAGTGGTGGTCTTGACTTCTTCATTGCGATCTTTGAGGGTGATTGGGAAGAGGCCTGGGAAGCCGTAAAGGGTATCGCTCAGGACGCCTGGGACATCATTAAGACCAACTATGACATCTGGCTAGCGTCACTTGAGCTAGCCGGGGACATAGCCTGGACTGAGATCACGGAAGCTGTCGAATTAGCTTGGAATGAGACTAAGAGCTTCCTTAGTAACCTTTGGGATGAGATCATTGCGGACCTCACTAAGTTCTGGAGCGGTATAGGTGAATTCTTCCAGGGCATTTGGGATGATATTGTTATGTCTGCTGAGGATACCTTAGCAGGTCGAGGAGGGCTCCTGGAGTTCTTCCAGAATCTACCTGGCAGGATCGTTGGTGTGATGCTTCCATTGAACTTTCTCTTTGCGGAGTGGGCATTCAAGGCTATCGGGGCAATGCTTCAGGGGTTCATTACTGGTGCCGTTTCGTTATTCATCTGGCTTCTTGGTCTGCCAGGTAGAATAGTAGGTTTGTTTGGTAACTTCCTTTTCCTACTGTTTAATGTTGGTGTGGGCATTATCAGGGGATTATGGAACGGTCTTGTCTGGATGTGGCAAAATGGCGTCCTTCAGTGGCTGCTTGGTTTAGGTGGTGCCATCACACGAGCACCAGGAAACCTTGCCAACCTCTTTTGGGGTCTCGGTTGGAGCATACTCGATGGACTCTTCCGTGGGATGCTCTGGTTCTGGTTCAACCTACTCGTCCCCTGGCTGAGAGGTATTTGGCAAGCAATCACAGCAAATATCGGAGACTTGGGGGGTGTTCTTTGGGGCGCAGGTTGGAGTGTCATCAACGGTCTATGGGGTGGTATGAAGAATGCCTGGGAAGATATTAAAAGATGGCTAGGAAGCATCCCCGGTTGGATCAGGAACTTAAAGGGTCCATTAGTTAAGGATATGAAACTCTTGATACCTGAGGGCAGAGCCATTATGACGGGTCTGGAAAAGGGTTTGCAGGTAGGATTCAGCAATGACGTCATGCCTCTATTGGCTAAGTTCACCAGCAGAGATATCTCCGGAGCTTTGTTGAGCCAAGGACTTACCAGGCCAGGTCCTAGTATCACTAATACCACCAATGATCAGGGACAGACCTTTGAGTTTGGTGACATCATCTCGAATGCAGATCCCCAAGATATAGCAGCCGAGATTGGTTGGATGGTAAGGATGAACTAATGGCTATTACACAGAACTACCAGTTCGACTTTCGTGGTGTGACCTTTGGTGATGGCACTAACTATGATGTCATTAGCATGGATGGCATTCATGATATCATCGTCAGAGATAGGGACCGTGACAATATTCGAAGTCACGGTCTCATCCCCGGTATGCATAGAGCGACCTTTCGTTTAATCCGATGCAGTCTTGAAGTCCGAGGGGTAGCTGGCAGCGCGGCCCTGTGGACTGATACACAAGCCATCGTTACTGCCATGTCTCCAGATCAGTTTGAGCTTCCTGACGAGACACAAGACAAGTTCGGCTTCAGATTCACTAATAATGAGGGCGAGAACTTCGTATACGCCCGTCCTATTAGGAGATCACTCCCTCGTCGCCAAGACACAGAGTTCGGTCTACAGGAATTCAGATTTGAGATGAAGGTGTACGATCCAAGGATCTATGACGCCACCGAGACCGACTCTGGCCTAGAGACCGCTGGGTTCACTGTTACCAATAATGGTGATGCGGTCACTTTCCCTATTCTTGAGTTCGATCCTGATGGTAGTGGCGATGCTAAGCTGACTAATAATACTAATGGTTCGATCATTGAGTTCGATAACGCTGGTGCTACCTCTGGACTCATCTGGGATGGTGGTCGATGGGTAAGAGGACGAGCTGATCTGTTGATCGCTTATCGTACTACAAACAATCAGTACGACAAGTTAGTGGCACCTCGGGGTCCTCTCTTCCTAGATCCTGGAAGTAATAGCATGACACTCAATACCGGCGACAATGTCAGAGTCAAGCACCGCGATACCTGGATGTAATAATGGCCAGGTATCAGATCATGTTGGTAGAGAGGAATCCAAATGAATCTACTGGACCTATTCTAACTGCCTTCGATGAGATTGTACAGCATGAGAAGCTGACTTGGGGAGAAAGTCTAGATGGTCTGGGCTTTATTTCTTTTGCACTACAGCCAGATCAGCAATCAACACTTGTCAGAAGTCGTCTGAGAGATATCTCCTTCCAAGGCCTGGAAGTATGGTTGTATCGTGATAACGTCATAGTACAGGCAGGACCACTTATCGGTCTTCAGCCTCAAGGCTCCACGCATAACGCCATCGTTCGTTCATTAACATATTACCTCCGCTATATGTTCATCACCACTGATCTATCACATACAGCTGTTGATCAATATACTATCGGTAAGGGATTGGTTGACCATTGGCAAGCATTGGACTATGGCGATTTCGGTATCGATACATCAGGCATCGGAACTTCAGGGGTAGTTCGTACTATCGACTACAAGGCGGATGAGGCTCCTAATGTCTTTAGGAAGCTTGAGAACCTTGCCGATGCAGATAATGGGTTCGAGTTCTTTGTTGATCCGACTACCCGTGATCTGACGTTTACTGCTCGTAAGGGATCTGATAAGTCTGCTACAGTTATTGTTGATGAACGTAACATTACCTCTCCCAACGCGTTCTACTCGGTTGCTGCAGGAGACTTTGCTACTCATGCCATTGCAATTGGGGCTGACGTAGATAGTACTACTCCAGTTATAGGAGTTACCTCTGGTGGCACTCCTATGTTCAACTGGGGGAGAGTTGGACATGTTATTGCAGTCGACGGTGTCTCCACACAGTCAGTCATCGACGAGTATGCTCTGAACCTGTTCAATGCAATGAACCATGTTGACTTTATGCCATCACCTACTGGCGCTGGAGGTTCGGGAGTGGGAACAGCAGGTTCACTTATTCCTAGTATTGACCTGGATCCAACAACAGTCGAGGCGGGGGACACTATCACATGGTCGTATGATTATGGATATGGAATAATTTCGTTAGCCCGTGACATCTGGTCGAAGACTGTCAACATCGATAGCTCAGGTACTGAAACAATTGGACTGAGGTTCGTCTAATGGCAGGAAGACGTAGACCTGGTTCAAACGATATCACCGAGAGGGTACGACAGCTAGAACTAGACGCCCTTGAGGAGCATCCCACAGTCATCAGACGATTCGGTATCGAGACTGACTGGGCCAAGATAGCGAACGTCATGATTTCCGCAGAGTCTGTTGAGTCCTCGGACTTTGTTACCGGGGTCTCTGGTTGGCAGATTAAGGGTGATGGAAATGCTGAATTCAACAACATCACTGTTCGTGGCGATATTGTTTCCTCAAACTGGGATGGCACCGAACCTATCGATCTTTCTGCCGGACCAGATGCAGGTGCCACTGTAGGCTTTGCTCTGGACTCATCAGCAGGAGCTGGACAATTTCAAACTATATTTGCTCGTGGAGGGGAACTGTCAGACGTTGATATCATCGGGAATATAACGCTCGAGACAGGTGGAGTGTTTCGCACCAGGGACACGAGTAGTCGTGTCGAATTGACGGAGGCTGACGCCGGGAAGATCACCTTCTACACGACTGGTGGAGCGGCTGGGACTCTCGGCTGGGATAGTGGCCTGGGTGCTATTGAATTCAAGACCGAGGGTGCACAGACAATTGTTCTTGATTCCGACGAGATTCTGTCCCTTGTCGCTGATGAGGGTGCAGAGCTTTTGGCGGGACGCGTCGTGGCCGCATCGAATTTGGACCTCTCATCTGGTAGCGCCGGTCGGATCATCTTCGACGTTGGAACTCAACTACAAATGTCGATCGCGACTGACTATCTGCGTTTCGGAGACACGACCACGACCGGCAACGCAGCAATCCCCACATCGGTCGGTTCAGCGACGTTCCCGGCGTA
>SDBS01004130.1_pt1 | contig 13948 bp, 12 predicted proteins | sample 2277091 | NCBI WGS metagenome assembly SDBS01 (sample SAMN10404972, study PRJNA504765) | marine sediment metagenome | isolation source: marine sediment core GS10_PC15, 163 cmbsf | place: Arctic Ocean: Southern Knipovich Ridge | collected 2010
AACTGCCAACTGCCAACTGCCAACTGCAAACGCACAACTCTACTTCTCATAAAAATTAAACTAATGTATTACTAGCTCCTTGGCCCACTCTCGCACCTCAGGAGTACCCCTGGTATACATGGCCATTTGGACTTGCTGGCTGCAAGCGCCTTCCTGCTCATAAAGCAACTCGAGTATTTCGAGGTTGCCTGCTTCAGCCATTCTTGCGTATGCGCGCACGCTGAGTTCGGGATGGGGACAGCCTTCCTTGTAAAGCCATTGCAATAGCCGCGGACTATTGTAGCAGGCCGCGAGAGATGCGTAGTCCTTGACCAATGGGTACCCCCTACCGTGGAACCGTTTGAGTGCACTAAGAGCGCCTGTTGTAGAACAGATCCTCATACACGAAAGGGGGTCATAGCTACCGCCACAGCGTTGCAACCATTCGAACAGCTCCCAATGCCCGTAACTCACTGCGTCCTGGCATAACATATGGGGCCAAAGGAGATCTTGACTATGCGTAAACCTGTGCAGCCATTCAACAACTTCCAGGTGCCCGCCCATCGCAGCGCGTCTGCAGACAGTTTCAATGTTGTGAGGGTGCCCAGTCTCAAGTGCCCATCGAAGTATTTCTAGGTGGCCGAGAAAGGCGGCCCATTCGCACGCAGCGCTGTCCCATGGGCATTCGTGTTCGTCCAGCCAGTGCGACACAGTCAGTTTGCCACTCTGAGCAGCGGCCGTGTACAATTCCTCAAATAAGATTATTTTTTGTTCAATATGGAGGTATTCAAGTATTTCCAGTTGGCCGAAACTTGCGGCCGTCAGACATAGTTCATGCCCTGACAGTTTTATCTGGTCGGACTCAAACGCCTTCTTTACACACCACAGATGCCCTTTTGCTACAGCATAGCCGGTTGCTGCTCCAGTTTCGCAGACACAGCATTTGTAAACGGCCATAATCATGGCTACGGCCTTCGGAACGGCCCATACTTTGCAAAGCAGATCTGCTGTGGCGGCCAGGGCCTTTACCGCCGGTTGGATCCATGCTTTGGGAATTAGTTGTATTCTGAACTGGGCATCACTGTCACCGTTCATCACGAGCACGTGTGTCGGATCGTACGAGTGCAGATGCCAGGCCTTTTGCAGTTCTCCTGTCGGAATCCAACTGGCTTTCAAGGGGTCACCTAAAACCATCACCAGATTTTTTTCTTGATTGGGTGAGTCGACCGTCTCTACCAAATAGAAATCTCGGATAGGAAACTTGCGGACCACCGCGGCCACTATCTCTACGCGAAGGCTTTCCATCCGTTTGTCAGCGAAGTTTGAAATAATTGCGAAGCAAACAATTGGCTTATTGTTTTTTAATTGGTTCATTTATGACGTCATCTGCTTCGCTGACACATGCTTGTTGCTTCGCAACTGCAAGATAAATGAAAAGCCATGGAATTTGGTATCCAATATGGAACTACTCCGTAATGAAATTACGGCCGCAATTACCTCTCCTCACCAGCGTTTCTATTTAGTTGAGACTGCAGACATGTTCGCCCCCGCAGAATTATCAGGACACGGGGACCAGAACGCCATGCTGAGGGATCCCAGTTTGCCGAGCCTAGACCCAATATCAGACCTTGAAAAAAAACTGACAATAGTTTATGACACACCCCTGCGAGGGAGAGAAACCGCGAGTGCATTGCGAAAGGCTTGGTACTTCCTGGGGCATGACACAAGTCGAGTGCTCATTCTAGATGGTGACAGCTACGACAAGTTCAGAATATGGCCAATGCCTGAGGCATGGGACCCGCGCACGGCAGAAGCCGTAGCCGCCATAGCGATTCTGATTTGCGAAATACGGGTCTTCCCGAAGGATTTGGCTATGATCATAGCCAAGTTCAAATACTGCATCTGCGATTTTGCTGCAGCCGCCAGAGGGGTGGAAACTATTAGCAGTGCGGTGGCAAAGGGGCACTTATGCTGTTTGGCGAAAGAGTTCGCAACCCGTGATATCTGCTTGTCTCTACGTTCCGAGATGTGCCTGACGGCCGCAAGTTTTGGCCAGCAGGAGGTGCTCGAATACCTCCACTTCACACAAAAGATTCCTTTGGATGAAAACCTATGTTGGGCTGCGATCTGGAGTGGTAACCTTGCAACATTGCGCTGGGTACGCAAGCATGGCGGCACATGGAATGCTAAGATAGTCTGCGAAGCCGCCCTTCATGGGCATCTGAAAATGCTGCAATGGGCTCTTGAGAATGGATGCCCTTACGAGCCGAGAGAGATCTGCGTGGCCGCGGTCAGGAGCGGCCACCTGGAAATTATAGAGTGGTTACACACGTGGCTAAGTGATCAAGACGTGACCTGGCCCCAGACTCTGTGTAAGCATGCGGCTACGTACGGCCATAGAAAAGTCTTTGAGTGGCTGCGCTGCCGTGGCGGTATCTACGACCCCAATGCGTGTATGAAAGACTCCTGTATTTCTGGGGCCCTCAATATGGTCAAACTATTTCATAGCCTAGGGGCCGCATTAGCCAAGAATCTCATACTCCTTGCTGCGATAAACAATAGATCACGAGTAGTACGGTGGCTTTATAATAACGGATGCCCCAACCCTTATTTCGACTCGCAAGCGTACACACGCATGGCCGAAACCGGTGCCATTGCTACACTTAAGGAGCTTTACGAAGAGGAGGGGTTTCGCACTTGGTCGGTCAGTACCCATAGGATTTTATACACCAAGGGGACTTCTGAGGTCCGTAAGTGGGTGGCACGTCTCGTCTAATTTTGCAGAGCTATCTTCAATAAAAATTACAAAACTTTACTGTTTGCGAAGTAAACGTATAAACGGGCACCCGGTGTTTGTGTTTGTGTTTGCTTCGCAAACTGCCAACTGCCAACTGCCAACTGCCAACTGCCAACTGGCAACTGCCAACTGCCAGCTGCCAGACCACAGTTTGCAAATTCTCAGCAGTTTTTTTAGTTAAAAAAACATCATCCAGTTATTTTTTAAGGAGGACAGATCAGTCCGGGGCCTACCATAAGAGTGAAACGGTCGGTGCGGCAGCGCAATACCGCCCGGTTAGGAGGGTTGGCAGAGCGGGTGCGCAGAGCGTCGCGGGTGTAGATAAAAGTAGTAAGGAGTACTAAGCCCGGAGAAGTGAGCACCTGAACGTCGAAGCCGGCCCATTCTGGTAGCAGTAATAAGCGCCCCAGTATACCCACGAGCTGATCCCCCGCTGAAGCGGGGGCGCCATTGATATTTGGAAAGGGGCGCAGCACGACGGGTGCCCCTGAGTTATTGAAAAAGGTCGGAGTGGGCGGAACGCCACCTTGGCGCGACCCTATGGTAGGTGGCAAAGGACGATATGTCTGACTAGTAACTTCGACCATATGTTTGATGCCTGCAATGCAATCCGGACAGAAAACGAGCCGCAAATGTTTAATTTGCTGAGTGCGCATACAGTTTGCAAGCGCACTTAGCAAATTAGTGGCCCTTAGTAGCCTTCTGGGCCGGAGCAAAGGAGCTCTTGGAATCTCAGAAAGCGTAGCATCTCAAGGCGGCCTCCCGAAGCCGCTTCGGAGCAAATCTCGTCCATATGCGTGCGGGGCACATGACGGGCCCAGCGCAGCAGCTCAAGGTGGCCTCCCGAAGCCGCTTCAGCTCTCCCGGCAGTTACAATGACCGCAGCAGTTGCCGGTCCCGCAACATCCTCCACATGCCCAGCAACCGCTGCGGTCGAAGTTGCATGTTGGTGAAACAACCCAGTAATTGCTACTTGGGCATGCCCCGGAGCTATAGTATCGAAAGTTGTGGATTTCCGGGCTGCATCTTTGTTAGCTGCAATGTTTGCAGCCCAGGCAGCCTCAAATGGGACTGCCACCGGCATAGCTGTTACCGGCGAGGCAGTAAAATTGTCGTTAGCAAGATTGAGGTCCAACACGGGGGAGTCAAACACGAAAGTGCTAAAGGCGGCCATTCTAGAAGAATAGAGATGAACGAAGAGCGTGATACAAAGTAAGTAGCTGTGTTTGTGTTTGCGAAGCAAACTGCAAACTGCAATACAAGGAATACATAAGACAATGTCTAATCAATTTTTAAGTGCACCGGAGGTGCCATCAACAGGTAGGCACAAACTCGAGCAAACCCTTCTATTATGCATCAAAAACAAGGTAATGATGATTTGGCACTATCAACAATGTACCACAACAGCTCCGATACTCTCATCTGCTCCCAGTTCTTGAAAGTACATTCACCCCCGATATGACAACCCTTAGTCAACTCCGCCCAGGTCTGCTTAGAAAGGCGCGCTTTCTGCGCGTCATGGCCGAGAAGCTCAAAAAGGATTCTGACCTTGGTACCGAGGCAGAGTCTCTATTATTCAGCTTTATGGACTCAGACGTGGAACACTACGATGGCACAATAAAATCTTTGCATTTGTGCATCAGGTATTGCACATCTTGGCCCCATACCCCTGACGACTATGAGAAAATCATGCAACGCCTACTGGATCTCCTTCTGCTTGATTACGTTCTCTCAGAATGCGCCGCTGCGCGTAGACGCGTGATTGCCGCTGCGCGCAGACGCGTGATTGCCGAGAAGCTCGAAAAAGACGCTGCGTGTAGACGCGCGTTTGCCGAGATGCTCGAAAAAGATTCTGAACCGGCAGGCTTCTCTTGCTGAGTACAGTCCCTAGCCAAGCGCAACGGCCCTGCTAGTAGCTTTGCACTGCCGGCAGTCGCCTTCTGCTTGGCCACCCTTGTCGGGCCGCGTCGTCGTGCGGCCCCCCATTTCTTTTTATTTTTTGACACATTATTATATAATAATGCGGCACATCTTAACCCTTTTGATAATCTTTGCATTCTGCATAGTTGCAATCGTTTGCTCCGCATGTTTGCTTGCTCCGCAAGAGCACGGAGAACTTTAAAGTGAAAAAACAAAATAAAGCAAAATTCGTTGCTGTTCGTTTTTCTCGACCTTATCTTGCAGTTGCGAAGCAACAAGCATGTGAAAGTAGCACAACAGGCCCATTCAAGAATGCGAGACTGTGATGAAAGGCCGAGAGCCCAAAGGCTGGGACTATGTGCAGAATGGCATATGCACACCGATCCCAGCTGGAAGATACATAACTGAACAATTGTGCGCAATCAATCATATTGCCAGCGTGACAAAAAAGCCAACCTATCCAGTGCGCTGGGACCTCCGGCCGCTTTCCGGCGGCATGCAGGGTCCCTGTGTTAAAAGACCGTTTGGTAAGTTCTCGACTAAAGCCGCCTGCGCGACGAAGAGATTGTCTTTTAATGAGCGATCTGGCGTCTACTCTGCGCGCTTTCGATTCGTGGAACAAGCAGGCCGCCCAATAAGCAGTAAAGACCGTGGCCGCCATAGCGATCCTGATTTGCGAAATATGGGCCCTTCCGGAAGGAGGCCATAACTGATGGATCCGTTTGCGTGGTAAGCATGGAACCGGAATAAGGTCCAGTCCTCAACTAACAGGTGCAAAACATGGAACCGGAACAAGGTTCAGGCGTCTACCAAAAGCGAATCTGCCTGGGCTCATGCAGATTCGCTTGCGTGCTCTGCTTAGCACCGCATGCAAACACTAACGGGTCCGTTTGCATAGCAAACATGAAACAGCTTCGTTCTGAGGTAGAGAAGGCCATTGGCTGCGGGTTTCCTGAATGGTATGGGAGATCTTTCTATTTGATTGAGACTGCCGGTTTACCGTCCCAAAAGTCTCATTACGAAGCAACGGCTTTCAAACCAAAAACCTTAAACCGAATACCGAAAGTTTCATCGTCATTTGCCGTTCATCGAGGCAAACAAACTAGTAACAACTTTCAGACAACTATTAGCCAGGAAAAAAACCTGGTCCTGGTTTATGGTTCACCCTTAGAAACCCCAGAAAGAGTGCGGACAAGTGCGTTGCAAAAGGTTTGGTACTTTCAGGGTTACGAGCCAACCCAAGTGCTTATCATAGATGGCGATAGTGACACCGCATTCAGGGTTGAGCAAGTGCCAAAAGCATGGGACAAGAACACGGCGATGGCCATTGCGGCTACTGCAGAGATGATTTGTGAAATGCGACCCCTTCCAAAAGAAGTAGGCATGCTCATAGCCGAACTCACGTACTGCATCTGCGAAACCGGGACAGTATTAGCCCGCAAAGCCGGCTACATGATAGCAAAGGGCCACCTATGCTGTCTAAAAAAGGCGTTTGCAAACCAGAAGATCGACTTCTCAACGCAGAATAAGATGCGTGTACTGGCCGCATACTATGGCCAGCTGGAGATACTTAAATACCTCCCCCTTGCAGGCAAACATCTTTCAGAGAATCTAATTGAGTCTGCGATTCGAGGCGGCAATCTTGTTACTTTGTGCTGGGTATGCAAGAGCTCTGGGGAAGATTCTTGGAATCTCAAAATGTGCAACACGGCGGCCCTTCTTGGCCGCCTTGACATACTTCAGTGGCTATTCAAAGCCGGATGTCCTTACGAAACTCGGCCCGTCTACCAATCTGCGGTCATAGGAGGCAACTTGGAAACGATAGAATGGCTGTACGCTTGGCTAAGCAATCAGGACTTTCCCTGGCTCCAAACAATGTGCCCGCTGGCTGCAAGTTACGGACACAGAGCAGTATTCGAGTGGCTAAAGCGCCATGGCGATACTTCTGGGCCACACGACTGCATGAAGGCTTGCTGCAAAACTGGCGCCCTTAACATGCTCAAATGGTTTCACGGCCAGGGCAACCCGTTATCCGAAATCTTTATACTCTTTGCCGCACACTGCAATAGTTTACAGGTATTACGTTGGCTCTATGAAAAAGGCTGCCCACGTCCTAACTTCGGCTTACAAGTGTACGTGAGCATTGCCGAAGCCGGCAGCGCACTTACACTCAAATGGCTCCACAAGCAGGAAGGACCCTGGGACAGGGACATCTATGAGGCTATAAGCGCCGGCGGCACTCCAGAGCTACGTAAGTGGGCAAGGAGTCTGGCTTAACATAAAAAGTTGAACTTTTTAGGTACCAAAGGTTTAGCCAAACAGCCTCACCCCAGGCGGTAGTTTCAGAAATCGAAGATTTCTAGCACTACATATGTAGACATGCGCAACTGGCAAAGAAAGGGAGCAACCGGGCTCGAGAAACCCTCTAAGCAACCGGAACTGGCATCGACAGTTCAAGAAAGCCGTTGTTTGTCAGTTAGAGATTTGTAATCGAACAAAACAAGAGCAAACCATCGCAGATGGCATCAATAATTTTTAAGATACGTTCAGCATTTTGTGTCGACTTTTCACTTATCTTTTGTGGGTCGTTCATCATGTAGTAACGAGAGGGTGCTGCGACAAAGGCTCTGATGTCAAACCACTGAGAGTGGTACCTTAATATACCGCCATACGGTACTCCTCGTAGACGAAAAGGCCGTGTTGTATCACCAAGGAGCGGCCAAAGGTGCTCAAACGCGAGAGAAACGCCACGCCTGGTTTTAGCTAGCAGCCAGCAGCTGTGGTGGACAGCAATGAATAGATTTTTGCTGCCAACCCTCTCGTATACTTGTGCGCCCCTAGCGCCTTCGAACGCATCTCCCAACATATAACCAAAGCCCACTTCCCCTCCTTCTTGAAGGATGACAAGGTCGTTAGTCCACTGCGACGCTTCTCTAGAGAGTTCTTGCACATTTTGTCCCCTTTTTGTCTCAAGACTTTCTCCCGTAATAGGCTCCCAACAGTCTTCCCAATCGCTGGTAGCTCCCTCAGGTACCCCGCATAAAGGACAGTAGATGTCATCGCCCAACCCTAAAAACATTGTATCCGTTTTTGTTTGCAAACTGCAAAGTATGGGTGTTCTCCAGAAAGTCTGCGTTCAAACTGCTGCGAAGCAAATAATTACACAAAAATAATGTCAATGTCTTATTAATTTTTTTGATAACTTTTTAATAACTGTCTTTCTTCATTCAAACGGGAGCTCGCCGTAGATGCAACTTAAACGCCGTCAGGAGCTCATCCGTTGATGCCACAAGAGCTTCACGATCGATATGAGGCAATTTCACTGCCTTGATAGCAGGAACGATTAGCATAGGAAGCATCTCGCCGGGCCGCCACCAATCACACAGATCCTGCCGGCCAGCCAAGATGGCCGTCGCCACGATCTTATCATCAGCGCGATCTTTCTCAACGAGCGGAAACAGCTCCACAGCTGCGGATAGGTTATGAAGGATTTTCTTCTGAGCTTCTGAGACATTCATGATGACAATGCCCTGAATAATTTTTCAGTATGAAGGCACATTCCTTATTAAACAAATAATTCATTTTTAATATGTAATATGTCTTCATACTGAAAAATTATTCGGACGTCATCATAGAAGCCGTGTAGAGTACAGGCCGGTTCGTTGCAGGACGGCCGAAACATAGCAGTAGAATCGAGCAACAAGGTTCATCTTCCTCCTCTACGCTCAAATGCAGAAGTAACTGCCGCATCTGTTGATTGTACGCCAGTGCATCATACAACAATTTTATCATATATTTGAGCACTCCCACCAGAACCGGTTTGGCGACTCTGACCCAGGCATAATCAATGGTTTTTTCATAAAGTCCATCCAGCTTCGTTCTAGTATCGTGGCTAAGATTGATGCCATAAATCTCAACGCCGTTTGCACGGTTACGCTTTCTCTGCAAGCTCCCCTGACCACCTTCGGCAACGTACAACAAATAAAACTTCGTAAATAAAACGTAGATCTGAGACGCCTGGTTATCGTTAATATAGGCCATGCTGCCCATGACATCCAGCATTTCTCGAATAGCAAGGCCAGCTTCATAAGCTTCTGCCATACGGAAATACTTGAAACATTCTCCGAATATTTCATTACGAAACATATACAGCGTGCAGTCTCCCAGCTCCACTTTAAGATCTCTCGACTCCAGCATAATTTTAAACATTATTGATACTACGTACGCACATGAACATTCATTTTTAATGGCAAGAGTCACACGTCCCAAGGACAGCCATGCATTCCATATTTAGCCAAAGAAGCGACCTGCGCCACATTGCCCCGCCATTGGCAGCATATAAACCTCAACTAATAATTGCAGCCTCGCGCCCATCTTGAGAAGAGCTACCTCTTCCAGCCAGGGAGAGGCCGTGCGAAGAACCTACCTTCCCGGCTCTGCATTGACGGCGCCGCGTCATCTGTGCCACCGCATACGCGCTCAGGCCAGCATGCTTTGGAGTCTGACTGGAACTAGCCCCTGGCCGCCAAGGGATATTAAAAATATGAAACCTTTCATAATCAAGCTGCGCACCGATTAGCCACAGAACTTTTAAAGCATATGCTATGTTTCCCGAGATCCTAGCCGCGGTAACCATTATCATCCTACTGCTGGGTTCCATCATCATCCGAATCGCCAGTTGCATCCGGCCTCTTCGGGTCTCTGTCGCGGGAGGCGCGACTCCGTCACGAGAACCGCTTTTGCTGGCCGTCTCAATACCCAAGGGCTACGTCTCATTCCTGGACCAGGTGCTACCAGCCACGGCCCGGCCGCGTGGACAGCTGGGGTACAACATGGGGGCGGTGCCGCTCCCAACAGGCAAGCATAAGTACTTATTCACAGTCCGCTTTTCTAATAACATAAAGGGGCTAATGGGAGAACCGATCGTCCCAGGAAGCACGCCGTCGGCATCAACTTCCTCAGAGTGGCGCGATTCTCAAGTCAAGCTGCACTATGGCCAGAATAGCCCTTGGTCCATTTGGCCTGACTGTGGCTACAGCACCACAGTCTTCTTCGAAGCAACCTTTGAGGACGGCGAGCTCCATTGCGAGGAAAATACCTGGCATGGGGTCGTAACTAACCATCCAGCAATGAAGTACCGGAACGCGTACTGCATGGAATACGTGACCGACTTTCGACTGGCCCCGTACGGTGATGCCGTGTGCGCATACGACGGCAGCACCACTTGCTTGTTCAAGCTTTCGCCACCTGCGCCTTTCCCAACCTTGCCAAATAAATACCTCAGCCCGAAGACCTGGATCACCGGACCCGATCTGTATTACTTCATGTGCGACAGCAAAACCCAAAAACGTTTTGATAAGAACTGGGCTTTGCTACCAGTAAAAACGACTCCAGCAGTCGAACTGCAGTTCTTGGATAAGTTTGGACCAAAGGGCTTGGAAGTTACCACCGTGAGGCAGGGCCCACGAGGTTCCACAGCCGCCAGATGCACCACAAAAACGGCCATACGCTACGGCCGCGACGCCATCCCATTTCTAAGAACAGACCGCCTCCCAGTCTTTTCGTTAGGCGGCCCAGCCATAGCCCTTCCCGACGGTTCGCTGCTAGCAGTCGGCCACACAAAGATTCCGTCAACTGACCAGCTAGCGGCGGGGTCGTACCTAGAAAAGTTCCGGGCCACAGTACACCGCACTCTCGAAGAGGGCCCAGGCACCTACGTTGCGCACTGGCGCGACATCTACCTTCTCTATTTCATCCACTTGGACCCTAGCATTGGCTCTGGCCGGATCAGCAACAGCTACTTGCCCCGCTTCGTGGATCCGGCGGCCGCCGGACTTGACTACACCTTCTCACTCGTGTTTCCGATGGCTGCTTACTTGGGCTCGGATCCGACCCATCTCGAAGTATTTGGAGGATACGGGGACCACACTTGTCTGATCATGCGTTTTGACCTGGACAGCGTTCTTGCGGCCTGCTGCCATGCTATCGCAGACTTCAACGGTGGCGAGTACCGGTGCTCCGTACTGGACATCGCCGCGGACCTTACAAAAACCGCAGCGTGGAAGCCATGAGGTCCTATATGGGGCGGCGCTTCTTTTAATTCACGTAAAGCCATTCTTTAAAGCCATTCTTTAAAGCCATTCTTTAAAACAAACCCGCAAGCCTTTTTCAGTGACCCTCTGCGCGCCAGTCCTCGCCGCCTTCTAGGGGTCGCCCTTCTAGACGCCGGCCCTCTACGTACCGGCCGGCTACTGCCTGCCGGCCGCGCAAGAAGCAGCAAGTTAACGTGCAACCGCACACAGTCAGAATCCCAAACAAAAGACCACCCCAAACGACTGGAGACAACAGTGAACCCACCGGCATAAGGCCATCACGCGGTCAAAAACAAACCAATTTTCTCAAACACTCGCCGGCTTGTCTTGCCACATTGCTCCGCGGCCGAAGCAACTCAAAAATCATTCCGGGCAACCGTTCGCACGGACCCAACGTAGCAATCTGGGGCTTCGTAGTATTGCACATGCTCATGCGCTAGCGCAGCCATCCGGTTTCCAAATGCGAGATAGCCACCCTCGGCTGCCCAGCAGCAAACCAACCTTTTAGTCGCCGGCTTGTCCGGCAGAGCAATTCTGCCCCGGCCCCAGCCCGTTTGTAAAGCCAACGGCCATTCCAAACACGAAAGACCGCACCGGAGCAGACCTGCCTATCCCACGGACAACCGGCCCGCCAAAGGCGGGCGCGCATGCGCCCACCACGTTTGGGGACCAATTACGGGCTAGCCGCCTGGACAATGCCAATATGCCAATATGCCAATATGCCAATATGCCAATATGCCAATATGCCAATATGCCAATATGCCAATATGCCAATATGCCAATATGCCAATATGCCAATATGCCAATAAAGACGCAGAAAATATTTCGTGAATTGATTGTTGACCCTCGTTCGCAAGGGCAAGATTGCTCCGCATCGGCAGACAGTTCCAGAAATCGAATATTTCTAGCACCAAAACAGATCTAAAAATCAACCCGGGCAGCCATGGGCACGAGCCCAGCACAGCACCTCGAGATGGCCACCGTTGGCCGCATTGGTGCAGGTGTACTTATCCCAAGGGCATTTTCCTAGGCTCAAGACGGCCCCGTAAGGACCGCCGCGTAGCCAGCGCAGCAGCCAGAGCCGGCCTCCGGCCGCCGCCATGGCGCAGCAACGTTCATCCCACGGACAGCCGTTGGTGCGGGCCCAGCATAGCAGCTCAAAATGGCCACCATCGGCCGCATTGGCGCAGGTCCACCCGTCCCACGGACAGCCCCGGCTCCGGGCCCACCGGAGTGTCCCGAGGTGGCCGCCGCTGGCCGCCTCAGCGCAGGTAGCCTCATCCCACCGGCAGCCCTGGCCGTGGGCCCACTGCAGAAGCTCGAAGTGTCCGCCCTTGACCGCCGCAGAACAAACAGACTCATCCCACGGACAGTCCTGCTCCTGCAGCCAGCGTAGCACCTCGAGCTGCCCCCCGAAGGCTGCATGGGCGCAAGTCGATGCATCCCAAGGACAGCCCTGGCCCCGGGCCCAGCGCAGCAGCTCGAGATGGCCACCCTCGGCCGCAACGTTACAAGTTCTTATGCTCCACGGACAGCCCTGGCCATGGGCCCAGCGCAGCAGCTCGAGATGGCCACCTGCTGCGGCTACTGCGCAGGTGCTATTGTCCCAAGGACAGTCCTGTCCGCGGGCCCACTGGAGCAGCTCGAGATGGCCATACGCGGCCGCGGCGGCGCAAGTACCTTCATCCCAAGGGCAGCCCTGGCTACGTACCCAGCGCAGGAGCTTGAGTTGCCCCCCCTCAGCCGCCGCGGCGCAGGTACCCACATCCCAATGCCCCTCAGCCGCCGCGGCGCAGGTACCCACATCCCAATGCCCCACATGCAGCCTGCCGGAAGCGAAAGTGTCAGCAATAGAACAGCCGTAAGCGGAAGCAAGCGAACAGCCGCGAAGCCACTGGAGCAGCTCGAGATGGCCACCCTTAGCTGCCGCGGCGCATACAACTGCTCCATCCCAAGGACAACATTCGTAAGCAGGCGGCGAAGGCCTGCGCGCCCATTGGAGCAGCTCGAGGTGGCCATGGGCCGCCGCGTTGGTGCATGTCCATTCGTCCCACGGACAGCCTTGGTCACGGGCCCATCGTAAGATTTCGAGCTGACCATATTTGGCCGCGAGGCTGCAAAGGTTCTTGCTCCAGAAAACGGCGGCCGCCAGCGAAACCTTCAAGCAGCACAAGTGGCCGTCCCTGATAGCCGCTTCCGGATCTTGGCCATACTCGCAAGGACAATGCCAGTAGCTGCAGACCAAGCGGACCAAATCAGCAGAGAACCGGTTCGGTTTCCCAAACTGCTGCTCACTCCTGCAGTGCAAGCGTGCGCACACCAGCAAACTCTCGTTCGCGAGGACAAGATTGCTCCGCATTGGCCGATGCTTCTTCACCAAAAACAGATTCAAAAGCTAACCCGGTCCGGGCAGCCCAGCGCAGCACCTCATGGTGGCCACCGCTGGCCGCGTAGGTGCATGCCGGTTTATTCATAAGAACAATCCGGGCCCAGCATCGTTTGCTTGCGGAGCAAGCAAGAGAACTACAACTCGAAGTGACCCCCGGCAGCCGCCGCGGCACAGGCACCCTCATCCCACCTGATCATGAACTCAGCGCAACCATTGGAGAACCAAATACGAGATAACCCTGCCCGGCCGCTGCCGCACCAGTGTTCTCAAGAGCAGCCCTGGCAATAACCCTGCACGAAAGCCGGGCTTTCAGCTTTCTCTCATAAAAATTAGTCGTCTCGCCTTGAAAGCCAGTTGGATTCCGACAGGATTTATATACCATAGTAACTTGCTGGATACGTAACGCAGAACTTTGTACGTCATGGCCATCTTTGGCCAGTCAATCGCCATAGTGGGAGATTTGGTAGTAACCGGGACGGCCTTTATCGACTTTCTACCGGCCGCCCGGTTTATACTTACCGGGCCAGTGCCAGTTCCTGACAGCTTCATTCCCATGGTCGTAATTTGGGACGCAGAAGACTATAACCGAGGAGAGTTTGTTAACACCGAGGGGGCGATCACGGTCCCAAACCCTGGACTATATTGCGTGGTGCTGACCTTATCAATAACTCCTGGGGTAGGAGCCGGCCAGATCGGAACAACAGTTGATAACTTTGGTCCTGCCCGCGGTACCAGCAAAGAAACCGTAGGGATGGTAACAGAGGTGCTCAA
>SDBS01004300.1_pt1 | contig 13946 bp, 12 predicted proteins | sample 2277091 | NCBI WGS metagenome assembly SDBS01 (sample SAMN10404972, study PRJNA504765) | marine sediment metagenome | isolation source: marine sediment core GS10_PC15, 163 cmbsf | place: Arctic Ocean: Southern Knipovich Ridge | collected 2010
TTTCTGAAAGATTCGTGATTTCATTTCCACTCCATAATAACTTTTCCGCATTCGTATTATACGTATGACTGTGAAATAATAATACGGCCCAATAAACGCAAATATAGGGGAAAGGAAAAAATAGATAATAAGCGAAACATTAAACACAACTGGGTTATTAGAAAGGGCTGGAAAGGGATTCCACCAGTATACGAGTAAGAAAAACGCAAGACTTGTCACGATCATGGTTATACACAATATAAGGTACCGACTAAACAGGGTGATATTATCTTTTCGAGTGTATTTCCTACAATAGTCACTTGGTTCCTCTCCTTGATATAAGGATGAAACATCCAATTCTTGCTCTTTTTCTATTGTCACTTTTTTGGATTTTTTAACAATTACCTCAGTTTGTCTATTCTCAATTGATATAGTTTGTTTTAGCGTAACTTTACCGTCATTAAGCTGGATAGACGGTAGTTTTATGACTTTCCTCTTTTCTTTTCTCGTTTTTCTTATGCTAAAAATTTTCTTTCTAAGAGATCTACGTGTTATTTTCCTTTGTTCTTTTATAATGTTGTTATTAGAAATAGAATTTAGCTTATCTACTGATGCATTATCGATTATATGTTCTTCAATAATATTCTCTTCAGAACAACAAGGAATGTTACAGACTAATTGATCCTCAGAATTTTCGGGAATCTGTTCTTTTTTTTCAGATTCATCAATAGTAGGTTTTTGTAATGAGCTAGATAGCGGTATATTTTTATCCTTACTATTAGCGAAAAGATTAACCTTTCTCCATTCTATATTTGTTGGTTCATCAACATATTTTATTGCATCGGGATTTATAGGTTTACATTGTTTTTGAAGATCTTCTATGAATCTAGTCTGATTTACTTTTAAAGGAACGCCATATCTGTGTAAGTATAAGATTTTAATTAGTTTTTCCTTGCTAAAGGAATTTAAAATCCTTTCGTTAATATCAAACTCTTCAAGCCCTGCTTTTAGGACTCTCTCATCGCGATCATATATAGATTCTAACATACAATTTTCCACTTTTTTTTAAAAATTATTTTTTTTTCAATCTAGATCATTTTTTTATTTTTTTTGAACAAAACTATTAGGAACATTAATATGAGCCTTATACTCATTAAAAAATCGAAAAGAAAAAACTGAACAAAATTGCATAAAATTGTACAAATATCTAAAATTAGGAGATTTAACTATGAATCCTAAATTATTCAGTACTACCAAATTTGAACAAAAATTGCCTTTTGTACAACTATGCATTCTAATCATTATCTATTTTATCTTTTTTTATTGGAAAAAATTTTAATTTCGAGTTTTTTTTTCTAGCAATTGATCGAATATACTCTATACGATCATTATATACTTTTTTTATATTAGATACGAATTCAGAAACATCAGAAGGCAATGGAGCTACTTTATTCAATTTATAATACACTAATGCATTTTTCATAAATTGATTTCGTGTAAGTAGTCCGTAGTCTTTACAAAATTGTGACAACCATAAAATTAATGTAGATTTACTACCAGGATAATCGTCAACTATATGTGCTTGTTCAATTTGAACATCAAAAATCGATAAACCAGATAATTCATCCTTATTCCTTATTATTACAGCCTGATCGACTAAATAATTAAAGAAATCTAATTTTGATTTTTTAAGATTTGGAACAGGCATCATAAAAACATTTTCTGCTATCTCAGAAGCAAAAATAAAATCATTTGGATGAGCTAAAAGCATCATTTTTTTAGAATCCTTAAATTTATATCCATCTCGATGTTTTTGATGAAAGAAAGCAATAAATTTAATTAGCTCCAAAAACTCTTTGTAAGGGCCGACAATTTCTTTTAGATTAAATATTTTCCTAATGATATCATCATAAGGAATTTCAATCTCATATTCTGAGGTTAGCTTTTCAAAATGCAATTTTAAGGACTCTAATATAATTTTTATAGCTTTTTTACGTAAAATATACTCAAAACGTTTCCCGAGTTTGAAGGATTCGAAATCTGCTAATTCATCTATGTGCACCTGAAGATTGCTCATTTCTATTACGTTTGATAGATTTTTATAATTTGTAGGGATTTTTCCCTTTAGAGCTGCTAAAATTGTAATATTTTTAATTATCGCCGCCTCTTTTCTGAAACGAGCAGTAAAATTTTTAATATTTTCCATAAATCGTTCGTAAATTAAATTTTTATTTTCATTAAAATATAAAAAATAAGCAAGTTTTTTTGTAGCAAAATCTTTTTTTTGCGCAATAAGATCCTGATTAGAAACGCCTTCATAAGTAAAAACAAAATCATCAGGGTGTATTTTCCTTATACATTTAATGAGTTTTTTATTATATTCACCTTTAACTATTGTTGTTATGGGTTTTCCCATGTAAGAAGCGAGTGAACGCAACGCAACATAATATTTCCTACCGTCTTTCGCCGGATAATAAAAATCAATAACTCTTTTGAAATAGTTCCAATGTTTATCAACATAGGTTTTCTCTATTAATTTTATCAAATCTTTTTTATCTTCGGATGTATCCTGCTTATTTGTATTTAAAGCGTTTTCTATAGATGCAGATTCCACTTTTTCTAAAATTTTTTCTGTTTCATTCATCTATCTTCATCTCAAAGTACTTTTATTTAAAAGAAAATTAATTTTAAATTTTTTTTTTAAACTACTCATCATTTTTTTTTTCCAAAACTGTTAAAAATCATTCCTATCTTGATAATTTAGAGAAAAACACATTTCCAGACATGTCCCCAAAATTTCTTTTCTATCACACATAATTTCATATTACAAGCTTCCTCCTCATATCACAGTGCTTTAAGAAGGGACCCGGCTTTGTTTTCTCATTCATCATTTTTTCATGTAAATCACAAATTAATATTTTCATTTCATAATTTATAAATTTAATCAAAGATTTTTCAATTTCTATCAAGAAACTTATCCCACTTGTGGGATAAGTTGAGAATTGGAAATTTTTGTACCCACAAATCTTATCATTCGAAAGAATTATGTTGGTGTAAAAATCTTATTTTTTTTCTTTTTAAAGAACTTAATGAATGAAAGTCTAAGATATCCTAAGTCAATTACAGGGCTAGTTCCCTTACTTTTTAAAATATTGAAAATATTGAATTTTTACCATTTTTGTAAGATTATGAGTACAAATTGAATTCAATTAAAATTTTTTTTTTTTTGTCGGTATGAAAATCGATTTTAAATCTTAACTTATCCATCTGATTTTTTTTTTTTATATACGGTTGCAACAATTAGATTATAAAATTAATTGAAAGTGATAAAAATTGGATTTATTATTTTTTAGATCGAAATTTAATCAAGTTATTTATATTTTAAAGTATATCTACGATAAAAAGGAGTTTTTGGCTTCAGAACTTAAAAATAAATTTAAACTTAGTAATACGACATTATATAGATATCTAGATAATTGGTGGAAAGAGGGAATAATAACAAGAAAAGAAGTTAACGGTGATAAAAAGAAAGGAGCTCAATATATTTATCATATAACTTTAAAATTAACATTATTTTTCATCGAGTTTCGTAATGAAGTGCTAAATATTTTACTCACAACTGAATTAAGAATTGTTACATCCAATCAATGAATTATTCATACTGAGACTTATAATTTTCCCTTGTATTAATAAAGAAATTGTCTTCTGTGTGAACACATCATTACTTTATGGAAATTGGCAATAGGAAGTGGATTTTTGGAGAGCGGAAAGAAAATGTACTTTTATTTTGTAGGTCTTTCCGAGCGGGCGTGCGATATACCCCAGTAAAGGGTTATAACAGCCCGTATGACTCTAATCTGCATGACTATTGGAGTAAACGGTATGGTAAATCATGGCGTGGAACTATGCCGATATGATCAATTCCTATAGAGACGTCCGAGGTGACTTGGATTGTTTCGGGGGGAGTATGAGAAATATGAATTAAAGGAACACGGTGACGTGATACGGGTTCTTGAGGCGCGAGCCCCGTGCAGGGAAACTTGCACGCGGGGTTCCTAAAAGAGGAAGAGGATGGTAACATCCTCTCCTTATTTAACTAAGTTATAGGATAAATAAAAAAATTAGAAAGATGAGATAAGAGAAGAATTAAATAGAAAACAAAAGGAATATATTAAAAAATATAATTCGCTTGAGCCACACGGATACAATTTACCGGAAGATTTAAGAAAAGAGAAACAAAAGTAATTATTTAATAAATATGAAATACATAACGATGAAGGAGTAATAAAAAAAGAAAAAAAGGTCGAAATTTTAAAAAAAGAGATTATCTTATAATCTAGTAATATTCTTCAGAGTAATTTATTCATTTTTGGCGAAAAAATTGCGAAAATTAACAAAGTCCAAGAAAATTTTAATTATTTTAGGAATTGTTTTCTTCTTATTAATTTGCTGAGAATCAATTAAACTTAATTAAATGTGCTCTGTTTAAATGGATGATGTTTTTGTTCATCATAGAAGGTAAATTTAACTTTACATTATAACTTTTTACTAAAAAATTTCTAATTTATTAGTAGAACTTTAAAATATTCAGGAATATAAAACAATTCTAAAATGATATAATAAAAATGAAATATAAAAAAAATGAAGAGTGATAAATAATGGGAAGTGGAGGAACAGCTTTAGGGATAATAGGGATAATTCTTGCTGCTGGAGCGATTGGATTTGCATTTTTTGTGTGGAATGGTCAAAATGCCACCAATTCAGATCTTAATTCAGATCTTGATGATTTGACAGACGCGCTTAATAATTTGATAGAGTTTACTAATATGACAGGGTTTACTAATATGACAGACGAGTTTAACAATTTGACATATGAGTTTAACAATTTGACATACGAGTTTAACAATTTGACCTACGAGTTCAACAATTTGGAATCAGAACTTGCAAACTTGGAATCAATTTTTTATAATATGACAAGGACTGTAGTTGTAGGAATATGGGAAGAGCTTGATGACAATCTAGATTTTGCACCTCATAATACACAGGGAAATTGGCTTTTTGAATTTGGAGATAATACATGGAATAATACTGATTATATATCTGTTTCAAACACTAATACTCGTATTACATTATTAAAACCTGGTTGGTATCGAATTCATCTCTCTGTGTTAATTGCGGATATTGGTCCTAGTAATAGATATTGGATAGGTATTTTGAAAGATGGTGTAACCGAATTTTATATTTATCGTTATGAGACATCAGCCACTATGGATGCTATATTGCATTATATTGATTCATCTGCGTTTGTATACAGTGATGGTACTAATTATATAGAACTTAATGGATGGTCTAATACTGATGATTTTAACTGTGGTGGTAGCGAAATATTTGATCAATTTAAGATTGAGTATGTAGCTATATAGCGTAATATTTTTAATAATTAACTCGCTTTTTTTTCTTTCTTCTTACTTTAAATTTGTAATCTTCGTCTATCTGCCTTCTAAGGTTTAGATCTTCATTTTATATATCCGTACTTAATTTTACTCTCTTGATGAAAACGTCTCAGTTCTCAATTGTTAAATATATTTCAAATTTGATCGCATCTACCATACAATTTTATCAGAAATTTGGCAAGGAGTATCAGTGAAAATAGAAGATTTAATAGAAGATCATTTTTTGACATTATTCAATTAAGTGATAATTATTTATATTTAGCGATTTAATTAATCCTTGAGTGAAAAATGAAATATACAAGTAATGTAACATGTCCATTATGTGGGCATATAAGTGAAGTAAAAATACCTGAGAAAATGTGACTCGTACGGTTTGAATGCCCAAGCTGTAAAAAAATCCTATTTTTATCCATTAAATTCTTGGAAAATGAATATTTAAATTTGTATGAAATAAAATTTGATTCTATCTTGTTTCAAGTCTCATTAATTGAGTAAAGTAAAAAAAAAATTAGAAAAATTTAGGTTTATAATTGCCACAGAGTCAGTATTTTTTAGAGATAGAGTTATTATTATTTTTTTTTGTATGATAGTTAAAAAATATTATTTTGTTAGGGGTATGTAGAAAATTTTAAGATCGAGTGACACCTCGGCTCATGCTACAACTTTATATATTTGGATTATAATAATTATCAAGGATTTTATTACAGGAAAAAGGCAAAAACCGTAATCTACGGAAATATTTTAAAATCCTATCTAACAGAAAATTCAAAATTTTAGAGAAACGTGATTATGCAAAATTCGGATTTAGAGCGAGAATATTCATCGTTTACTGTGATCTGATCTTAAAGTTTAAAAATAAGGAAGACAGAATAATATTTAGAATATAATTTTTATTTAAATCGTTTTAAATCATTATTGGAGGAATAAAAAAATGGCTAAAAAAACCGCTGTCGAAACTCTTTTTGTTAAAAGCAAAGTTCGGGAATATATTAAAGGCAAGGATTGCAACACAAGTGGGGCCGTGCTTGATGGTCCTACTCTTAATAATGCGATCATTGATATTCTCGATAAAGCAATAGCAAGAACTAAGGCTAATAATCGGAAAACAGTCCAAGAGAAAGATTTATAATCTCAAGGATAAATTTCATCTTATTTTTTTTAAAATATCTCGATTTAACTAATATTTTAGGATACTTTGCAAATGAATTAATAAAACAACGGAATATCAAAAATTTTTCAGCCATCCATATAAAAGGGCCTATCTGGTATAAAGCCCCAAGTGTGGGAGACTTAAAAAATAATAAATTAAAACCATATTTAAGAGAGATTATAGAAGAGAATAATTTATCGAGTGACGGTTGGCTTGAGAAAGGTCTAGCTCATTAATTACTTAATTAATTTTTTATCTAAATTAAGATTCACCATTTTGCTAAGACTTAGGTCAAGAGGATTAAGAATCACCAAAGAATTGCCTCTGCTTTTTTTATCCACTTTTTTAAGTTTCGTTGTTCTGCAATCCTTTTTCCCTCTTTGATATGATCTAAAGCTTTTTCCACATTTCCCACTTCTTTATAACAAATTCCTAACCTCAAATGCGTCATATGATTGAAATAAACAAAGGCTTTAGGCTCAAGATCCTCTTTCACTTTCTTTAGAATATCCTCATATATTTTTATGGCTTCTTCGTAGTTTCCCTCCATTTGAAAGATTTCTCCCTTGTTGTCCGTGTAATTTAATTTTTCTAAATTATCTTGCGTTTTTTCGATAATATTACCAATAAGTCGATGGGCTTCTTCAAAGTCTCCCTTTTTGGCAAGAAGCAGACTTTTAATATTGAAAGGATTGAGGAATGTTTCAGATAACTCGTTGATACCGTATTTTTCAAATAATTCGAGGGCTTCATCTAGTTGTTCTAATTCGTAGTAAAAAACCATTTTATAATATATTGCTTGACGGAAGAAATCGTATTTCATTGTAAATTTCGGATGTTTGAGTATTTCTTCAACCTCCACGAGTGCTTCCTCAATCTTGCCTTCTGAATCCAAGATATTAATTTTATGAAGTTTTTTTGTCATTTCTTGATGTTCAATTACATTAACATTAATATATTCTTTAATTATCCAATAAATCGTGTCTAATAATAAAAAAACCTTGATTGAATTTTCTTGAGTGTATAATTCCCTTATGTATTTACCGTGACCAACAGCGTGTCTGTTTGGAAAATCCACATTAACTTTTTGAAACCAATCATTGAAAGTATCTAACATAGGACCGTTAACGAGAAAGGAGAAAGTAAAGTAAAGGACACTCTGAAATTCATAAGTAGAAAGACTAATCTTGGATAATAAATCTCTAACCTTCCTAGTTTTAGAATCTTGTCGCCACGGCATTTCGTTGGAAACTGAATGCCCAAATTCTGTAATTATACCTTCTAGATGAGGTAATAAAGTACTAATTGCAGTAATATATTTTTCATTTCTATGGCAAAAAAACGCTTCTTCGAAGACTTCTCTCCTATCACTAAATTCCTTTAACTCCCACCAATTTCCCATTAAACTTTCTAAAAATTCGTCTGAACAATGGTTAATAAACAGTTCTTTTGTTTCAGAAACATTATTCTTTTGAATAGCAGCTATTATTTTGTTTAAAGGAGATGGTAATAGTGCGGGTATGACCCAAAAACCGTTTTGAATTAGTAGGTCCTTAAATTGCACTATATATCTTATAGTTCTCTCTCTCAGTTCCTTTCGCAATAACTTTACCAACGAATTCCGTGCTGTTTTAGAGGATTTTTCTTGTTCTGAATCCGTTAGGGTATGATTTGGTGTGAAATCAAACATAACATCATATAAAGCACTCTCTGAATAATTTCCGTTGAATTGTAGATAAATGAATGCAATGCGTTCTCCATCTATATTAGGCAATACTACATCTACAATATCATTAACTTCCTCATTATAAATTGGGTCTCCCTTCTCCTTGTCTTCTTTAATACTACCTTCAACCAAAAAAGTTATATCTATTTCCGAGTTAAATTTTACAAGCGTCTTAGGTTTTTTGGGAAAGGTTATTAGACATTTTGTAAACCTAAAATCCGTTTCAATTAATCCTTCAGCTTTTCTCTTTTCTAATTCGGGTTTTATCCAGTTATTATATATTTGATCGTAATTTATACTTATCATATGACATCCACCATTAAAATTATTGGATGATATTATTGTTATATTCTATTAATATTTACTAAAGAATTTATCTGAGAGAGAATTCAAAATTCACCTGTTTATTATCAATTATTTTGGTATCACTCTCATTTCAATTATATTTTTACCTTTTTACATTCAACTTTTACATAATTTACGAAACTACGAAATATTGGTGGTCTAGCCAAGGAACCTATGGGAAACAAAGTGACGATACGAGGAAGGTCTAATGCCCTCAGAAATCGATCTTGATTATGAGTTGCGCTCAATTTTTGATTGGAAAGATATATTTGGTGGCAATTTCTATTATTAAAAATAAAATCGTTTTATCACCAAGATACATATTTTATTGAATTTATTTCCTAATTTCATCATATATAAAGTTTGCAAGAATACTTCCAATCAAAGTTAAAGATAATATCTGAACTCTGCGATTTGCATCGTCATGAGTTCGAACGATTAAACCATTATTTTCTAGAATTTTACAATGATAGCTTATGATTTGTGGTGAAATGCTCTTCTTAGTACCTAATGAATATTCTTTCTTTCCTGCATAATCCGAGATAATTATTTTCCGAACCTCACTTTGAATTAAATCCTTGTCATCAATTGCATTTTTCAAAACCAATAATATACATTTCTGAATAGGATGAATTTCATATACTGGAATCTTCGGCATAGTAATCTCTATCAATTGTTCACCGATAAATTTCTCTTTAGACTCTTTAATATATTGAACTTACTTTACAAATATTCTCTTTCATACGATACAACTCGTTAAAAAACATGAAATTTCGGAAGCATTCACATTCTGAGAATCAAGAAGCATTAATTTTAGAACTTGATTCATTAAAATTTCACTCGAAAGGACCACCTTTGGTAGAATTGATCAGATAAATTTGATTTCTCCCGAAAGAATGTTAAAAATTTCATAAAAATATTTAGTTTTTTCAATTTCGGATTTATCTATGAAATTAAAGGAGAATATTACATTCATGGTTTTACGGAAGTAAAAAGATTTGAAAATGGATTAATGGTTAAATTATATCTTCCTAGCAATCAAAATAAACAGTTATTTGATTCTTTATTTGAGAATTTTGAGATTAAAGATTATCTGATTTTGAATAATTCGAGTGATGGTAAACAATTAATGAAATCAATTTTTGGAACCTTAGATTTTCTAAAGAAATATAATCCTCTAAAGAATCTTAAATGGAATGAGAAAGATAAGATTTGGATGAATCACAAGTTATTTACCCAACAATTTGAACTTATATATCCAGATTTACTTTTCAATGGAAATGAATGAAAGCAGAAATTATATTTTTTTATTTATAAATAACAACTTTATATTTATAGTATACATTTAAGTAATTGAAAAACCTTTCATAAATTGAAAAACATAACAAAATCATCTTTCATTAATAATAAAAAATATGGTCCCTACTTACCCCCCTGAATTTTTGTCTTTTGGTTGTGTGAGTAAATCTTACACTCTGATTTCGCCCTCCTACCCCTATGTTGTTTCGACGCTAACTTTGCGTCTAGTATAGTAGGGACCGCCCTTACAATTAATTTATTTAGAAGTTGAAGTTGTATTTTAAATTTCTAACTATAATTTACATCTCTCATTCATTATAAATCAGTTTATATCGTTTTTTAGCTAGAGGAATACAGAGAATAGTAAAATCGAGCAGATAAGAAATATTTTAATTCAGCAAACATTAGACAATTTCTATGATATTAAATATTTTCATGGTTTTTATCGTGATGTATGTTATGTAATTGTAAAATATTGGTTACAAATAATAGGAGAGCATGAAGGTCTTTTTACTACTGAGAAATGGTCTAATCCTGAATATAAGGATGATTTAATCAAAAAAACAAGAGAGTTTTTGATTCGACATATAAAATGGATTAATAAAACTGATTTATTATTAGAGATGTAAATAAGTTGTTGCCATATTATGTATACACTCAGGCAACAACTATTTATTCTTAGTCCTTTTTTTTTCCTCCGTTAATTTAGAGGATGTGTAAGTCATATTTAAATATTCCATGAAAAATATTAATGAGTTAATATTTCATCGTGATTTATTAGAGATTAACTTTATAAAAACATTAAAATTATTTTTTTAACAATATTTTTCTATTGTAATAATTTCAGAAACATTAAAATAACTATATTAATTTGGAAATTCATATTCCTTAACAGTCTTTTTTTTAATCTCATCAAGAAGAGTTTTAGTAATGTTTTAGTAATGAAAAAATAGGGCGTAAATCTATTTTAAATCTAGATTCTCCCTATTTTTTCTAATCTCCTTTATTCTAAGTTTTAGAGTTTCTATACCAATTTTTGCTACGTTACATATTTCAGATTGTGTTAAACGTTCGTTATGTATTTTTGCACTAATATATAACGCAGCACCTGCTATTGCTCTACGATTTTTTCCAGAAAAATGTAAGGTGTGACTTTGTAATGAATAAATTATTTTTCGCTCTCCTTTTCTACAATCTGAAGGAATATTTAGCTCTTTTGCCTTAAAATATCATAAAAGATTAAATGGCATAAAAATCAAAGCAAATTAATTTTTGAAAATTGAATTGTTACTCAGAATGTACTTCTTACATTTCTTTCTTTTAAGTTTTTTAAATTCTAAAACTGATAAACCTAAGAGATAAAAAAAAAATAATATTAATATCTATCTGAATAATATAAAAAGAGCATATTTGAAATCCTTTTGAACTTCGATATTTTTTAAAAATTTTCCCAATGGAAATTTATAGTTAAGATACGGTATAATTCTTGAAAATAAGATATTTTTAAAATTTAAAAAAAAATTCTGGAAATTCATGTATTTAAATCTTTACAAATTATAAATTTGGTAATCCCCTCTTGTTTAATTTTTTTTTGCTTCCTTTTCCAAATGGGTTCTTTCTAAAAGTTCTTTTTCTTTCCTTTCTTCCTCTTCGATTTCAAAAAGCCAATTATTTAGTTTTTGAAGGAGATCGTCCTTTTCTTTTGGGGGTAATCCTAAACCTAATTCTTTTTTCACATAAATATTAGCATATTTACTCATTTCCCATATTTCTTTCTGATGTGCTATTCTTGAACTAACGCCAATTTGTCTCATACTTTCTCGACCTATTTCAAAAGCTTGACCGATAGAGCGCATGTCGTAATCTTCTTCAATAACTTTCTTTAAATATTCAAAAATTTGTTTAACATTAACTTCGGGTGGAGGAGGTAATTTTTTAGATTTGACCGTTTCAGATTGCAATGATTTTAACTCAAATTTTTCCTGTTCATATTCAGGCATTTTTATACTTTCAGTAGAGGAATCTTGAATATTATTTTGTTGAAGGGATGCGGGCTGTTCTACCATTTTAGGAATAACTGGTGTTTCCTGTGTTTCTTTTATTTCTTTTGTTTCCGGTTTTTCCTTTATTTCTTTTTTTGTTTTTCTCTTAAATTGTTCAGGCCAATTGGTAATTGTATCCATACGATCCTCTGCAGAGGCAAAGATTGATTCTTTGGGACCTTCTTCGGTGGTAGCATAACTTTCTTGTGTATCAGATTGTAGTGCCTTAGATGCGTTTTCTAATAGTGAGAAGAGATATATTGGATCAAATTCAAGATTAGAATAAGCATTTTTCAAGTGAACAATATTTTCTGCAATAGTCGTAAAATTTAGGGGAGATAATGTTTCTTCTAAGAGTTGATCTACTCCAAAAACAATACCATTTAATCCTGCAACCGATTTTAGATATGGATTATCAGAACTCCCCTTCATTTTATCAGAAACTACAATTTGATTGTAAAAATCCCAATGAGTACTTAAGAGCATGTGCCCAGTTTTAGTGACTTTATATGAATCTTTTTTACGAATAATTTCCATCATCTTTAAGAATTTATCCTTATTAGGTATGAATACATTTCTCATTAATATTCCCTTGATGAAAGTTTTTTGGCTATCTCGTTTATTAGATAAATCAATAGGAACTTTAATCACTTTTTCGGTCATAATAACATCTCGATCTTTTTCTAAAGTAATATTTTTTGATGTAGCCATGTGTTCATAAACGAAATCTGATAATATTACTAAAAACGCTTCACGATTTTTCAGAGCGCTAAATTTAAAACGTCTACTCACAAGTTAAGAAAACATACCCCCTATTTTTTTCTTCAATGTCTTTAAATTCATTAACGTCGTTAGTTACATTAAGAAAAAATTTTTTTTCGATCCTTAACTTGTAAACTTAAGAATTGTTTTAATTATATTTTCAAATATCATAGTAAGATGTATATAAATTTCCTTCTCTTTAAGACCACTATACATTTCTAAGAGAGTTTGATACCTCTGTCTAAAATCACTATCCTTTTCTAGGAGAGTTTCAAACATCCTTTTAAGATCATTATCCTTTTTCCAAAGAATTTCAAACCTCTCCTTAATATCTTTTATACCTTTTTTAAAAAGATCTCCATAATTTATTTTAATCAACACTCTTCTCTTTCTTGGAAAGCTAATCTTTTAAAAAATATCTAAAATTGTTTTCTAATGCCAAATTGTTATTTATGATGTATTAAATATGTGTATTTCGTAAGATCAAATTTTTCTATTTTAATATCATCGTTAGAAATCTTTTTAATAAGACTCATTAAAGGTATTTTTAAGACAACGTCAGAGTTCTCAAAATAAATATTATCATAAAAAATTTGCTCAATTTGGTCATAATCAATATGATTTTTTTGACAAAAATCTACTTCTTTTTCTTTAAATAACATTTTGAGGTTTTATTTTTAGTAAATATGTTTGGAAAATACCGACGATTTTGTAAATTAATTATAAAAATAGTGTTATTTAAGGTTAAGTTTAGTAATTTTTTTTATAACAAATTTGTTATAACAAATTCTTTTAAACATGTAAAAATAGAGTTATAGGGGATTAAAATTGTATCTATTAAATAATCCAACAAATAATTTAGATCTTTAATTTTGTTTCCAATCACTCCTCTCCCCAAAAAAAAGGAAATTTACTATAAAACTAATTTGAGGACAATAAACTTTTAAATTTATTAATAATTTCTGCTTTTCTGCTTTCCTTACAATGATCGCAAACATTCACGTCTATTGGTTTAACATAATCAGCATCTATTGACTCCCCTATTCTTCCTAATCTTGGACCAATTCTTAATCGAAAAGGAATAATAGCATTTTCTTCATATTCTTTCTGACAAATATCACATTTTTTCGATTCCATAATAATAATTTATTTTATTATTATTTACATCTTTGGAAAAAAAAGGTGAGCAC
>SDBS01004301.1_pt1 | contig 13943 bp, 20 predicted proteins | sample 2277091 | NCBI WGS metagenome assembly SDBS01 (sample SAMN10404972, study PRJNA504765) | marine sediment metagenome | isolation source: marine sediment core GS10_PC15, 163 cmbsf | place: Arctic Ocean: Southern Knipovich Ridge | collected 2010
AAAAAGCAATCTGAATTATTAACAAGATTTCTTCAATTTTTGAAAGAAAATAATTACTCTTTTGAAAACGGTATTGATTATGTAAAAATGGTTCAGATTAATGCTCTTTGCACCTTGAGAGACTATGGATTTATTTTTAAAGATCAAGAAGATCTATTAAGTAAATTGAATAAAGAAATAGCTGGATGGATTCCTTGCGGTAATAGCAATGTGCTTAATGACGTTGAAATTATAGGAGTATTTAAATCTGATACGGAAGAATGCAAATCCAATAATTTAGGAAAAGAAAAATATGAGAATTTAAAATGCAGGAAAATAGATATTGATAAAATATATCAATCTAATACTCTTGTAGATTTTATTAAGAAATTATCTGACTTTTCTAATGATCCATTTATGCCAAGGTCTATTCAAAAAACATTAAGTGAACTATCCAATGCTATAAATTACAATCTTACTAAAGTGCTTAAATCAGAAATCGAAAAGTTTATGCTCGCATTTAGTGAAGAATATTTTAAAAAGGGGTCAGCCCCTAAGTTTGATCCTGTCGGTGTTTATAATGAATTTAATCATGAAAGAATACATCATAGGACAACTGTGGTTAAGCTGAGAAATGAAATAAGAAAATATTTGTTAATTGATGACCCATGGTAAAAATACTGCCTATAACAAATCGCTCCAGGTGAATTTGTCTCGCTACGCTCAACAAATCACCTGAGCTTAAGCGTTATGCGAATCTAGCTTTAGGAAGGAGGCACTATGTTGAGTGAAATGTCTGCTGTAAAGAAGATGACGGAGGAACTAATCGGCATTGATGATGAAGTTGATCTCGTTGACTTCCTCAGAAAATGGCTCAAGCCGGAGTACAAAGATCTATTCCAATTGGAGCTAGAAGAAACAATTAAGATTGCTAGTTCTATATACCGTCAGAAAGAGATTTTTAATGTAATGAAATATACGATGTTCTTATTAAAGAACAAGCTTGCCAAAGATTTGAATATAAATATGTATTATTGTGAACTCGACATAATTAAGGTTATCATTTTTTACAACAACATCTTGAAAAAGCTGCCTGCGACTTCGGAAGATAACAGGCGCAATAATAATAAAATACTAAAGGCAAGGCAAATCTTCAATTTTTATATGTGTCTTATCGGCAACAATGTATGCAACATTGCAAGGCATTATGCAGCCCTCAGAGAACTTGGATTAACTAGCCTTGATCAGGAGTATCTTGAAAATGACGAGTATCGTGTACTACATAGCATTATTGCCAACAAAATATTTGATACCGAGCTAAGAACTTTTATGGAAAGGTATTGTGCCATGCTCTAGGTAAAGCTGTAGAAGCCGTGGACCCTATGAGAAATGAACGGCACCGGTTTCAAAGTCAAGATTATGGTAGATAATGTTCCCAACAATCCTGCTAATGCTCATAGTCACCGTCGGCGCCCGGATCTGGGGATACTACGCGGTGGGGGATCTGCGGGGGTGGCCGGGGAAGAGGAAATAAAATAAAAAATTATTAAAAAAAGGAGATTATTATGGCAGAAAAGAGAGACACCTACAAGTATCAATTTAAAGTGGTTAATAAAATCGTACATGGTGGCATTACTGATGATTTGGAACGACGAGAAAAAGAACATCAGCAGGAATGGCCAAAAGGACATATTGTCAAAGTTGGCCAAAAGACAACAGAAAAGGCAGCCAGGGAATGGGAAAAGAAAATGGGTTATACTCAGTAGTTTGCTGCAATGAGGCCAAGACAATAGGAGGTCGATAGTGTCGCGAGACTGGGAAGCACAATTCAGGGAATGGGCGAAGCCTCCAGGAAGGACGGAGCAAGACCGCTGCGACAATGCTGTGTCCGCGATTCGCAACGCCATTAAGGCAAGTGACAAGCTCCGCGCCCGTGGCATTTCAGTCTTTGCCCAAGGCTCCTACCGGAACAATACGAATGTCCGCAAGGATAGCGACGTTGACGTCGGAATCCTTTGCACGGACACCTTCTTTCACGATTTACCCGAAGGAACTACACGTGAGACATTCGGAATTGAACCATCAACATATCAATATGACCAGTACAAGAACGAGATTGAAGAAGCCCTCGTTAATCACTTTGGGCGCGCCGCCGTGAAACGCGGAAACAAAGCGTTCGATGTTCACGAAACAAGCTACCATGTTGAAGCCGACGTGGCCGCCTTCTTTGAACATCGCCGCTATGGGACTGACGGTACCTATCTTGAGGGTGTAGCGTTACTCACTGACAAGGAGAATCGTCGCGTTGTCAATTGGCCAGAACAGCACTATACAAATGGATGCCGGAAAAACACAGAGACAGGAACACGGTTCAAGTCAATTGTCCGGGTGTTTAAAGCCCTTTCCAACGAGATTACAAGTGAAGGTATCCGAGCTGCCGAAGTTCATGGCTTTCTTATCGAATGTCTGGTCTGGAACGTCCCGAACAGTAGCTTCCAAAACCCAAAATATACGGCTGACGTTCACGGAGCTTTGGCGTTTCTCTTCAACAACACGCGCTCGCAAGAAGACTGCAAGGAATGGGTAGAAGTAAGTGACCTTATCTATCTCTTCCACTCAGGACAGAAGTGGACATGTCAACAAGCACACGATTTCACGTCTGCCGCTTGGGACTATGTCGGATTTGAGGATTGATCATGAAGAATCTGAACATGAAGCCATTCCTGTACCTGCTTGCCGGATTCTCCGCGATTGTACTCTTCGTGGCCGCCCTTGCTCAGGGATTTGACCTTCGGAACTTCCTTGATGTCCTTCGGCTTATCCCGATTGTAGCTACGATGGACGGTATCGCCTACTTCGTATTCACCGTCTGGCTTTGGCGGTGGAAACGTCTTCAAGGTTGGCTTATCCCGTTTCCTGATTTGAACGGCACTTGGCAAGGCCACATTCACAGAAACTGGAAGGACGCCGAAGGAAGAACACCTGGTCCTATCCCCACGATACTGACGATAAAGCAGAGTTTCGGGCGAATGAGTTGCGTTATGCGAACTTGGGAAATGGAAAGCCACAGCTATCTTGAAGGATTCTGTATCGACAAAGACGCGCAAGTCCGGCGGATCTGCTATTCTTACACGAGCAGACCAAGAGCCTCTTTACGTGAGAGAAGTACACCGCATGATGGCACAATTCTGTTCAACATTATCGGTACGCCAGCTCACAAATTGAAAGGCGAATACTGGACGCAGCGCCAGACGACTGGAACGGTTACACTCACTTTCCGAGGAAGTGCGCTGCTTGACGAAATGCCAAGCGATATTCCACCGCATCCTGTGTCTGGCGGTGAGAGTCATGCGAACGTTGCGGATTGATGGAACACACGACATAAAGCAGCGAACAAGGCGCTGCACTGGATGGCTATTCCGCTGCGCTACATAGCCACAGTGAGCTTGTTCGTTATGCAGTTTTAAGATAGACTCAATATTAGTAAGAGTCGCTAGCGTATTTAAATAATGAGGGGGGCATATGGCTGAGGAACAGCCACTCAATCAATACAAACCGCTTCGTGAGTTTCTAGATGATGCACATCATAACACAAAAGCAACAGAACAAAATATTAACGAACTTTTTCATAAGCTCGACTTGATTAATAAAAAATACTCTGAACTAATTGGGCTGCTCAATTATTCTAAAGAATGGTTTCTTATTTTTTTCGTGATGCGATCACACTCTTCTCTGCTCGCAGGTTCTACCCTCGCTACAAGTGCACAACTTCCAGACAGCTATGGCGCAATGAGATCATTACTAGAAAATACCCTCTATGCTTTTTATCTATGGAAACACAAGGATCTCATTGAAACATGGTTAAGACGTCAAGAAGATAAAGAAGCAAAAAAACGAGTTAGAGACAGTTTTAAACATGGAAAAATGTTAGCAGAATTAAAAAACATCAATAAAAAATATGGTGAAATATATGAGCAAATATATGAAGATTCAATAGATTTGGGTGCTCACCCAAACGTACACTCCATACTCGCAAATATTGAAAGAATTGACAAAGATAAAACAATAATACATAGACTCAAATATTTTAATCCCGACTCTCCAATTATAGACTTGTCAATAAAGCGATTATGTCAATCAGGAGTGATATCTATAAAGATATATGGAATAATTTGGTCTCATAGATTGAAGCTAACTAATTTCTTCCAAGAATTGGAAGAAATAGAAAAAGGATTGTAGGAATATATCTAAACCAATAATTTAACAAGGTGCTAGAAAAATTGCATACGGATGGAGCAGACCTCGCTATACTCGGCTGCTCATCCTTGTCGTTGGACTAAACCGTGTACAGGAGGAAATCATCATGACTGATGCGAAAGTGAATAAAATTGCAGTGGCAGCAAATCAAGATTTGGCTGTCATCAGTGATGTTCAGGGTCTTATGTCACTTATAAGGCCTGAATGGCAGTCGACGAATTTAATCCAAAGAGTCGCGAAGCTGTTGCTGGTAGATCCCAGCAGTGCTTGTCAAAGGCTTTTTAATGCCGCTATTCACGACCTCAAAAAGAAGATTTTAGTGGCTGGTATTGATATTGCAAAAGAAGCTGCTGGTGCAAACAGGCTGCCGCACATTAATCGCCCAGAAGACATCGAAGAATACAATATTTCCAAAACAATAGACTTGGTCTATTATATGGGCCTGTTGTCTAGGCCTGAGTGGCGAAGAATTACCCGTGTCTACGATATACGAAAAGACCTTGAGCATGAAGACGATGAATACGAAGCAACAATAGAAGACTGTTATTACATATTCAAAGTATCCATCGAAGCGGTTCTGTCAAGAGATCCAATTGAGGTCCTAAGGTTAACTGATATCAAAGAAATTGTTGAACAGGCTTCTGCCGTCACTCTAGATCAAACGTTCAAGGAGGAGTATGAGGCTGCCCCTGCAGTGCGGCAAGTCGAGATATATAAATTCCTCGTTTCAAGTGCGTTGAATGACAAACTCCCTGATATTGTCCGTCAAAACTGTTACATATCCTTGTGTACGTTGTCTCCGCTAACAAAAGATCAGGTCAAGATTGAAGTGTCGCAAGTCTATTCTGACAAAGTTAAGAGGAAAGGTCTAGATGTCCTTACAGCCCGGGTCTCCTTTGCCTCGGGCATCCTGCCCTACTTCAAAAAGAGCATACTAAGAACTTTCTATACAGGCTACATAGAGCATATGAAAGCCATAAGTCCAGATTTTAGAAGCAACGACAGACATGGCGAACTGCTTCACGTACTTAGGGAAGTCGGCGGCCTTGATTGCTGTCATGAAGATGTGATCCCGGAAATGGTCGAATGGCTCTGTCTTTGCTACATTGGTGAGCAAAGTTTCGGAAGGTACTCCTCGAGCAGAAAGGTTTTCTATTCAAATATCGGTGCTTCGCTTTCGCAGGAAATACTACTTGACTCCAAGCATAAAGTGAATCCTATCATTGCGGGAATAATTTCTGGCAATAAGGAGATCAGGAGTAAATGCAAATGGCAATATTGCCAACGTAGGGCACAGGATCTGATAGATGCCGTTGCCCAAGTGTAAATTCTACAATACGCATTCTAACAAGGCTATTGCAGCCGACGCAAAAAGCCGCGCGGCTGATTAGCAGCGTTAGCCCTAAAATAAGGATTAAAATACAGATCATGACGTTCAATGAAGTTACAAATCCGTATCTGGAAGGATTTGGATCTCCCGATTATACAAATGAAATTGAAGTGTAAGGTAAAAAATATATACAATGGTATTATCATAAAATAGACGTTGTGGCTGAGTTTGTTTGTCCCAAAGAAAATACTCCACAGACTGGCAGAAGCCGTTTCTCGGCATCAAGTCAGTGAAGTACGTTTCTGGAAAACAATCGAAGGTGATTTAAGCACATAACAATTGGCTGAACCGGAATTTCCGGCCGTGGGGTTTATCACCGTTCCGGACGTACGACGCCGGAAATCCGGTCAGCCGCGACGTTATGTGAAAATATAAAGGAGAACAAAGTGTCGTTAAGCAATGAGTGGTTTGAGTATCATTTAACAAGTAGTGGATGGATTGAAGGCACAGAAAAAATAGATTTTGCCGGAATACAAGAAAAAGATATACCTAATGATCGCGTCTTGACCTTACATTTCCATGAATATTTATCGAGCAGGTTTAGCAAAATGGATAAATGGTATACAGAAATATGGAGACATCCAGACAGTTCTCTAGTAAACAAATTAATAAAGCAATTTGGGGGAAAACCAAAAAGTTTTTTAGATTATCCAAAACGATAAAAAAAGAAATGGCATTTTCAGAAGCACTAAAAATAGAGGTTAGAAAAAAAACACACTTATGTTGTTGCTTGTGTAAATCTTTAGGGGTCGAAGTCCATCATATAATACCTCAATCTGAAAATGGAACAGACACCGAGGATAACGCTGCCCCTCTTTGTCCATCATGTCATGAAATATATGGTTTAAATCTTCAAAAAAGAAAGTTTATCAAAGAAGCAAGAGATCTTTGGTATGAAATCTGTAAAAAAAAAGATATTCATCTGATGCAGACAAAATTGATGAATTAAAAACCATGGTTCGCGATATAGTTTCTCGAGAAGATTTCAGTAAGTTTACAGAAGAAATTCTTGCACGTTTTAGTCACGATTTTCAAGGATATCGAACTGAAGAAGAAATACTTAATGCTGTTGATGAGTTTTTAGATAAAATTTGGTATGATCAACACCAAATGCTTAAGGCCAAAGTAGAACTATGAGAAATGAAAGTGAAACCGGAAATATGGAAAGGTTTATAAGAGTAATCAAAGAAAGTTTAATCTCGTTACCACAAGGAAGAGCTGGGTCCATGGAGTGATTGCGACTGGGGTATGTTAAATGGTAAACTATCGGCTTTACGCTGGATGTTATGTGAAGATTGGGATATGTTAGATACTTAAAATCACATAACAACTCAATCCAGCTGACCCTTCCCGTGCTTCGCTTGGTTCGGGCAGCTGATTTCGGGTGTTAGGCCACGAAACGAAAAGCCTTTTCATAAACCATAATAGGAGGCTAACTTGTCAACGAAAGATGCCCTCCTTGGCGTGCTTCAGCAGAGGATGGACAAATGCACTACAGAGAAGTTCTGGGCCGTTGGAGCCATTACGGGATTTGATGCTTTTCTGCTAACGCAGGCCACCCAAATAAAACTTGTCCTGTAATCGTGGGCTGTAATAGCTACCGTGGTGCTGCTAGTGGCATACGGATTATACTTCATCATAAGTCGCCACGTAGGCTACTTTTATCTATACAATAAATTGGTTGATCTTATCAAAGATGATCCATATGCTCCAAAAATGTTCAAAGCGTACCCGAGTCGTTGGAAAGGACATAGTCTAAGCGGTGTTGTCTTCTATTGCGTTTGGATTTCTCTCGCCACAGGAGCAACCATCATCGCCTATGGATAGTTGCTATGGGCATAACCACGGCTTGCACGTGGACTTTGTACAGCGTCGGCGCGTGGATCTGACTATACTTCGCAGTGAAGGATATACGCGGGTGGCCGGGGAAGAAGAGGAGCAACAAGAGCAAGGCTGAGTAATGTAAGATAAGGCGTAACAAATTACATCAGAAACCAATCTAATTCAAGTTGATAAAGGAGGTTGGGGTTGAAAGATTTAAATGTAATTATAACAGCAATATCATCCAGCGCTGTGGTAGCAGCTGGTGTTTCTGGGGTAATAACATTTTTGTTAAAACGATTTGATTTTAAAAATAATTATTACAAGTGGGTAATACAACGAAGACTGAGGGTATATAATGATATCGATGAGTTACTTTTTATTTTAAACCCAGCAAAGATTGGGGATAAAATTAGTGAGTATGAATATTATCATGTATTTTCAGAACAACAAAGATTTCAAGATTTTAAATGCAAAATAACTAAAATCAATCAAGACCATATATGGCTTAATAATGCTGTTCACCAAAAATTACATACCCTTGAAGACATATTTTACTCAATATCGAAAAGTGTTTCTCAGCAAAACCCCGAAAACAGGGATAAAAAGCTAAAAGTCCTTGGAAAAGTTCATTTCTCTGAAATAACGGATTTACGTTATGAATTTGAAGAATTGGTAAAAAAAGATTTTTCATCATTGCACAATGTTAAAGGGTTTTTTAAATTAACAAAAAAATAAGAAAAAGCATTTAATATATTTTGATCTAAGATAACGAGTAAAAAAGTCAATCGAATTTAAGGGGTTTAATTATTACGGGCTTGTCAAATAAACAGCGTGAGAGGCCGGGAGACGAGCCTTTTCAGGAGGCATGAGAGATAATGACCGAGCCGTATGGTTTCAAGACAGTTGAACATATTATGGCCCCGGTTATCCAGTTAATGGACCTGATAATAAAGCTGATAGAGAGAATATTCAAAAAAGGAAAATATGAAAATGGAAGATTTCGAACATCAAACAAAAAAATATGAAGAATGGGAAAATTCAATAGAAGGTATCTTTTATAACTTGACGTTTTTCCCAGATGCAACACTTGAGGAAGAGCAAGATAAAATTATAATAGCAAAAACACTAAAACGTTTATCAAAAGATATTAGGGATAAAGTTTTAGAGGAAATTATTTTTATTGTGACTGGTTGCTCTACAGTAATCAAATTGCATTTTGCGAAATCCAGGGATAAATTTGTTGAGAAAAATATTGGGGGGAGAACATTTTTTGAGCTAAATGTCCCAATTATAATTTTAAATCTTGGTGAACATGAAAGTGAAGATGAGAAGATGAATACTGTAGCGCATGAAATAGCGCATTACATATTAAAACATGAAATTATAATTGATAGAAATTTTGAAAGAGAAGCTGACAATCTTGCTGTTGAATGGGGATTTGGTAAGAGCTATAAAGAAGATGATTTAAAAGGAATCGATAAATTAGTACACAAAAATAAAAAGCCTGCTAGTGAGGATTAATGAGAAAGATAGCGATCGCAAACCGCAAGGGTGGAGTAGGAAAAACTACGACAGCGGTTAATGTGGCTGCTGGCCTTGCCCTGGCAGGGATCAGGACCCTGTTAATAGACACGGACAGCCAGGGGCATTGTAGCCGATCCCTGGGGACTGACGGATCCGCGGGGCTTGCCGCCCTCCTCGATGGCGCCAAAGTAGAGCCGACGGAAGTACGGTCTAACCTTTATCTTATCCCTGGGGGTCGAGAGCTGGTGGGATCGGTCCGCTTGATGGCAAGGGAAAATATATCCCCTGAGAGGGTCCTCCATAACGCTTTAAAACAGTATGACGATAAATATAGCTTTGTGCTGCTCGATACAGGACCGGGCTTTACTGAGATGTCAATAAACGTATTGTTTTACGCGGATGAGCTGCTGATCCCTGTCAGTATGGAGTTTTTAGCGATGGATGGTCTTATGTCCTTCCTGCATGAGATTGATATTATCAAAAGACATAGAGACGTTACAATCAAGTACGTTGTACCTACTTTTCTTGACGGCAGGGTTAAAAAGTCTGCTGAAATAATGGACCAGTTAAAAGACCATTTCGGAGAAAGGCTCTCTTTACCGATTCACTACAGCACAAAATTGAGTGAGTCACCTGCCTGGGGGAAAACTATATTTGAATATGCTCCCAGGTCAAAGGTTGCTATTGATTACGCTAACCTGATAAAGGCTATAGCATGAAAGACAAACTTCCTAAAGATATATTGTCAGAGATAGTAAAAGGAGACACAAAGAGTACACAGGAAGTACACAAAGATGACACATTAGAGATACATCATATCCGGATACATAAGAATGATTGGAAGGTCCTTAAACAATATTTTGAGGGGAAAGGAATCAAAGTCTCTCAGGGAATCCGGATGATAATCAGAGATTTCGTGGGAAGAGAGGGGATATAAATGAGTTTGGGGATAATATCGGGATTAATCGTGACAGGGATAGTTATTGTCAGCTTACCGTGGGGAATTATATCAGCGTGTGTGGCTGTTATTACACTACCAATGTGTATTTATTTTTACGTAAAAAACAAAAGAAGTAATAAAAAGCAACACAAAGATGTATTAAAAAAACTCGATGATTTTCTTCAGTCTATCGAACCAATGATAAACACAGCATCACCTGAACAAAAAGAGCAAATAAAAGAAAAAGCATCACCTCTTGTACAGGCCGCTTATAAATATTATGCTGAAGCTGAAAACCCTGTAACCGTAGTTGGTGACGCACATTATTTCCTGACAAGCGCAGTAATGAATTACATACAGGACGACCAGAAATCAGTATAACCTTCTCTCAAGATGTACGAATGGTTATTAAGGATTTCATGGAAAGGAAGGGGGTCTGAAATAATGTCTAATGATGATGAATTAAAACAACTTAGAAATTATTGGACTGATTTTTTTAAATGGACTGTCAGTATATCCATTTTTCTCATTACCATCTCATTAACTGTACTGACATTTCAGAAAGACATAGATCCTTACAATAGAGTCTCTGTTTACATCACAATGGGATTTTTGATGCCTAATATTATTCTTTCTTGGTTTTTATTAAAATTAAACGTTTCAGTTTTGAAAACAAAATTAGAACTACAAGAAAAATGGCCATCTATGGTAGGTCCTGAAAAGCAAGCTGAAAGAGAGAAGGATTATAATGAGTTTGATAAAAAAAAGAAAAGGGCAAAACCATTAGAAAATTGGATTACATTAACTTTCATACTCGGTTTTGTGTCATTTATATTTTATCTGGTTACCTACATACGCTAACAGAAAGTAATTAGTTAATATATGACCTATGATACTCGGCAAACTATTATATCGGTTTATGTAGTGCCTAACCTCGTATATGATGCGCCATCAATAGGCACTACAGTTTGATACAATAGTTAAATCTTAATTAGCTAAAGTAAATAAGGAGGTTACAAAATGAAGACCCGAAGGGTAGTATTAATCTTAATTCTTGTTTTGGCTGTACCAATTGTCATTGGAAGTTGTGCGACAGATAAAATGGCGTACATTTCCAAAGATTATGAAATCTATGGTACATGGGTTAATCCTGATGCTAAGCAATTTCAAGACCAAAAGGTTGTAATTCATACCAATGGAAAATCTGAATGGTATCCGGTAATTACAAATAAATCCTTTGTGCCCGCTGAGTTTGTCATAACCAATAAATGGACCGATTCGACGGGCTATGTCTGGTATACACTTATTCGTGATGCAGGTGAAATAACTGGGCAGGACTACGGGTTATGTAAAATAAGCGATTCTGGAAAAATATTGGAAATGTCTTTTAACAGAGCTGATTATCCCAATGAAATAGACCCTAAATACACTGTGTACTATATCCTCTACCGCCAGTAGAATGGCTTAATTTATGAGGTAAGATAATCTCAAGTAGCACTGTGGCAGGGATACAATAGTTAAAACTTGAAAACCTAAAGTATAGATACCTGGGAGGGGAGAGCTTGAGAAAAATAGCTATAGCAAACCGCAGGTGGATAGTTAGACTGTAGGTGTCTGCGATTGTCGGGAGAACCCGCCTCCCAAACCCGTCAGTGGGAAGTGGGTTCTTCTTTCCCTCTTCCTCCTTCTTTTGTTCGTTGTGCCATGTTGGACCCTTCAAGCAACTCTGACTCGATGATGGTTCGTACAATGCGTTGGACTCTCCCGTCGCGCATGATGATTTCCACGCGAACCTCACCATGTGAAATGGTCATAGACGATCGCAGCATCCATTCGGTAAGATTCTCGGATTGTTCACGATTCATCAGACCCACCCATTGGTACCGAACGGGCTTCGATAAATCGTGCCAACGCAGCGGGGTTAAACCGGACTGCGCCACCTAACTTTACATATGGAATCTTCTCTTTCGAAACCCAGCGGCGAAGGGTTGTGGGCGCCAGCCCGAGGAAATCAGCGGCTTCTTCGTACTTCAGAAGTTTCAGAGGTTCGCCATTCGTTTTCATATTTTATCTCCCTTTTCATAGTTTTGGCAAACCTCCGTCCATATAGTATAACGTATCTTGGTGTTGTTGTCAATAACTCTTTGTTCTCTAAGGAATTATCCTGACAACAAGTTTTTCATTTGATGGATTGCTGAACCACAAAGAGCTGTTTCTATCAGAGTAGTTTTTTAATTCCTCCAGGGTGGGTATACTCGGTTTTCAAAACGCGATCACACGCCCAAACGCCTCCTCAACCGCTTTCGATACCTCTGCGAAATCCCGCTCTTGGGCATGGTCCGCATAGAGTCCCACCGTGCTGGAACCCTCGTGACCCGTCATCAGTTGGACGGTCCGAAGCTTCAAAAGATTAGAGAGGTGTGTTGCAAAGTAGTGACGCTACGGACACCCGCAGTCAGGTTGTCTGATTGGAACCAAGACACCTTTTATGTAGGCTTATAATGAGGACTATCCGCCGGACAGTCACGTTATCAAGTGAGAGCAGCTGTTGATGGGTTTCTTCAGTTTTCAAGAAACCCGGTGAATGACATTCTTTTGTGCACTGTAGATAATAATCTTTCGTTGAAACTCGACCAACTCATCGAGATCAACAGGGCCGAAGTGGGTGTACTGCTCTTGTATGCCACTCCCTTTGTGTCCGGCAATATAGCGAACCTTGCTGTCCAAAACACCTGATGAGCGAAGAATCGTAATCATCGAATGCCGGTAGCTGTGAAAACATAGACCCCGGGCCTTCTTCTCGTTGGTCGAGATGCCGATATTGGTCATTGCTTCATGCAAATACTTCTCAATGACACTCTTAGAGAGTGGAAGTGCTTTGCTATGCCTCCCGTAAAAGAGAATGTCATCGGGATTGGTGCTCACAACAACACGTGTCAGCATGTCGCTTATGCTTTCGCACAGAGGAAGAACGCGGGAACTGTGGCACTTCGGCTCCTTGAATCCGTGGCCCTGCTCCCACGATCGGCAGATCGCAATTTGATTGTCCTCAACGGCGGCAATTCCCAGACCTCGGATTTCGCCCATTCTCATTCCAGTCCCTGCGGTAAGGAGATTGATTGTCATGTGCACCTGGTTTGGCCAATTCTCCTTATCTGCAAACAGCCTCTGAAGTTCGTCCAGGGTGAATGCACCCCGTTCCTCTGGCTGTTCACTCAACGGCTTCACGTCCCGCGCAGGGTTGTGGGCGAGCAAGTCATCTGCGGTCGCCTGAGCGAGGATTGTCCGAAGGGTCTGCAATAGCTTGTTGATCGTAGTTGAGGCCAGGCCGGAGTCACGGGGAAGATTTATGATCCAAAGGTCGATCTTGCCTGCGGTCATTGCTTGAAGCCTTTGGTTTCCCCATATGGGGAGGAGATGATTCCGCGTGTTGCCTTCGGCTATTTCCAGTGTGCCATTTGAGATTGACTTCCCTCGGGCGATTCTGCCTTGCGCGTACCGGCTTCCGCGATCCCAGAACCCCTCGACGTATTCTCTGAATCGAATGGACTCTCTGCCGACAAGACCGGACTTCAAACGCTTCTCGGCCCAACGTACCGCGTCATCTCGATTGAGGCATCCTGAGGACACAGCATTCATGTAGTCGCCGGTTTCAGGATTGCGAAACTTCACATAGTACATGAACCGGTTTTTACGTTTTGTGGGGCGTTTTTGAAGTGAATAGGGTTGTTTCCGACGTTCCATGCTACCTCCTCCTTGGGTCAAGGTCAGACCCAGGGTCAGAATTGGAGCTACATGAGAACGCCGGTTTTCCGGTAGTTCTCTATTTCTCTACAACGTAGAGAATTAATGTGGGCGATACTGGATTTGAACCAGTGACTTCTACCATGTGAAGATAGCACTCTGCCGCTGAGTTAATCGCCCTTCAGCTAATTTAAAATGTTATCATGTTTAAACTTAATTATAACATAGGCAAGTAAACTTGTCAATCATGATAAGATGTCATTTTTTGCCTCTCAATTAGTTTTG
>SDBS01004302.1_pt1 | contig 13937 bp, 19 predicted proteins | sample 2277091 | NCBI WGS metagenome assembly SDBS01 (sample SAMN10404972, study PRJNA504765) | marine sediment metagenome | isolation source: marine sediment core GS10_PC15, 163 cmbsf | place: Arctic Ocean: Southern Knipovich Ridge | collected 2010
GGAAATCGTGTAGGCTCAAGTTGACCGTGTTGCCGCTGAGGATCGTCTGATTTTTTAGATGATAGACCCGGTTCGCCTGATTTGCAGATACACCATTGGCCAGCGTCTGGGCAATTACCTTGTGGTGCAAAGGCACCGACGCAATCGAACCGTCACCGAGCACATTCGTAATCGTCGATGTGAAGTTGAGCGTAACGCCTGTGGTTGCTGAGCGCGTCATACATCAAGTTCTCGGCGAGAGGTATTCGGCATCCAAGACAAAATCATACTTCAACACCCACTTCCATTCCTTGTCGCCATCTCGAACTGGAAAATCAGATCCTCTATGAGTTGTGTGATGTGCGTCGTCAAGAATCGGCAGCGCACCAAATAGATTCCCCGGATCAAACGCCGCGGCAACCTTCCTGGCCAAGTCGCGAGCGATCGCCTTGCCGCTTCTTGTAGAGGAACTTTTAGCGTAAACGTGGAACTCGACAGGAATGCGCTCCATCGCATTCTCGGTATCGCCCTGCTTTCCTGAATCGTGGCCTTCAATGTCTCCCTCTGCTATATCGTAAACGCAATAAGGCCCTGGCGGTGTGGGACGTGCCTCCGTGTCGTGCAGTGGGTTGTAGCGTGTCTCTGTCGGGACCGGCCAGAACGCTCGGAACTCGATGTCAAGTTCAGCGTCCTCCCAGCGCTCAATGAGTGCTGCGTGCAGTGTCCAAGATCCTCTAGTAACTGGCATATTAAACCTGCCCAGGCAGTCGCGGACCGCTCTTCAATATTCTGTTGACAGATGGCCGCATCTCAATTAGCGTTCTCTTGAGAAACGAGCGGTCCATCCGTGTTTCCAAAATCAACCCGTAGTCCAGCGTTGTACCAATAATCGCTTCCATCTCGCCGCGCTTCTCCGAATAAATATCCTTCCACAATCGGGCTGTGTCTTGCTTCGGGAACTCGCCAGCTTTCGACCGGCTTGACGGAACAACTTGCACCCTACCGCTCCTGGGACCTTTGATCTTTGTGACCGGCCGTCGGATGTTCCTCTTCGTTTGGTTTTTCACTGCTTCGGCAGCGAGCTTGATTCGCAACCCCATGCCCTTTCGGACACTCCTCTGGACGTGCGGGCCATTCCATTTCACCTTCGTGGAGATACTCGGCCCGCCAATGCCACCAACAAAACTGCGCAACACTAATTTCCCAACAGAACCACCAACGCGCACTGCTATAGATGAGAGTCCAGCTATTACAGGCAACGGCATTATTCCAATGTCCCTAACGGTGGCAAATTTATCGTACGCTTCTCGATACGCTGTTCCGGTGTCCAGGAATCACGCATCGCAGCAATCCGTAATTCAATAATCGGAGGCATGTCCATAGGCTTCCCACGCCTAGCCCTCTTTCGCTTCTTGGAATACAGATACTTGCACTGTGGAGAGCAATACTTCTGATGGAATTTTACGCTCAAATACTGCCTCCCACAGCAATCGCACCGTTTCATTGTCTCGTCTCGATATTCCGCGCCTTGTTTCTCCCGTTTATATTCCGCCCGATACGACTTGCGGCACACTTGAGAGCAAAACTTTGTCCTATGCCTTTGCCCCGTGTACTGACGGACCTTCAGTGTCTTTCCGCATTGCCCACAGAGTCTCACCAGGTCTCCCACTTACCGGGCCGTAGTTTCAGGTCGCACGCCTCACAAGTTTGCGTGACGAGCGCCCGCCATTTCTTGAGCTCGTCCAGGACTTCCTTGCGGTTCTCCTCCGGATCCTCTGTTCGATACGTCCCACATGCTTCGCCAAAGTCCATCAACCAATCACCGTCCGGCGCCTTTATGATGGCTGTGACAATCAAGCCAAATTGAATCACTCCAATCGGCTCGTCGTTTTCCGAAACGAGTTCCATTTCATGCGTTTTCATCCTCACGGTGCGGAGATAAACCATGTCGCTGTATTCACGCAGCTCTTGGCATACTTCGGCAATGTCGTCTAGTTGAACTTTCACCTATATACCACTCGTGCTGCTTAGGCTGCTGTAGGATTGTGAACTCTTCGAGCTGGTAGTTAACGAACTACTCTCTGAGGACACCGTGCTTGCTGTCGACAGCGAACTGTAACTGCTCACTGATGACGTCGACATGGCTGCCGTACTGCTCTCGGAACTCGTACTGTAATCGACAGTTGAGATCGAAGATGACGATTGTAAAGTTGAACTAGACGAGGAACTTTCCTCAGTCGGTACCAACGGGCCATCGGCCCATTCACCAGTGCCACCACTCATCGTGTTCAGCCAGAAGATAGGCTCGCCTTCGCTTGGTGTATGGTTCCAAACCGTTCTGGGCGTCTTATACGTACCGAACGTTGGCTCCTGGGTGGCGAGTGCGCGACCCGGTTCGCCTTGTTCGTAAGACACCCACGTCCTCGGCGAGACGGCTCGATCTGTTGTGAATATTTTGAATCGCCGTATCCGAATCGGATTCGACCCCCCGACCATCAGCACATCCATGCTCTTTACTTCATCTCGTACACGAATCGAATAATCAACGCCGCTGTCCCCGCTCTGTTGATAGACTCCGCCTAAAGTTGAGTTCCAAAAGAATCCCGTTCCAGTAAGGTATGGATGAGACAGCGCGTAAGTGTGTGTGCCTGTACCCGCATCCGTAATATCGATTACGGCACCGCCGGAGGCTGCAGATATTTTGAATCGTCCGGCGGCGGTATCGTTCACGCTCACTACATAATAATTCGTGGAAATCGCCAGGGGATTCGGCAGGTCTGTTACCGTTGTAGTGAGAGTGATAACATCTCCAACGATCAGCGTGTGGTTGACTTGGATGATCTCGTTAGTGCCTGTGTCGACAATAAAGTCCTCCTCACCCTTCAGGATCGTTTCGTTCGCATCATATACCCTCACTTTTATCCTTCCTTCGTTTCCAGTATCGACGTCTCTTTCCAAAACGAAGTTTTTGGCCGAAGAGGTGTCGACACGCACACCTACGGCCCGAATTGTGCCCATTTCCAAATACCGATTGCGGCTGTGATATGTCTGGACGCCAAGGCCGAGATTCGTGATTGTGATAGCAGCCCCGCCTAGTGTTGCGGAAAGCTGGAAACGATCGCTAATGGCACCGACTACGAAATATTCCGTATCGACAGAGAGTCCACCGGGGAGAGCATTGGTGGTTTTCACATACACAATGTCGCCATTCACGCGAGTGTGGCTGGCGTCAATCAGTTGGTTTAATGGCACGCTGACCGTGAAGTCTTCAGACACGGAGAACACGATAAGATCGTCCGCGACTGTGCTGACTGCCGTGGCCGACCTAGCAGCATGCAAATTGGGGATATGTGTTTGAGTAGCATTGTACGCCACGGCGTTCTCATGAATTTGGCCTGAATCAAACACTAGCCGCATGGCGCTATAGGCCGGCGTCTCTTCGCCATAGGAGATAACATTCGAGTGCGAATTTCCTTGTTGATCGAGAGTGCCGTTGCCTCTTCCTAAATTGAAGTCGTTCTCTCTGTTTATCGTGTCATCGTCGTGTTGAACTCTTGCAAAGACAGAACTGTTTCCTTCGTCTCTCGCGGCAATCCAACGGTTCTTCTGACCGCTTGCAATCAATACCGGAATACATTCTGACTGACATTCAATGGATGTCTTGAGGAAGACATTATTGTTGGTGATTTTATTAGTGCCGTCTTTCGAGATTAACCGAACACCATAGCGTTCCGTGCCAACATGGATGCCGGCATTCACCGCTATCCTCCCCCCCGTAATTACGTTGTCGTTAAACCAACCAATACCACCACTCGTCTCATTTGTGCCATCCATCGCAATCTTGTGATTGATCACTCGGCCCAACTGTATCGTGTTGTTGACGAATCCAGTTCCACTACCAATGCATTGCAGGCCAATAGTAAATCCCCCCCCCGGAAGAATCGATGGTGCAATAGTCTGCAAATTGGCACTGACAGATGCAAAGATGTCCGAAGATTCCGAATTGATGAGTTTAATTCCAATCGAATTCTCATCAGACCAATCGGAGTTTGACGCGCGGCTCACACGCAGCTTGAGTTTCACCGATGAGTTAGAGATGGCCGTGGTGCCAATCACAAGTCCGGCCGTCGACTCACTGCCGTTGTGAATAATGTCAGCATCCATGTCGACGTGTATGTTTTCCTTCACGTTAATTGTGTTGGCGCACAAATAAGCAGCGGCAGGAGGAAAATGTAACTCTGGACGCACTACCGTTGTAGCATTAAGGACATCGCAGGCATCCGCTGCCGCCTGGACTTCTGCTGAATCATCGGATACTCCGTCCGCGACCGCGCCAAACATCTGAGGCGTAATGCGGACTTCTGGAAGACTCCTTATCCAATAGAAGTCACTCGTCGTTCCACCCGTCGCATCTGCGATCGTCCCGTTGTTGTGCTTACCACCCCCTCGCGTACCAGACGTGTCGAGTCGGAACCAGCCTTCGCCGCCATCCAAGTTGGTAGTGTGCCCTTAGAGATAAACAAAATCACCATCTGCCAAGCCGGTTCCGAGCGTCACGAGATTGGCCATGCTTGATGCGAACATAAATTCATCCTCGAATGTACTCGAGCTCGAACTTGAACTTGAGCTACTTGAACTGGAGCTGCTTGAGCTTGAGCTGGCTGATGATGTGCTGAGACCAACAGTGCTTGAACTTGAACTACTTGAACTGCTCGAACTTGAACTCGAACTGCTCGAATTGCTTGAACTACTTGAGCTCGAACTTGAACTGGCCGATGATGTGCTGAGTACCTGGGAGCTCGAACTGCTCGAACTCGAACTGTTAATCGAACTTTCGCTCGAAGAACTGTTCAAGGTACTCGACGAACTGTTTATCGAGCTGGTGCTCTGACTGCTCGACGAACTCAATGTGCTGTTTAGTGAGCTCGAACTTTCATCGGCATCACTGCGACCAAGTACATAAACGGCAGCGGTAACATTGCCGTTACTGGCCCCCAACCGCAGAACTGCACTCGAACTATCTAAAGACAGGGCCGTGGCGGCATCCTCGTATCAGAACAACACTCCACCTGACTTCAATGCTCCGCCGTTGGCAACTGTCGCATATCCTGTAGGTATCCAATCGATGGCGTTTGCTGGCGACGACGCCATGATCTCCAACCTACCGGGTCCACCAATTTGCTTGATCACCAGACACACGATTTCTTCGAGCGAAAGTTCCTGGCTTAACCCGTCTCGTGCGGATCCCGCACCGATATCCTCCCCGACAAACGTGTTCAGATCGATGTCTCGCGATCCGCCGGAGGTTATCGGCAGAGACAATCGCTCCCAAGCTCGGTTTGCTTGCTGTGCTGATATTCCCGACGACAGTACACTCTGCTGGAAGTCTTGGCCAATATTTGACGTGACCACAACGCCATTGGTCAACGCATGACTCAGAAGAGCGTCTGCTGCAATTTCGATCCGGCTAGTTGCGGTCCTGATAGCCATTCATTTATGAAAACGTTGAAAATCGCTCGTTGTTCTCCAGCTCACATAAGGCCCCGTACAGGACTCCTAGTCCTGCGGACCTGTCCGAATCCGCCTGGAACTTCAAGTCCTCGCCTACATGCGAAGGGCCTGCCGTAACGACGAAATAATCGCCTACACGCGGGTTCGGATTCGTGGCGAAGTATACCTTCTGGACAATTCGTTCGTCTCTCTTACCAAATTCATCTACCTCCGCTCTGGAAGCATTTTGAACCCACGCTTCAACACTCGCCGCAATCACTTCACGAGCCTCCAGGTCGGCACCGAGCGAGTCGCGCGAGTGCGTCATACGCTCGTGCCTTACCGTATGCGGCATGTTGTCAAGCAAGCTCATTCTTCAGTTCCTCGTCCAACATCGTGCACGCCTCTTTGATAATGTATCGAGCGTCATCCAAGCCAAGCCACGGCCTCGCCTCATGCAATCGTCGTAACAACCTGTCGGCCGTAATGAGCGACTGCAGGTATTCCACGTCATGCAAACTGTGCGATTCCAGGCAATCTTTGCAAACTCCACCTGCAAGCCTCCTGGGCCTCTGGCAGATCTTGCAGCATCCGTTCCTGTCGCCGTACATCTACAGTCTCATCAGTCCATAGTGACGGTATTCTTCCAAAGCTTCCCTAGCCTCGCCTGGCAGCTCGACTAACAGACCGGCGATCGTATCGGCAGCCGTACCTCCCAAGCTGTATGCGTAGTCGCCAAGCTTCTCACTGGCAAACGGGCCTGGAACAAAACCAACGCTCGCCTTTTTCTTTAGCGCCGCCCATGTTTGAAACGCCTTCACCACGGTCACAATCACAGCCCTCTTGATCCCGGACGCGTCTAGGCTGGCAGTCGTCACCACATCGCTCACCGTAGCGGAGGTAGTTGCTCTGCCAGACAGTTCATCCGTCGAATAGCCAGCACGGTAAGCAACCCTCACCGACCCTGGCACAATCGGCCAGGCTCCGTTGGCGAATAGCATTCCCGATCGGCACACGTTCGCTTCCTCGAACTCCGCCCAGTAATCGTCACCTTGTACCCAGAGCGTGCCATCAGCGAAACCGCTAGAGTTCTCGCCATGCTTGCCGTCGTAATCGACGTGCAATGTCGTTACGGACCTGATCGGTATGTGTTGGAGTTGAAGCGTGCGGTTCACGTTCGTGGCCCTGGGCTCGTGCCTGGCTGCCGTGTGCGATTCGTTCACGTCCCATATGCCAAATGAATCTCTGATAGCCAATCCGCCAGAAGGCTGATGACGCGGATAGAACTCAGTCCGCGAACGCTGTTCTGGATCGTAGCCGAGGTGGTTCTTCACCTTGCTTTCAGCCTGCGGATGAATAACCGTTAACACCGCACGCTCCTCGTCAGTTATCGTCGCGGATAACCCTAGGAACACCCTTAGCTCGGCTTGTGTAGCAATCATGTTGTTTCAATATCTCCCGTCTGCGTCGGATGTACAGCAATACTGCCCTTTTCTGCGTGCTTGAATGCATCGGAATCTTGATCGTCCACAATGCCGACTTCAAAATCCAAGATGCCAGGAGTAATGTCTAGATCGTCTTGGTCCAATCGAACAGTGGTCGGATTGGCAGCCGATACAGTCGATCCATTCGCGGACGCTACTACACTGTCCAGGTCCAATAGGGGTGTTGATCCATCGCGTCCTATTTTGATTCGCATCACGTCATTCAAGAACGTAATTGCATCGCCATCGGCATCGTTCACGGTTACCGTGAACGTACAAGTTCGTTTTCGATATGCGGTGATGAAAATACTCATGTGATTTGCTTTGCTTACGTCGCCTTGGAATAAGATGCGGAGCTCGGTCCCAGCTTAGTAGCCGTCGCCGACGTCGCGTCCTCCTTAGCCGCGACAACACCTGCATCAGGAAAGATTGCATCCCCGATTGATTGGGACGAGAGACTGGAAAAAGTTGTCGAACTCGTGCTTAGTGCTTGTGTGCTGCTGCTGGACGATGAACTAGACGATGAACTAGATAGCGTGCTGGCGGAGCTCGTGCTGAGCACGGCCGTCGACGTGGAACTTGTACTGAGCGCCTGTGTAGAAGTTGACGAAGTGCTTAATGCTTGAGTCGAGGTCGACGACGTACTTAGCGCCTGAGTCGACGTTGAACTCGTACTGAGCTCAACAGTTGAAGTCGAACTTGTGCTTAACGCCAATGTCGATGTTGAACTCGTACTTCCGGCCTGTGTACTGGTACTAAGTTCAACTGTCGAGGACGAGCTAGAACTAACATCACCCACCACGGTCGATGTCGAACTTGTGCTTAGCAATGCGGTCGATGTGGAGGACGTGCTCAAGGCAGCCGTGCTTGTCGAACTCGTGCTCAATGCGACCGTGCTAGTTGAGCTGGTGCTCAGCGCCGCCGTCGACGTTGACGATGTGCTAAGCGCGACTGTACTCGTTGAGCTGGTGCTTAATGCCTGCGTCGATGTTGAGCTGGTGCTTAATGCCTGCGTCGACGTCGAAAGTGCTTGAGTCGATGTTGAGCTGGTGCTCAGCGCCGCCGTACTGGTGGAGCTGGTACTTAGTGCGGCAGTCGATGTTGATGAAGTGCTTAGGACTGCCGTACTAGTTGAACTAGTGCTAAGAGCTTGCGTTGAAGTTGAACTTGTACTCAGTACCAGCGTCGAAGTGGAACTTGTACTATATGCTTCGGTACTGGTTGAACTTGTACTCAGCGCCTGGGTTGATGTCGACGAGGTACTTAGCGCTTGCGTTGAAGTTGAACTTGTACTCTTGGCCTGTGTACTGCTGGAGCTTTCATCGCCAGAAGCTTGGGCTTCGTTGATCTGGACGCCTTCAACAAAAAACTCCTCTACGCCGTCCTCGAACCACTGCACGCCCTCAGTGAACCATTGCCTAGCCATTACGCGACCTCAACCTTCGGGTCAACGAAAATGACCTTTGTGGCTTCTTTAGAAAGACACGCCCGGATCGTTACCGGACCTGGCTGGTCTTGCGCGCAGATAAAGCTTAACCCCTGGTTCATATTGGCATGCGTCAAAGGCATGATTTCAGATCCACTCCATTCATTCCAAACTTCATCAATCATTACGTGACCTCAACCTTCGGGTCAACGTAAAGAGTCTTTCCAGCCGCCACGGCCAAGCACACACGAATCGTTACTGGTCCTGCCTGGTCCGGCGTGTAGGTGATCTCCATTTCCTGTGGAGTCCCAGTGTCTGCACCTACCCAATCATCTACTGCATCAGTGGTTAGATTCGCAGGTGTCGCTTGCGGGTCGCCCTCGATTGAGGTGGTCCAACCCATCTTCGTAGTTTCTCGATAGCCCTGCGTCGTTGACGTGGCCGTGTTATCAGGCCCACTCAATTCCATCCAGCATTGATCATTCTTCACTGCTGCTGTACTAGCAACGAAAATCTTGAAGGTGAGTTCTGATCCACCAGCTACCCAAACGGTAATTGGGGGTGATTTCAGCGGTCGCCAGAACTCCCTTGTCTTCGCGTTCGCAACCATCACCCAAGAATGTTCATTCGCCTGCACGCCATCATGTGCCCCATCTGTATCTCGACGCTGAACCAACGTTGACTTTACCGTCCCGTAATAGTCTGCGTATTCCTGAAGACCGAGCGGAGTTTCGTCCGTGTCAACTGTGGATGACTCAAGTAACGCCCAGCTTCTGAATTGCGGGGCATCTTCAAAGAGGCTATATCCGCTTTTTAGGCTACAACGCCTGAATGTGGCGTTGTTATTTATGTCGGCCGAATCATGCTGAATCAAATTGTCGGAATCGGTGGTTAAGTCACAATCCTCGAACAAGACGACCGTGTTCGACCCTTGGAACCTCACCGCGGCAGCCGCACCGTGTGTAACAACGCAATTTCGAAAAGATACATTCATGCCGTCGCGGACAAGCTTAATGCCATCCGTTACGTCACCAATCGACAACACGCAATTAAACATAGACGATTCGGAACTTGTTGCGTCCCATTTAATAATGTCATTCGCCGTCAATGTGGCATCCCAAAACTGCAAGCTAGTGGAGTTGGTCGTGTTTACGCTGACGTCACCACCTACAGCACTAGCTGTAATGTCCACGCCAAACAATCGTGCGTTGCCTGCTATCACCACATTTCCAACTGTAGTGTTGATGAGAGCACCGGGCACATAGGCGTCGGATGCGTCCTTGTCGATTGAGTAGACCTCGATGGGGTCGTCAATAGTGCCGCCAGTGAAAACAACATTAGTAGTCGCACTCGCTCCCTCAGTGTGGTCCTTGTCCACCCAGATAACATCCGTGCCGCCAGTGGCAGCCAGAACCGTAGCGTGTGTGATGTTGTTAAACGCCTTGGCCCAAGTCAGTCCATCGCTATCATCACCAACGTCAGATACGTGATATCGCGTCATGGATTACTGAATAAACGGGGAAATGTTGGGACGTCTGTCGAGTGTCGCGACTGCATTGCCAACAATGAAATCACGGTAAGCACGAAAGAACACAATGCCAGCAACGTGCTCCGCTTCCGTCGCGTTGTCGGTATCAGTGAAGTCCGCATCGGCACCACTCGCGGTTTCGTTTAGGTAGATCTGATCGATCCGTTCGCCTTCCTCAAGAAGATTCTGGATCGATCCGAAAAATGCCTTCATGCGATCGCTGAAGACGTCATGTTTTGGGGCTGAATAAGCCATGAGGTTTTATTATTCCGTGTTTACAATTTCACTTAGTCAGATATTTTCCATCGGTGCTACCAGTGCCACGGCAATGGATACACCTCTTCGTGCGTTTCCGTCCGCCACGCTTCGTCTGCTGTGGGACTCTGCCGGTGCCACCACAAACTCCACAAGATCCAACCTGGATTGTCTTCATATTCACACTCCAATAAAAAAGCCGGACGCTCTCGGCATCCGGCTATGCTATCCGTAGCCGAGTTTACTTCTGCGCTACACCCCTGTGGCCTGGTCGACTTTGTCCAGCCATTCAGGCAAGTCCTCAACGTACTTCGGCTTGCGCATATTGGAGGCCGGGTCGTAAATCTGCCTGCCACCTAATTCATTCACGTCAGCTTCTGATGGCAGACTTCCTTCAACGATATGGACCATCGGTCCGCGTCCGCTAACTTCTCCGGCGAAGTCTTCAACACGCCGGTCCTCGGCCATGCGCAGCAATTCAAACAGCAACGTCTTCAAGTCGTCCGGGTTGAACTCAAATGGCACCGGCGGATGAGGGCCGTAAGTACTAGAATCCGGAAACAACCTGTCCGCCGTCTTCACGTAGTGGTTGTACTTCGTCCAGAACTTTTTGTCCTTCTCCACCGGGTCAAAGAGCATGCCCTTGAGATTCTTGGCGTCCACCATCAAGTGTGAGCCAGGAATGTCAGGCATACTCCCCATGCTAGTCGGCAACCGTCCGGGAACATGCGATTTGAGCCACGCACCGCGGGCCTTATGCATCTTCAACGAGCGCAACATGATGAACCCGTTGTTCTTATCAGTACCAAACTCGACAGTGAATTTGGCGATCCCGTTTGGCGGCCGGCCACGGCCACGTTTCTCGACATTTTCAGTTGCTGTTTCCGTCATCGTTCACTCCTGGTTTTCGTTAATAAGTTTGAAAACTAAACACTACTCATCGAGGTATGAGATTACGCCTGCATGTCTGAGATCAGGATCCCAGCCAACCCATCCTCGAGCTGGCCACCGAACCGTGCACGAGCAACGATCATAAGCAAGTTGGATCGCATCAGAGTACGGCCTTCGGAGCTCTGTCGGATCGTGAGCCCAGAGCGACGATACATGCGATAGCGTGCAAAGTTCACACAACCACTGTTCGCGTTGCCAACGTTTTCCTCGATACCGAAAGGATGGCCCAAGAGCGAATAGCTCTCATGGTCCATACCGAACACTCGCCGTGCGTCGGTTGTTCCGACAGCGATTCCGCGAGCACGCAAATAGTTCGTTTCGTTCCCAAAGAACGCAATCGATGCGGTTGGAGACCCTTGCCGGAATCGGAACGGGATGCCCAACAGCATCGCTTCGTAGTCGCCTACCGTATGCGGACCACCAGCACCGTTCGCCGATGAAGCTGTCCCAATACCGGCGTCGTTAATAACACCTTCCGGCTCGGTCGTACCGTCGCCGTTGATGATCTGGTTGTCGAGCCATTGCATCAAAGCACGGCCGTATTCCTCGACGATAATCCCACCAACATTTACCGGCGAGTCGCTCAAGAAATCCAAACCTACTTCAATCGCACCGTCCCATACGAAAATGGTCGTATCGAAGGCCACGATCATCGACGCCGTAGTGAACAGAGTGATATTGGTTCCCTCACCCTGACCCGAGGAAGAGCCAGTGACTCGAGGAAACACAGCACCCTCAACACGCCGACCACGCGATAAATTGACTACCTTCACTCGCGGAAAGAACTGACCGCTCAACGTGGGAGTCCGGATGATATCCGCATCGAACACGATCGGAGCAAGTTCAAGACCGTCCGAGGTCCCGTCGTCGAGCAGCGCTTTCTGCTCATGTGACTTCAGGAGCCTGTTTTCGACAACAATCGCGTTGTCTTCAGCCCACTCTCCACCGATTGTGCCGCACCACTTATAATTCCCGAGTGCGTACTTCAGCAGCCCCCAATCATGTTCGGTCATGCGGAGCTTGGCGACGTCCTGTCGGGTCTTCGAGCACAAGAGCATGTACTTGAACCAAACGCCGTTGATCGCCTTATCGAGTTCGCTCGTCTCGTCGATCGGCAAGCGGTCCTCGCCAGCACCAAGCGCCTGGGTGAGTCGCTTCCCTTCTTGCGGATGTGCAAACCCGTTGGTGTTCTTGGGTCCAAACAGCTCGCGGCGAGTCGTGTCGTATTGCTTGTGCGGCTCGATAACATTCACTTCACCAGATGGTGCATCACTGATGACAATGGCATTTTCGATGCTCTTCTCGGAGCCGGGAATTGCCGGCGCAGTTTTAGCGATCTTGACAGGTTCCGGCGCAGCTGCCTGAACCGTTCCAGCTTTCTGGCCGGCGAGGATCTTGTCGAGCTTATCGTCGAACCTGTTCGCCTTCTCGGCGTCTGGATCCTTTGATAGTTCGACGTACTTTTCTCCTGTTAAAGTCCCGTCCACAAGAGCTGTTGCTGCGGCTTCCCGATATTCGTCATCAGACGCTTCGTCAGCCGACAGACCCGAGTTCTCTTGCAGCCACGTTTTCAAATGCGTGGTAAGAGTTAACATAATGGTCTCCCGTTAGGTGTGAAGCCGCCGCCAAAGGCGACAATTACAAAGTTACGTTTCAATCAATTCTCGGCACGCTGTCGACTCTCGATACTCGCGGGCCTTTTCGTTCTGCTGCTCGATTGCGAGTAGCGTCTCGATTGTGTCATGGATGTGTTTCAGTAGTTCGTCGTCGGCACTGCCAAGTAGGACCTCAGCTGCTTCTTCAGCCGTCGGCTGCACTGCCGACTTCGGTTTCTCTTCGTCCGGCTTGGGCTTGTCCTCGTCGTCGTCCATTGGTTTGTCAGCAGCCTTGATCACACCGCCAAGCTTGGTAATGCAGCTCTCGCAAATCGCTTGCGCAGCGCGCGGAACCTTGTCCATGTCACGCATTTCTTCGAGGTCGCTGTGTACGGTCTTCAAAGTGGCTAGATGCCTTGCACTTATGACTCTGCCGGCCTTGGATCCAAGACCTTCCATGAATTCCTCAAGCGTAAACATGCCTCCGCTGGCGTGCTTGCGGTTGTAGTGATCAATGAGCTGCTTCTCGCTCACCTCGCACTCACGCTTGCTGGGCTTGTATTGACTGCCGGCCAACTGCGTCTGATCGATTAGGCTCCGCTGCTCTTCGATCTTCTCAAGTGACTTGATGAGTGCGGCCTTCATTTCTAGGTCGTCGTCGTCCTTCAGGGTCTTGGCGAACTCGCACAGTTCGAACATGTGAGCACCGCTATAGCCTTCAGTCTCTTTGGCGATCTTCTCCAAGTCCGCATCCGCAACGTGAAACTTTATGGTCACGTCTTCACCAGTGACTATGTGCGTTGATTTTTCACTCGTGATGGACCATCTTTTCAGCATCTGCAATCGCACCTCCTCAGTCGGCAAGTGGAATTCACAGATGTCATGGAATCGCCCTGGTCGGTCCAGGAGTGCGTCAGGGAATTTCTCGGGATAGTTCGTGGTCATGACCGTTAGGATGCCACCCTTCTGATCCAGGCCGTCCATCTCGGTCTTCCCCGCCATCCCCGCAGGCACATCGATCACCAACAGATCAAAACTGCAGATGCAATCGCTAGCTCTTTAACAAGCTTTGTCAATGAGGATCTTCATGAGCGTTCAGCTGTCATCTTCCCATTAATTTCTGAAGACGACTTTTGGGAAGATGTTGAGATCAAGGTGCAAAAAGGCCCCCGTATGGAAACTGAATACCAAGAGCGATTGAATGAAAAGGGGGCTTTAACTCTTTTGAA
>SDBS01004303.1_pt1 | contig 13936 bp, 18 predicted proteins | sample 2277091 | NCBI WGS metagenome assembly SDBS01 (sample SAMN10404972, study PRJNA504765) | marine sediment metagenome | isolation source: marine sediment core GS10_PC15, 163 cmbsf | place: Arctic Ocean: Southern Knipovich Ridge | collected 2010
GCTGATAATAAAACGCTCGGGAGATTTATGTTAGACGGAATTCCTCCGTCTCCAAGAGGTATACCCCAGATTGAAGTTAGTTTTGATATTGATGTTAATGGAATTTTAGATGTTTCAGCAAAAGATAAAGCAACCAGTAAATCTCAGTCTATTCGGATTGAGGGTTCAATAGGTCTTTCAAAAGAAGAGGTTGAGAAAATGAAAAAGGAAGCAGAATTGCATACAGAAGAAGACAAAAAGAAAAAAGAACTAATAGAAACAAGAAATTTGGCCGATACCTTAATTTATACTTGCGAAAAAACTCTAAAAGATGCTAAGGAAAAGATTAACGAAGGTTCTAAAAAAGAAATTGAAGAGAAAATTGAAGCTTTGAGAAAAGTTAAGGATGGCGATAACATAGAAGAAATAAAAAATAAAACCCAAGAACTTTCTCAAATAATTCAAAAAATAGGAACAGAATTATATAAAAAACAAGAAACATCCTCCTCCGCCGAAGCTTCGGAGGACAAGAAAAAGGAGGAGAAGAAGGACGAGAAAGATGAGAAGGACGAGAAAGATGAGAAGGACGAGAAAGATGAGAAGGACGAGAAAGATGAGAAGGGAAAAGATGTTGAGGAGGGGGATTATAAAGAGAAACAAATCTAAAAATGCCAAAAGATTACTATAAAATTTTAGAGGTTTCTAAAGATGCTTCTTTAAAGGAAATTAAGAAGGCCTATTATAAATTGGCTCATAAATATCATCCTGACAAAGGAGGAGATGAAAAGAAAATGAAAGAGATAAATGAAGCATATCAAACCTTAAGTGATAAACAAAAAAAGGCCCAATATGACAAGTTTGGCAGAACTTTTGAAGGAATGCCGGGTTTTGACTTTAGTCAAGAAGGAGCTGCCGGAGGAGGGGATTTTAGTTCAATCTGGCAGGATTTTGCCGAAGGAAAAGGATTTGAGTTTGGCGCCGAGGATTTAGGAGAGTTATTTGGAGATCTTTTTGGATTTGGTCAAAGAGCTTCCAAAAAAAGGAAAAATCAAGGGCAAGACATTCAAATTGATATTGAAATAGGTTTAGAAGAAACTTTAGAGGGTCAAACAAAGAAGATTTCGCTTTACAAACAAGTTCTTTGTCATCGTTGCAAGGGAACCGGAGCAGAACCCGGCACCAAGGTTAAAGAGTGTTTTTCCTGTCGGGGAACAGGTCAGGTTCAACAGATTAAGAGGATGTCTTTTGCCTCTTTTACTCGTTATATTGTCTGTCCTGAATGCGGTGGCGAAGGCCGGATTCCGGAAAAATTTTGTAATGTTTGCCACGGAGAAGGAAGAATAAAAAAAGAAGAAAATATAGAAATTTTTGTCCCTGCCGGCATTGATTCAAATCAAGTAATAAAAATTAAAGGGAAAGGGGAGGCAGGTAGAAGAGGAGGAGAGCCGGGAGACCTTTATGTTCGGATTTTTGTAAAAAGTCATCCCATTTTTGAAAGAAAAGGAGACGACCTTTATATCACCGTTCCCATTTCTTTTTCTCAGGTCTGTTTGGGCGACGAGATAGAAATCCCAAGCCTTGATAGGAAGAAGATTTTACTAAGTGTTTCTGCCGGTTCTAAATCCGGGAAAGTTTTCAGAATTTCAAAAAAAGGAATTCCTTTTTTCTCGGGTTATGGAAGAGGAAATCTTTATGTTCAACTTGAAGTGGAAACACCAAAACGATTAACTAAAAAACAAAAAGAATTGTTAAAGAAATTAAAAGAAGAAGGTTTGTAGTGTATTATGCGCCCATAGCTCAGTTAGGTAGAGCACTGGCCTTTTAAGCCAATGGTCGGGGGTTCGATTCCCTCTGGGCGTACTTTTTTCAAAATAAAGAAACTGTTCTTTAAAAAGGAGAAAGAGAATGAAAAAGGTAATCAACTTGCTGATATTTCTGACAGCAACATATCCCTCAGGAATCTTTATAGGAATTTTTTTCCAACTGTTGTGTTTTTTAAGAACTATTCGTGTTTTACATTGGGAGCGCTTTCCTCATTGGCAAGGAAAATTAATTTTGGTTTCCAATCATCCTTCTTTACTGGAGCCCTTTTTGCTGCCAGCTTTATTTTTTAGGGAGTATCTTTTTCACCCCTTCAAATATGCTCCCTGGAGCACCCCTGACAAGAAAAATTTTTATGATCCTTGGTATTGGTTTTGGTTAAGACCATTGTCAATTCCTGTTGATAGAGGGGATGAACGAGCGCAACTAAAATCTTTTTTTGAGATGAAAAGAGTTCTTAATTCAGGAAAAATAGTTATCCTTTTCCCTGAAGGCGGAAGAATCTTTAAAGGAGAAGATTTTCTATATAGTCAGGGAGGTAAAAAAATTAGAATATTAAAGGATGGAATTGGTTGGTTGGTTTTAAAAACAGGAGCCCTGGTTGTTCCTGTTTGGGTTGAGGGAACTGATAAGGCTTTACCTAATTCGCCGGACAAGCTGTTTTCATTCCCTAGGCTTTGGAAAAAAATAATCATAAAAATTGGTGAACCTTTAAGGTTTCAGGGTTCTTCGGCGAACAGGAGAGAACAGGTTACCCAAATAATTGCTAATAACCTCTTAAAGTTAGCGGACGAAGAAGAGTAGGTAAAGAACTTGCTCTTCATTTTTTTTAAGTTGTTTAAAGGATTTAATTATGATAGAATTATCCAATGGGATTTAAGTTTAAAAATAATCTATTCTTAATTTTTTCAATCGTTGCTCTTCTTTTTAGTTTTACATTTGGTGTTTGGATTGGGAAAAATCAGGCAATATGTAAGATTTGTCCTCCTGAAGAAATTGATTTTTCTCTCTTTTGGGAGGCTTACAATAAAATTCAAGAAAAATTTGTCAACCCGGGGAAACTTGATGTTCAAAAGATGATTTATGGAGCGATTTCTGGAATGACCGAAATCTTAGATGACCCTTATACTATCTTTTTAAACCCTGAAAAGGCAGAAGAATTTGAAGAAGAGCTTTCTGGTTTTTTTGAGGGGGTGGGGATGGAAATCGGAATTAAAGAAGGGCAATTAACCGTTGTGGCCCCTCTTAAAGGCACGCCTGCTAAAAAGGCGGGCTTAAGAGCCGGAGATAAAATTTTAAAAATAGACGATATAGGAACTTCTGATATATCTATTGAAGAAGCAGTTAGTTTAATTCGAGGCCCTAAAGGGACGGAAGTTACTCTAACAATTTTTCGAACAGGTTGGGAAAAAGTAAAAGATTTTAAGCTCATAAGAAATACAATTAGAATTCCTTCCTTGGAATGGGAATTAATAGATGAAGACATTGCTTATTTACGTCTTTATCAATTCAATCAAGTTTTAACATCTGATTTTAGAAAGGCGGCAATTGAGATTTTAGGAAGTCCCAGCAAGAGAATAATTTTAGACCTTCGAAATAATCCTGGCGGATACCTTGATGTTGCCCAAGATATAGCCGGCTGGTTTTTGAAGAAGGGCGAAATTGTAGTTATTGAGGACTTCGGCGAAGGTAAAGAGGAAAAAATATACAAAACTAAAGGAAACGGCGAATTCTCTCAGTATCCTTTGGTTGTCTTAATAAACCAAGGGTCGGCTTCAGCGTCTGAGATTTTAGCAGGGACTTTAAGAGATAATCGTGGTATTAAAATAATTGGGGAGAAATCTTTTGGTAAAGGTTCAATTCAGGAAGCGCTGAATTTAAGAGGGGGTTCGCTTCTTAAGATTACGGTTGCTAAATGGTTAACTCCAAAAGGCAACTCTATCTCAGACATAGGAATAGAACCCGATATAGAAGTAGGAATAACTGAGGAAGATTATGAACAAGACAGAGACCCTCAACTAGACAAAGCCGTTGAAATAGTGAAAGAATTGAAGTAAAATAAGAATATAAATATTAAATATCAAATAGAACCCTTCGGGGAGTCGCAAGCGACAGCAAAACGGTTTAAAAATTAAGGAATTAAAGAATTATTTACAAAATTAAAAATTAAAAATTATACCATGCGCGTTATTCTCCTCCAAGATGTTGAGAAATTAGGAAAGAAATACGATGTAAAAGAGGTAAAAGATGGTTATGCCAGGAATTTTTTAATTGCTAGGGGGTTGGCGAAACTTGCGACCGAGAAAGAACTGAGAAGGGTAGAAACTCGGAAAGAGATAGAGCTCAAAAAAGAAGAAGAGGAATTGGAAGGCGCTCAAGTGTTGGCTTCAAAACTTGACGGAGTTGAATTGATTATCCCGGTTAAGATTGGAGACGAAGGGCAGCTTTTTGAATCAATTAACAAGCAGAAGATTATAGAAAAATTAAAAGAATTGGGTTTTGATATTAAAAAATCCCAAGTTATCCTGGAGGAATCAATCAAAGAACTCGGAGAATTTCCAGTAAAGATTAGTTTTAAACATAACTTGGAAGTCGAGATAAGAATAATAGTAACAGAGGAAAAGTAATATCAGCCACTAGCCACTAGTGGCTAACCCCTAATGGCTAATCACATTAATGGCTAAATATATTTTTATTACAGGAGGCGTAATGTCCGGTATTGGTAAAGGGGTGGCTACTGCTTCTATCGGAAGAATTTTAAAAAGTAAGGGTTTTGAAGTAACGGCAATTAAGATTGACCCCTATATTAATGTTGATGCCGGAACAATGAATCCGATTGAGCATGGGGAAATTTTTGTTACTGATGACGGCACAGAGTGTGACCAAGATCTGGGCAATTACGAGCGATTCTTAGACCAAGATTTGACTACTTATAATTACATAACAACGGGCAGAGTTTATCAGACAGTTATTGAAAAGGAAAGAAATCTGGAATACGGCGGTAAATGTGTTGAAGTGGTTCCTCATATCCCGGAGGAAGTAATTTCTCGGATAAAAAGAGCAGCCAGAAAAAGAAAGGCTGATTTTGTTTTAATAGAAGTTGGGGGGACGGTAGGAGAATACCAAAATATGTTATTTTTGGAAGCAGCTCGAATGATGAAGCTTAACCGTCCAAAAGATGTTCTTTTTGTTTTAGTAAGCTATTTACCTGTTCCTAAAATGACAGGGGAGATGAAAACAAAGCCTACCCAGTATGCAGCAAGAAGTTTGAATTCTGTCGGGATTCAGCCGGATATAATTTTAGCCAGGGCTGAAATTCCTTTAGATGCGCCTCGTAAAAGAAAAATTTCTATTTTTTGTAATGTTTTAAAAGAAGATGTTATTTCAGCTCCGGACATTAAATCTATTTACGAAATGCCAATCAATTTTGAAAAAGATAATTTAGGAAACCGAATTTTAAAAAAATTTGGTTTAAAATCTAAAAAAGGCAATTTGAGAGATTGGCAAAAATTAGTTAAAATTATCCGTCATCCCAAGAAAAAGATTAAAATTGGAATAGTTGGTAAATATTTTAAAACTGGAAAATTTACCCTAACGGATTCTTATATTTCAATAATTGAAGCAATAAAACATGCTTGTTATTTTTCAAAAGCTCAACCTAAAATCACCTGGCTTGATTCCGAAAGTTATGAAAAGAATCCTCGAATGCTTAAAGAATTAAAGAAAATTGACGGAATAATAGTGCCCGGTGGTTTTGGAAATAGGGGAGTAGAAGGAAAAATAAAGGCAATTGAATTTTGCCGAAAACAAAAAATCCCCTTTTTGGGGCTTTGTTTAGGAATGCAGCTGGCAGTGGTGGAATTTGCCAGAAATGTTTGTGGTTTAAAAAAGGCGAATTCTATCGAGTTTCATAAAAATTGTCAGGTGCCAGTGATTGATGTAATGCCAGACCAAAAAAACCTTTTAAGAGAGAAAAAATATGGAGGAACAATGAGATTAGGGGCTTATAAATGTAAAATAAGTCCGGGGACCATTAGTTTCAAGGCTTACAAGAAAACCAAGAATCGCAGGAATCGCAGCATAATAATATCTGAGCGCCATAGACACCGTTACGAGCTGAACAATGATTATAGGAATATTTTAGAAGAGAAAGGGCTAATAATGGCTGGTATTAATCCTAAGAGGAGCTTGGTAGAAATTATTGAAATATCCAACCACCCCTTTTTCGTTGGTACTCAATTTCATCCGGAATTTAAATCGAGGCCCTTAAGGCCTCACCCATTATTCAAAGAGTTTATTAAAGCAGGAATTAAGCATCAACATTAACAACTTTTAGTCGTCGCTGTGATTGATTAAATAGTTTTTTCTTTTTGAGGCAAAACGAACAACCCCCGCCCTTTTTGCGTAAAGGGTATCATCTTTTCCTTTTTTTACATTTTTACCCGGAAGGAATTTTGTGCCGCGTTGTCGTATAATAATCATTCCTGGTTTCACTCGTTGTCCTCCAAAGATTTTTACCCCAAGCCTTTGAGATCTGGAATCCCTTCCTAATTTTGTTGAACCGGCTGATTTAGTCTTTGCCATATTACTTGTATGTTATCAGAGATAAACCAATTTGTCAAAAATCATTTTAATGATATAATATTACTAATTGTTGTAATTTTGATTACTTTACTTTCTTTTGCTTGTGGGTTTTTGCTTGCTAAATATCAAGAAAAAGAACCTATAAGAATAATAGAAAAAGATGAAAAAAATTCCATATCATATCGTTTTATTTCCTGATGGAAACCGTCGTTGGGCTCGAAAGAAAGGACTACCGGCCCTAAAAGGACACTACGAAGGTTATCGAAACCTTATCAGGTTTTGTGAATGGTGTAAGAATAGGAGAATAAAGGTCTTAACGGCTTTTGGTTTTTCAACAGAAAATTGGAATAGGTCAAAAAAAGAGGTTAAATACTTAATGAAGTTATTTGAAAAAGGTTTATCTGAATATCTGAAAAAATATCAAAAAAATAAAAAATATCAAAAAGAAGGGGTGAGAGTGAAGATAATTGGTCAAAAAGAGAAGTTACCAAAATCTTTACAAAAAATAATAAAAGAAGTTGAAGCCGCAACAGCTAATAATAAAAAACTTCAGTTAAATTTAGCCGTGAGTTACGGCGGCAGATGGGATATTTTACGCGCGGTTAAAGAGATTATTAAAAAAAAGATTCCGGCTAAAAAAGTTACAAAAGGTTTATTTGAAAGCTTTCTTTCAACAACTGGTTTGCCTAACCCCGATTTGATTATTCGAGCCGGGGGAGAGAAACGTCTTTCTAACTTTGTGCTCTGGCAGGCAGCTTATTCGGAGTTATATTTTTCCAAAAAACTTTGGCCGGATTTTATCGAGAAAGATTTAGAGGAGGCGCTTAAAGAATATACTCGTCGTCAAAGAAGATTCGGTGGATAGGTATTTAATTATCGCAATTAAAAATTGACGGGAAGCCATCCCGTCAATTTTTATTTATTAGTCGTATCAGAACAAACCGTAAAGATATTTGTCTATTAAAAGACCGTTTTGGTCTCGTAAGTAAAGTATGTCAAGTCCCTCACTAACAAAGTTTCTATTCATATAAATATGCCATTCGTTTTCTAAGAAATCCTCGTCTTTTGAATAATTCTTATAGCAGCCAATATAGTTAAAATTATCAAGAATATAATCTACACATTCTGAATCTCTGGCAACCTCGGGGTTTTCCCAATATTTTGGTATTTCACAACTTCTTCTTTCAAGAACATATCTCTGGCAAGGAGGGTTGAGATCGAGAATTTCTTCACTATATCTTTCTGGTATCGGACAATTATTATAAAAATCAATGGCAAAATCACGCTCGTTTGCCAGATAACCAAAGCATCTATTAAGTCGGAAATTTTTATTACTTCCCAGGGGATTTGAGGCGCTTGATAGATATATTGTATCGTTGTACTTAACAAGAATATCTTTAAGAGGTACATTATTACCAAATAATTGACTATAAAAAAGATGATTATATTTTTCTATTCCTTGGGGGATAGTAAATCCTCCTTTTTGTCCTTCAATGCGCCAGTCGGTAATCTTAATTTCTTCTTCTCTTTCAAGGTAACTACTCAATGTTATTAAGGAAGAAGGATAATAAGAACTTGGAGTTTGGACACGATAAATCTCTACTTTCCCAAAATAAGGAGAAGTATTTATTTTAAAAGTTCTCTTTGCCGGAGTCGGGTCTATTATATCGTTAATTTTTGCTCTAACCAAAAAAGTATATTCTTTGGGACCCGAAGGAAAATCTATCGTTCTTTGATCAGAATAAGTGCTTTGCCAATCTTCATCAATTCCTTCAATTTTTGTTTCAAACCTTACATACCCTTCGGTTTCCTCCGGAGAAACTCTTGCCTCAAACTCAAAAGTAACCCTGTTCGTTTCCTCTATAATTTCTCCTTTTTTTGGACCAGAGATTATATAGGTATTAATTGATATAGAGGGTTCTTGGTCTAAAGGTGTAGGGATAGGGGTAGAGCTGGGACCGGGACCGGGAACGGGCGTAGGAGAAGGACTAGGACTAGGACTAGGACTATGACTAGGGCCGGGACTAGGACTAGGACCAAAACCAGGAGCGGGACTAGGACTGGGACTTGGTGTGGTGTCGGGTCCAGGAATAGAAGCCGGGCCGGGACCAGATTCAGGGGTAGTATCAGAAGCAGGGCTTTCAGATTCATCTCCTTCTAAAGATGCGCTCACTTGAGCCCGAAGGAATTTTTCTTGTGAGAGCCAAAAAGGATACTCTGGTATCTCTTTGAGAATCGGAATAAACAGAAATGATAAATAAACCAAACCCACCAAGGCGGTACCAACAATAGTAAAAGCATATATATTTAATTTCATTGCGCTAATTTTACCACATTTTTCTATTAAGTCAAGCCATACCTTGACAAATATGAGGTATAGGTGTACAATACAAGCAGTTCTTAACAACCGCTAACAAATAAAGGAAAGAAAGATGATACAGAAAGAACAGAGAAATACAGGAGAAATGACAACGGGAGAATTCTTGCTCGCCTTGGTTTTAATAATTCTTTTTGCGGGCAGCGCGGTCTGTTTCAGCTTCCCACACGCGCTCTAATCCCTGCTCCCAGCTCTTTCTCAAAAAGCCCTCGACTAAAAACTCTTGGGCTTTTTCATTATTGACAATTTTTTTGATTACATTAGTATAAAGATACCTTGTTTCTGTTGGTGAAGGGGGAGAACCTCTGAAAGGTAGAGCGCCAAAATAAAGGGCTATTGGGGAACACCTCCCATCACTGGTCTGACCACCGTGGGCCCTTTTGTGGATGACTCCAACCCTCATTGTTCTTCTCCCTTCACCGCATAGTTCTTTCTCAAGAGGCTTTAAAAACAGCCTCTTTTTTTTGTACAAAAAAGTTTTATTTTCCCTTGAATTTAAACTAAAAAGGTGGTAAATTAAAGATAGTCAATCATAATTATGGAATGTAAAAAAGAGGAAAATTTAAAAAATTGTCCTTGTACTTATCCCGGATGTCCAAGGAAGGGAGTTTGTTGCGATTGTATAAAATATCATTTGGCAAGCAATGAGCTTCCGGCTTGCTGTTTTTCAAAAGAGGCAGAGAAGACCTATGACCGTTCAATTAGAAAATTCATTGAAGACCATCAATAGAAAATTAATTCTATTATGCTTAAAAAGTTTGATGTTTCAACCGAAGATAGGGAACAGTTAATCGATATTACCGATAAGGTGGAAGAAGTAATTAGGGATAGCGAAATTAAAAATGGCTTGGTTTTAGTTTTTGTTGCCCATTCAACCGCTGCTATTTTATTAACCGAAAATGAGGCAGGACTGAAAGAGGATTGGTTAAAAGTTTTTAAAAAATTGGTTTCCGGAATTGATTTTCTTCACGATCAAATTGATAATAATGCCGATTCTCATATCCTTTCCGGTTTAATTGGCCAAGGGAAAACTTTGATAGTTGAAAATGGCAAATTGATTCGGGGAACCTGGCAGCAAATCTTTTTAGTTGAGTTAGACGGGCCAAGAGCTCGGAAAGTGATAGTCAAATTTATTGAGAGTTAAAAAAGAGGTAAATTAAGATTACAGTAATAGAGTTGGAGGAGGGCATACCCTCCATACCATATAATTAAAATTATGATTTATAAAAAAATATGGGAAAAAACATTAAATCCGGAAGAAAGAGTAGAATACGAATTTTCTATTGGCAACAGGTATAGAAAAATTTGTTTGTTTACTTTAGGAGCAATTAGTATTGGTTTAGCAATTTTTCCTCCCTATATAGTAGGTCTATCAGCCCTTTTATTAGTTATTTTTTATTACGGGTTTTATATAAAAATTGCTAACGCTTATGCTTTTACTAATAAAAGGATTATTATATATCAGGGCTGGCTTTCAACAGAAACTATAAGTGTTGATTATAAGAAGATTACCGATGTTACGGTAAAAGAGTCTATACTTGAAAAATTCATTACTTATAGTGGTCATTTGATTATTAATACTGCCGGAACATCCTCTCCTGAAATTATTTTAAAACATATCGATAAGCCCTACGAGACTAAAAAGAAATTGGATGAGCTTAGAGAATAAATTGTGTAATATTATCAAACTTTAACTTATCCACTTGACGGTGTTTTTTATCTTTGTATAATTAAGGTGTAGTACCTTAACAATCTTTCCAAAGGAAGAAAAAACGTGGTCCCGGACACCTCTTAACTGAAATCATTATCATACTTACAGCTTCGCCGTGCTTACGGTGTTATTTTTCGGTTTGTTCTCCATGCCACACCTCTTCCCATAAAGGTTTCCTTAATCCGAGACCTTTTTTTATTAGTATGTATAAAATAAAGGTTTTTTGTTGACAAATTCAAGTAAAATTGATTAGTATGGAATGAGTAGATGTTCTTTAACAAAGTTAAGGCATTATAGAAGGAAAGGAGATGCCCATGTTACAGACGGAACGAATGGCGAAATTTTTAGGTTTTGATTTAAGCACCACTGCGCTGGCAGTTGGTGTTCGGAGCGAAAATGGGGAAGAAGATTTTATTTCTCTCCCGATGAAAGGGGCGACAAAGTGGCACGATCAGCCTGCTTTTGATTTAAGTTTTATTCCTCAATTATTAGAGGAAGCCCTGAAAGAGTTAAGAAGACGAGGTTGGTGGTTTTCATCTCAAGGTGCTTTGTCTTTTTCAGTTCGTCAACACGATATGGTGATACTTGACAGAGAGTTATTGCCCCTAATACCGGCTTTGAGCTGGCAGTGTATTGTGGCGGCCGCTCAAGTGGAAAAATTACAAGAAATGGGAGCTGAAGCAGTAGTCGGCAAGATTGAACCCCGGTTTATTCTGCCGAAGTTAATGTGGGTGCTTGAACAAAACGATCTTTTGCACAAAATCTGCCACGCTATGACCACTGGCGATTATATTGGTCTGATGCTGACCGGGGCGCTCTTTATGAGTACCTCTGATGCTTTGAGTAATGGATTACTAGAGCAAAAAAGTAAAACCTTAGCCGACCAAGTCGTTAGAAAGGCAGGGCTTGTGCCAAGCTGGTTCCCCTCAGCGATTCAAAGCGGTTATATAGTTGGCTGCGTGTCGTTTACTCGTTCAAGTCAAAGACGGGAAAAAGTATTACCTTCCTGGAAAAGCGTCATAAGCGTCCTCAGCGGGTGGAAGGTAGTTGCCGGGCTGGGAGATAATCACGCAGGCGGCATTGGTTGCGGATTGAGCGATTCCAAAACCGTTGTCGTTTCTGGCGGCAGTAGCGGCACCGTTATCCGAACTTGCCATCCTTCTTCCACGCTACGTGGTGAGGCGGCCTGTTTTGAATATTACCAAGACCGTTTACTGCTTATGATGTTGGCAGATTGCGCGGTCTGGTACGATCGTTTTGTTGAAAAATTCGGTCAGAAGAAAACCCTTGCCGAACTTGACGAACTTGCTCTTGCGGCTGATTTAACCAAACTGTATCGTATTCGCCAAAAACAGAACAAACAGGGGTGGCAAGAGGTCTATCCAAAAAGTTGGTTCGGAATACCGTTAGCCGAGAAAGTGGCAAGCACTCAGGCATCTATTGCCATAGAACTACTTTTGCTGGTTAAAAAGATGCTGCAAGAAGTGGAGAGTGAATCAAAGATACGTAAGTTTGTTCTTACCGGCGGCATATCCAGGTCTCTGTTTTTCCAACAACTGTTTCGAACAGGACTGCCGCTATTAACAGAAGAACCCCAACTGTTCGTAAGCAAGTGCGAAGGAGCGCTTTCGCATCAATCCGCCACACTTGGCGCTATGATTAATGCAATGGTTGGTGCGAATACCTATCCCGATCTTCCTTCCGCCATCGCTGATCTTTGTCCTTTGAAATCTCTTCCTGTTTACCAACGTCCGGTGAAAACCCTTCACAGTTTCGTCCAAACGCACATAGGTGCGTAACATTTCATTTGTACATTTCATTTATAATAAAAAGCAAAAGCCCAAGAAGAAACTTTCTCGGGCTTTTTACTTGACAAAGTTGAGGAAAAATGTATAATATAATTAGTTCTTTGAAATCTCTAACATTAAAGAGGAAAGGAAAATACCGATGCCAAACATTGAAATTCACGGCGTACTTACTGGATCGTCAACATTGGGAGCAGAGGGACTGCGAAAAAGAATTTTTGCTCTATTTCTGAAAAAGCCCTACATCGTAGATATGGTCGTGACAATTTTACAATCAAAGGTCACGGATCAAGGCGGCGATTATCAACCGTTTCTTAGGTTAGTCGGTATGTCCTCGGACCCTCTCGAGGAGATTATAGAGATACTAAAATCTCTGGAAATGGACATCGAAGTTCTCCTCCTCGAATCATTCCACACGAAGGAATGAGAAAAAACCAAAAGCCCAAGAAGATAAAACTTTCTCGGGCTTTTTTATTCTTTTAATTTCTTTTGCTGTTTATTCGACATTTCGGTTGAAATTAAACCAAAAAGGAGGTAGGGTGAAAACAGAAAGTTGTTCCTTAACAAAAAGGAGAAAAAAAATGAAGTGTTTGGATATTTTCGGTGTATTTCTCGACGTCGGTTGTGTAATTAGTACTGCCGCTTTGATCTTTGGCATATCTCTATGTTTTTTTCAAAATATTTGGTCGCCAATAATTATTTCTTTAATAGGAGCAATTATCGTTACAGCGAATATTTTTAAACCGGAAGAAAGAGATGAAGGTCCTGAAGACCTTGGTAACCATTGGAGATAGAAACGGTTCTTTAACAAGAAAGAGAGGTGTAAAATGTATTCACCTGGTTTTTATCCAAGAGGAAACCCACCTGCAGGCTGGGACGAAGAAGGCGATGAAATAGAACAATCTCCAGAAAAAAGGCAACCTGGAAGATTATCCAAAGTCGAGAATTATGGCGTTGTGCTTCTTATCTCAGTTTTTGTATCGCTTTTACCTTTAGGAATAATTTTTTATATGATGGAAAAGGTAGGAATAAAACTTCAAGAAATGGGCGACTTTAAAGCGCTTAGAATAATTTTCTCAATCCAGGCAGGAACGATAGCGGCTTGTTTTGTAGCGCTTACTGTTTTATTAAAGAAAATTGGTTGGTTTGATTGAGGAGAGGTGAAAATGTTCCCTTATCAATAAAGACCCAAGAGAATTCTCGGGTCTTTTTTTTATTTAAATCCTTTTTTATTGACAAATAGATAATAATAATTAATATGAAGATGGTTCTTTAACAAGAAAGGAGACAGAAAATGACAAACACTCAAAAGGTTGGGATTTGTCTATTAACATTAATATTTACATTTTTGCTGGTTGGAATAACAGAGTATTTGATTAGAGAAAAAATTTCAGTGTTGATAATTTTAACACCGCTTTCCATCTGGTCTGTTGGGGCGACATTCGTAATACTGTTCCTTAATAACAGGGAAAGAAGAGAAATACTGGGAATGAATCTTTTTATATCGGGATCATTAAGCTTAATGGTTGCTTTGCTTTGTTTTGCTTGCCCTGCAACTTCTGGTTTTTTTACTCTTAGTATCTTTGCTCTTGTCGGATTTAGTAACCAATAAACCCTGCGATAATATCAAAGGGTTTTTCTTTCCGCCAAAAACCCGCC
>SDBS01004304.1_pt1 | contig 13935 bp, 14 predicted proteins | sample 2277091 | NCBI WGS metagenome assembly SDBS01 (sample SAMN10404972, study PRJNA504765) | marine sediment metagenome | isolation source: marine sediment core GS10_PC15, 163 cmbsf | place: Arctic Ocean: Southern Knipovich Ridge | collected 2010
TTGGTTAACAATATTTAAAGGTAAATTAAAAGGTAAAAAGTGGTAGAAAAAATGTTAAATACATTATAGAAATTAAAAAAGTATAACTATACTATTAATATCTTAAAAAAGGAGGAGATAATGTGATTTACAAAATAGAAGATTTAATGAAAGGGGCAAGGGTATTTGTTGGCCTTCTAACTGATATAAAGGAGGGAGAAGAGGTTCTAATCTTAACGGATGAGAAGATATCAATTAAAATAAGTCAAGCTGTTGCTAAAGCTGTTAATGAAAAAAATGCTAAAGCAATTATTGCAATAATGCCAGAATCTAAATTATCCGCAGAAGACCCACCAAGAGTGATTACAGCAGCAGCAAAATCTGCAGATGTTTTATTTGCATTTCTAAGTAAATCTATCGCTCATACCAACGCAAGAATTGAAGCATGCAAATCAGGAACTCGAATGATTTCTTGTACAACAATTACAGAAGACTTGTTAGTGCGTGGTCCAATAAAAGCAAATTTTGAAGAAGTATACAAGTTGGTCAGTTTAGTCCAGAAAAAGTTGGAAAAAGGCAAGAAATTAAAGCTGAACACTCCAGCGGGGACCAATATCACTGCAGATATAACTGGACGTAGAAGTAACGCCGAAATGTGGTCCAGAGAAAAAGGTTCATATTCAGGAGCCCCTATGACTGAAGTAAATGTTGCTCCAGTAGAACAATCAATTAATGGAGAGATCGTTGTTGATGCTAGTATAGCAGGTATTGGATTAGTTAAGGAACCTGTCCGTATTACTATAAAAGATGGTAAGGCTAAAAAGATAGAGGGAGGTGAAGAGGCAGAAAAGCTGAAAAAACTGCTCCAAGAACCTAATTCTTCTAAGGCTTATCAAGTAGCTGAAATTTCTATGGGGATGAATCCCAAGGGGGAAGTTCGAGGATTCATACTTGAAGACGAGTCAACTTATGGAACCTGTCATATTGCTTTAGGGAATAATATTGCCTTAGGCGGTAGAAATAAAGCTTCTACTCATATTGATATGGTTCAATGGAAACCCACACTTATTATTGATGAAGAAAGGATATTGGATAAAGGTATTCAAGTAATAATAGAAGATTGGTGTTTATTATAAAGGTTTTATTTAAAATACTGTAAATTAAAGGGGTGTAAAAATAATATGTTTAAATCAATTGATGAATTAAAAGACTTAACGAAGAAACATACTGAATATAGAGAGAGAAGTCTCAACTTGATTGCGTCAGAAAATTTAGTTAGCAAAACGGTTCGTTGGTATTTGACTACTGATTTTGGCCATAGGTACAATACTTTCTTTGATGACCCAATGAAGCGGAATTATTTTGGTCAAAAATATATTGCGCTAGTCGAAACAAAGGCTCGAGAAACAGCTCAAAAATTGTTTGGCTGTAAATATGTAGAATTAAGACCATTAGGAGGACAGTCGGCCGGTGATGCGGTAATCATGGCACTTACTAAACCTGGAGATGTTGTTTTTGAAACTTCTGAAGAGGGAGGATTTGCTGGGCACGAAGTTTGTACTAGACTTGTAAAGGCTAATTTAATTAAGAACTCTCTTGAAATAGATACCGTAGAATATGATACCAAAACTACTGATATTAATTTTGAAATTATGGAAAAAAAGATTAAGGAGAAAAAACCTAAATTAATTATTTGCGGGACATCTACACCCTTGTTTGCTGAATCTCTTGAAAAACTTCGAACTATTGCTGATGAAGTCGGAGCTTATATTGCTTATGATGCTTCGCATATGATGGGTTTTATTGCATCAAAAAAATTTGCGAATCCATTAGATCATGGTGCTGATGTTATGATGGGAAGCACACATAAGACATTCCCTGGTCCGCAAGGAGGGATAGTCTTATGTAATGATGAGGAAATCTTCAAGAGAATTAGAGTCTCGCTATACCCAGCTTTAATTACTAACCATCATGCTAATCGAGTTGCATCGCTTGGAGCAGCATTCATTGAGATGCTCGAGTTCGGAGAAGCTTATCACGAACAAATTATAAAGAATTCGCAAGCCTTAGGTAAGGCATTGCATGATCTTGGATTGAAAGCATTGTATCCTGAATTGAACTTTTCTCGTTCCCATGTGGTTTTAGTTGATGTAAAAGAGATTTCTAATGGGGGTGAAGCTGCTAGTTTATTAGAAGATGCTAATATTTTTGTGGGAGCTACTACAACTCCTATTGATGCAGAAAGAGGGACTAAGCATAATGGGCTTAGAATTGGAACCCAAGAAATAACTCGAGCTGGTATGAAAGAAAAGGATATGAATGAAATTGCAATATTTTTCAAGCGTACATTAATGGATAAAGATAATCCTAAAGAAGTAGCTAAGGATATTGAAAAATTTACAGCACAGTTTAATAAAATTCATTACACTTGGGATGAAGAAACGCCTACATATAAAGTAATAGATGAATTCTAAATACTACAGGACAAATATTGAAAAAATATAGATATTAAATATAATGGTTACTACCCAAAAAGCACCCATACTTTATAAATAGTATTCGGCAATATCAATCAACATACCTAAATTATTTTACTCATAGCACCTTGAAAACTTAATCAGCAAAAATGGATAAGACCCTTTATTTTGTTAGTGTTTTATGGTATAATAAATCATAAAAATACTAATAAATAAAGGAGAGTTCCCATGTCCTTTCAGCTAAATAAGGCACAACAAATGGCCATACATGATTTCCTATATAACTTAACCGAAAGAGAAATGAAACATCTTATGAGCTCCTGGGCAGAAACATTTGGCAAGAAGATATTCCCTTTATAGATGAAGACCGGTTTAGCCTATCGTATAGTGATAATCCGGCTTCCAGGCCTAATAATTCGGTAACGTCTATTTCGGACTCCTCATCTTAAGGGAGATATTTAACCAATCAGATGAAGAAGCCCTGAATTCTCTAATGTTTGATGTCAGGTACCAGCATGCCTTACATACGACCAGCTTCCAAGAACAGTCGGTATCCAAAAACAGCCTGACCAACTTTCGGACCGCGCGCGGTAACAGATACAACCAAGAACACGGTGTTGACCTTATCCAGGAAGAGATAGAAGCACAGGATAGATCTTTCTCTAAACTACTTAAAATAGAAGGTAAGACCGTCAGGATGGATTCCCTGTTGATAAGCTCCTCTTGCCGGAAATTATCCCGTTTAGAGATTATCTACTCTACTGTTTTAAGACTCATCAAGGTCATAGATAAAAATATTACCTTGCCGGAATACTTCAAACCCTACTTTAATGAAAGCCATTATAATGATACCATCTACCGCGCAAGAGATAAAGACCTAATAGTAAAATTAAAAAAGCACTTAAAGATGCTGTAAGACTCTATTCTATATATAGAAAGGATAAAGAGATACCTAAAACCGAAGAGTCTAAACTCCCCGCCCGGACGTTAAAAGAACAGAAAAGGTCATCTAAACATATATCTCCTAATTTTTTACAAAACCCTACTGATCCGGATGCCACCTACCGTAAAAAAGATAAGAAGAAACACATCGGTATACGATTAACATAGCAGAGAAGTTTGATGATAAGAATCGGTTGATAGAAGGCTATAACTTGACAAAAAATACCTACAGTGATCAGAGATTCGCCGAAGATGCCATTAAAAAATTAGAAGATACTACCACTCTGGTTGATGGTGCCTATTTCTCTGAAGAGACAAACAACAAGGCTAAAGCCAAAGGTATAAAGATGATCCCTACTAATCTTATCGGTAGAACTAAAAATATCAATGGTGATAAATTTGAGATAGATGAGAAAGAACACCTGGTAAAGAGATGTCCTTCTGGTCATCAGCCGATAACCAGTACCTTTAATAGAAGGATCCTATAGAGCACACTTTAATTTATCCCAAGAGGAGGTGATAAAGAAAAAAATTACACCTGTAGGTAATATTTTAAATAAATAAGAAGGTGATAAACAATGAGTAGTTAAATTTTCTTAATCCTAGAGACACAATACCAAGTATAAGTCTGTAGTTATTTAAAATAAAAAAATGCGTGGATGCTTTAAAGAAATATTTCTAATTAAGAAAGGAGTTTAAAATGTACAGGAAAAAAATTATTATTTTAATTTCAGTATGCTTAGTTATTTTAGCATTATCTATAAATCTTTCTTTTGCGCAAGAGAAAGATAAGATTATTGCTAAGTTTGCCCATACTGCAGCTACTATTTCGGCAATGGGTAAAGTTTCCGCTGAATTTGCTCAGCGAGTAAATGATCGAACAGAACAATTAGTTATCGAGGTTTATCCTGATGGACAACTAGGTGGAGACAAAACTATAATGGAAGGTGTTCAGTTTGGTACCGTTCATTTATGTAATGTGGGTTATGGTTTGTTAGCATCCTTTTTGGCAGAGTTCGGTGCTTTGGAACTGCCCTATATGTATGGTGTAGAGCCTGACATTAGTGTTTTTTTGGAGTTGGCAAAAACAGATTTATTTCAAGAATGGCAGGAAGAATTAAGCGATAAATTTGGACTTATGGTTTTAGCTCCAGCTTGGTACTATGGTCATAGGGATATGCTCGTGAAAAAGCCAGTTCATAGTCCTGATGATTTAGAAGGAATTAAGATGCGTGTTGTACCAGCAACTTTATATGTAGAAACAATGAAAGCCTTAGGAGCTATTCCTACACCAATAGATTGGCCTGAAATTTATCTGGCTCTCAGTCAAGGGGTAATCGATGGAGTTGATACTACTGCAGGAGCTTTTTACTATAATAAATTCTGTGAGATTGCCAAATATTACGTTCCTAGCAAACACATCTTTGGGGTTAATGCCATGGTTGGTAATAAAAAGTTTTATGAAAATATTCCTGAAGGTGATCGTAAAATATTAGATGAGGAATTGGTTTGGTTCCAAGAAACAATGGCTGAAAAAGTAGCACAAGAAGAAAGTGATGCTCTTGGACTACTCGAATCAGTAGGTGTTACGCTTTTGGAAATAGATAGAGATCTTTTTCGGGGGCGTATAGAAGACTTACAGGTCGCTGAAAAAATAGCAAAAGAAGAAGGATGGCGTCCCGATACTCTAGAGCGTCTACGCCAATTATTAGCTGATATTAGGAATGAATAATACTTTAATGCAATTATTATTCATTTAAAAATGAAAAATGATGGGGGGACCTTATTGTTTTATTAGGTGTTTATTTATGTGGTGTTGAAATTATGTAAGATTTGGATCAACGTGAATAAATACTTGATTATTACAGTAAGGTTCCCCTGGCTGGTTTTATTCTTGACGTAATTGCTCTTGTGTGCAATAAATTAAGTTAACCAAATAATTATTAATATGGTTTTGATATACTGATTTTTCAGGGATAATGAAGGAGGGTTTTTGCGAAAATTACAGCAATATTTTGCAAATTTTGCGAATATAAATATTGATGAATATCTAGCTTTTATTTCTTTAATAATAATGGTTTTTGTTACTTCTCTTGGTGTGTTTTTTAGATATATCTTAAATGCTCCCATAATCTGGGCTGGAGAAACTATACAACTTAGTTTTACTTGGTTTATTTTTACGGGCATGAGTTCTATAACAAAAGATAAATTACATATGAAAGTAGATTTTCTTCTAATATATATGCCTAATAGAGTTGCAAGGATTTTTTCCATGATTGGTGATGTGATACTCATGATAGTACTATTTGTATTTGTATATTATGGATGGCTATTAATATTACTTTCGAAATCGAATTACTTTTCTATTTTAAATATCTCTCGCGCAGCTATGTATGCTGCTGTACCTGTAGGAAGCTTACTTATGCTGATAAGAGTTATATATAACTTTTTGGATGAATTTTCCAAGCCTTTTGATATTTTTTATTCTCATAAAAAATTAGATAATAAAATAAAGAAAGGGTATTATCAATGACTGCAATAATATTTATAACTTTATTTTTAATAATAGCGGTCTTTTTTGTTCCAATAGGTTTTGCAATATTTTTTAGTGTAATTATTTTCATGATAGACAATAATATACCTCTTTATAATATTGTTCACCGAAGTGTGCAAGGTTCGGAGCAACTTGTCTTAACAGCAGTTCCTTTTTTTATTATGGCAGCTATGATAATGAATGCTGGTGGTTTAACAGAGAAGTTAATTGACTTTGCAGATTCATTAGTAGGACATATGCGGGGCAGTTTAGCTCAGGTAAATATTGTAGCCAGTATGATAAATAGTGGTACAACTGGCTCATCTCTTGCAGACACTTCTGCAATGGGTACTATTTTGATTCCAGAGATGGTTAAACGTGGTTACGGAAAGGCTTTCTCAGCTGTAGTTACTGCTGCATCTTCTTGTATGGGACCGGTTATTCCTCCTAGTATTGCCTTTGTTATTTTTGCGTCTTTAACTGGAACTTCTGTTGGATACCTATTTTTAGCCGGAGCAATACCGGGAATTTTAATTGGATTTTCTCAAATAGTTCTTACCCGCTTTATTTCAGCTAAAAGAGGATATCCAAAAGGAAAACCACTAAATCTCAGAAGGATTTTAAGAACCATGGTATTTGGGATATTAGCGTTGATAGTACCGGTAATTATTATCGGTGGAATTGTTGGAGGTATCTTTACTCCGACTGAAGCTGGAGCTGTTGCTGTTTTATACGGAACGGTGATTTCAACTGTTGTTACTAGAAAATTAAAATTTAAAGATGTGCTCCCAATCTTAAGAACAACAGTTAATTTTTCAATACCTCCAATAATAATAATCGTTGCCGCTACGCCTTTTTCTTTAATGATAAATTGGCTACAGCTCCCGAGGAATCTAGCCTCTTTTTTAATAAATTTAACAGATAATCCTACGATAATTATATTATCGTTAGCTGGAGCTTTTTTCATAATGGGCCTCATTACCGATTGTTTTCCAATATTATTTATTATTACACCCTTAATAATTCCAGTAGCTATGGCAACGGGTATTAACCTTTACCATTTTGGAGTGGTCATGGTAATGACAGCACTTTTAGGCAATTTAACTCCCCCTTTTGGGCTTTTAATGTTTATTACTTCTGCTATTGCTAAAGTTTCAATTAGAGAATTTGCACGTGAGGCGTGGCCTTATGTATTTATTCTTGCGTTATTGATTATAATAATTATCTTTATACCGCAGATTACTTTATGGTTACCAAATTTAATTATGAGATAAAATTAATAATTTGGAGTGTTATCCGAGTGTAAGGAGATGTATTGCTAATGATAAAGAATCAAAAAATTCATGTTTCAATAGATTTTAATTTTACTGAAAAATGGTGGCACAATCAATATGGTTTCATTTTTGACGAAAAGCATTTTGATGACCCAGACTATCAGATAGAAAGAGAAATGAGAATAGACAAAGCCTTATATGATCGTTTTGGTGATCTGGGGATTGGAAATCCCGCTCCAGAACCAGAACCGGTTGTACAAGGCTATAGTCTGCCAACATTACCAGCGCTTCTTGGTTGTCAGATTTTCTTTAAAGTAGACGAAGATCCATGGGCTGTACCAGCAAATTTATCAGATAAAGAAATCTTAAAATTGGAAGTACCCTCTGACTTAAGTTCAAAATACCCCATGAATAAAATTATTTCCAAAGCTGAGTATGTTAAAGCCAAATATGGAAAAGTTCAAGTGGGAATTAATTGGCAGTCAGTTCTTAATATTGCTCTTAAAGTCCGTGGCGAACAATTGTTTATTGATTTTTATGATAATCCAAAAATAGCGCACCATATTCTGAATGTATCATCACAAACAATACTTAAAGCAATACGTTTTTTGGAAAAACGGTATGAACGCCCTGAACCAGACAAAACACGCCAGATAGTTAGTTATGGCGGTCCTTTAAATAAATACTGCAATAATTCAAACAAAAATGGTTGTTATATGACCGCTAATTGTACTGAGGCTATGATATCAAACTCTATCTATATAAATTATATATTACCGTATGATAATTATCTTGCTGAACAGTTTGGCAATTTTGGTATTCATCATTGTGGTAAATTACATGAAACTTTACTGGGTTATGCAAAGGTTAAGAATGTAAAAAGAGTAGAAGCTGGCTGGGGTTCAAGCATTAAAGAAGTGAGAAAATATTTTCCGAAAGTATGGTTAATTGCCCGTCTGAGTCCCGTTAAAATGGAATATGGAAGGCCTGAGGAAATTAAGGCAGATGTAATAAAATTCTTAGAAGAAGGCAAACCTCTGGATCAATTATCAATTGAAGTGTATGGTTTAGGGCCAAAAACCCCAGATGAGAATATTCGAATTGTTTATGAAACTGTATGGGAATACCTAGCATAAGCTTATTAACCCAAGAGGCAGGATATCAAGGTTTACCAGTATGTACCTACTATTATTGAAAATATTTAATTTTATAATTAATTTAATTGTATTACTTTCAAGTGGTGTTTACACTTTGTGTTCTTTCCTATAGAAAAATAATACTATTTATAAGGGTTCAGGTAAAGCATATTTTCGCTTTCCATCAAAGAATTTTTGGTAAGGTATTTTACCCTTTAACCTGTACCCCTGATTCGTTCTTTTAAAATTATAATAAGTGATAAATTTATCCAGATCATCTTGCAACTCGGATAAAGAGGAATATATCTTTTTAATCATGGCTATCTGGTAGAATTCTTCTAATAGAGTACGATTGAATCTTTCTACTATCCCATTACTTTGAGGCGTTCTCGGTTTAATCTTGGTATGTCTGATACTATGTGTTTCTAAGTATGTCTCATACCCGTGTTTACCGTTTACCCAATGGGTGGTATATTCCTTGCCATTATCGGTTAAGATTCTATCTAAGGGTATATTAAATGGTCTATATATTGGTAATACTTTTGTTTCCAGGAAATCAATCGAGCTTGTGACCATCTTATCCGTATAAACCTTGGCAAAGCCAAAGTTGCTATAGGCATCCATGCCGGTTTGTTGATAGATTCTCCCTAAACCTTTAATGGTACCGACATAGAAGGTATCCCGACAGAAGAGATAGCCGGAATAGTAAGCACTGATATGGACCTTTTGTCGCTTTGCTATTTCTCTTAGGTACCTTTCGGTAACCACAGGGTTATCGGATTGCTCCTTAAGCATAGAAGAGTCTATAAAGACGATGATTTAAGTTTTTTCTTCTTAAGGCCTTGTAGACTCCGGTATCTGCTGATGGCGATTCCTTGTTGCTTTAATTCGTTGGCAATTCTCTTGGGTCCATGGGTTGGGTAATTGATTATATAATTAAGAATGATCTTTTCTTTATCCGGTTTTATCTGGTTCGGCATCTTGGGCTTAGCTTTTATCCTATCCTGTAACCCTGGATAACCGAATTTAACAAACTGTTTTAACCACTTGTAATAGGTGGTTCTGGATAAATTTAATACCTGGCAGGTATAAGTAATATTTTTGTGTTCTCGTGCATGTTGCAGTACACTGTATTTGTAACTTGAAATGCGTTCATCTTTGGTCATGTGTGCTGTTCTTCCTCCTATATTTGAATATTTATGGTTACTAATATTCTATAGGAAAGATCACATGCATGACCACTTTTATTTTAAGCTAAAGTGTAAACACAACTCGAACTTAGTACAATTTAATTTATAATTCTATTAAGGAAAGGAGAGTTCAATTATTCGAAAAATGGCAGACAGGGTATGGATAGAAGTCAAACTGGATAATGTGCTTAAAAACTTTGGAATTTTTAGAAAAAAAATTAATGACACAGTCAAATTGATGCCTGTGATTAAAGGAAATGCGCATGGTCATGGTGCGGATGTAATAGCTAAAGTATTTGAACTTCAAGGTGCTTGGGGTTTCGGAGTAGCCTATTTAGAGGAAGCCTTAGAACTCAGGAAAAAAGGAATAAAAGCGCCCATTCTTATTTTAGGAACATCTTCGGGAGATGATGCACAATATATAATTAATTATGATTTAACACAAACTATTTCCTCTCTAAAACATGCTACTGAATTATCTAAAATTGCAAGCAAGATAGGTAAAAAAGCGAAAGTGCATTTAAAAGTTGATACGGGATTACATAGATTAGGAGTGGACTGGGGTCAAAAAGCTGTACAAGTAGGTTATTCTATTGCTTCACTACCAGCGGTAGAACTTGAAGGTATATTTACGCATTTTTCTAATGTTTATAGTAAAAACTCTTATAAAATTGTTGAAAAACAATTGCACAGATTGCTATATGTGGAAAAAGAGCTTACTTCAGAGGGTGTAAGAATTCCATTAATTCATGCTGCTGCAACTGGTGCAACTTTGCTATTTCCTGAAACGCATTTAAATATGGTTCGTATTGGATGCGGTATATTTGGGATGATTCCTTTAGCTCCACTGCGGAAACAGGTTGGTTTAAAAGAAACCCTTACTTTAAAAACAAAAATAGTACTTCTAAAGACTATACCAGCTGATGAAAATATTAGTTATGGAGATATGTACATAACTAAAAGGCCTAGCAAAATCGCTACTATACCTGTAGGATTTAATGATGTTGGCCAGCTATTATCAAAATCAAGACGAGCATTGGTTAGAAATAAGGAAGTGCCGATTATTGGTGTAGTACCTCAAAATTTTAGTATGTTAGATGTAACAGATGTGTCAGGAATAAAAGAAGGAGATGAAGTTGTTCTTTTAGGTAGCCAGGGGGATAAAGCCATTGATGTACATGAGGTAGTTAATATAATGGATGTAGCATTAGGAGAGGTTTATTCAGCTCTCAAGGCCCATATTCCTCGTATTTATATTGGCCAAATCAATTAATGGAGAGATCGTTGTTGATGGTAGTGTGGCAGGTATGAGATTAGTTAAAGAGCTTATTCGTATTACTATAAAAGATGGTAAGACAATGAAGATAGAGGGGAGTGAAGAGGCAGAAAAGCTGAAAAACTGCTCCAGGGACCTAACTCTCCTAATTCTTATCAAGTAGCTGAAATTTCTATGGGGATGAATCCCAAAGGCGAAGTTCGAGGAATCATACTTGAAGATGAGTCAACTTATGGAACTTGTCATATTGCTTTGGGTAACAATATTGCTTTAGGTGGCAAGAATAAAGCTCCTATTCATATTTGATTCGGGCTTGTTATTTTTTAGGAAAGTTCCTGATATATTAAGTCGAAGTGGAGCTGTTATTATAGTAATTAGTGGATATTTGAACTATAGATCAAAATGTGGAGTAAAAAAGGAGGGAAAATGTTTATACAACAGTAATTGTTCTAATTGGAGAAAGGGAAGAAAAAAAATTAATAATTGCATAGCTTTTATCTTTAATTTGAGGGAAGGGTTTAGTCTCTATGATGATACTTTACTTGAGATCTTCTATCAGAATTTCAAAGGTGGTTCCTTGAATGATCAGAAAGTTATTTAATGGCAGAGAAGATTTCAAGAAAATCTTAAAGTTATTCTATCAATTTATAGGGTGGGGTGCTGATACCAGGATTCCTTCTTGTAGTAAATTACTCGAATTAAATCTTAGCTGGCTGGTAATGATGTCAAAGATAAAAATGATCAAAATAATGCTTCAATTTATAGGTTATCTAAAAAATAAATATTTAACAGATGCAATAGAATTGAACTACGAAAAGCCCGTAAGGGTTAATACAGTTTAAAAGAAGCTAAAATTTCTCTCTTGGATGTTTGGCTTATCAAAGTAGAAGATACGATTGTAAAAGAAGACTATGTTCTTGCAAAATCTAGTGAGGTTAAATTAATTCCTATTATATAGGTGGAGGTTCAAAAGGAAGCAGCAGAGTTTAAATCTTAAGCTTACTCTACCACTTACCCTGTATACGCCATAATAGAGCAAGTAGTATAGGTATTGTAAAAATAATTGTTATTCTTGGTAAGTACCAGATTTTTCTAACAAAAGGTTAGCAAAATCTATGGAACTCATTTCTTTTAAAGTGGAGCTCCAGAGATAAAAGGTAGCCTGAGGAGTTTAGTCTGTTTAGAGAATATATTCTTTGAAATATCCAAAAATATAACCCGTAAGGTGAAAATAACAATTTTATTTACGATTTAGTTCTAAATTATATTTTTTGTTTTTTTTAATTTAGCGGGAATTCCCCATCTGTTAAGATGGGGATGAGAGCAAATTCCCGGTAAACCGGGACAGATAATAGTCTGTTGAGGTGAGTAGCACGTCTGTGAAGGCGTGGGAGTCTATTTAGCTCACTTTTTTAATTTTATTTAATCAGAGAGAATGCTTCAAGATTTTAAATTTTAAGTAGCAAAATATACTTACTATTTTTAATATGAAAGTGAAAATATTAATGAACGAGTATATTCTTTCTATTGACCAAGGTACAACTGCAACTAAGGTGGTTTTATATGCAGTTAACGGTCATTTAAAAGCCTTAAGTACGAATAGTATAAAGCAAATTTATCCTAAAAGCGGATGGGTAGAACACGATCCTTATGGTATTCTCTCTTCAATTAAAAAAGGTATTGAGGATGTAATTGCAAAGACAAATATTTTAAATAAAGAAATAGTTTCCATAGCAATCGATAATCAGGGTGAAACGATTATACCTTTTGATAGATATACGGGTGAGCCATTATATAATGCTATTGTATGGCAGGACAGGAGAACTAATTCATTTTGTAATCAACTGAAAAATAGTATAGATGAAAAGATTATAACAGAAAAGACGGGGTTATTTTTAGATCCATATTTTTCAGCTTCAAAATTTACCTGGCTTATCAATAATGTTGAGAAAGTTAAAAGGGCTGTAAGCAAAGGAAGTGCTGTATTGGCAACCTCCGATGTATGGATATTATACATGCTTACAGGAGGTAAATCGATGAGGACTGACGTTACAACTGCCTCTCGGACAATGCTTTATAATATAAATTCCTTGAAATGGGATGATGAACTTTTGGAATTATTTAATATTCCAAAATATACCATGCCGGAAGTTGTTCCTTCTGCTTATAATTTTGGATTAAGCGATCCTGCGGTGTGTAAAGGTGTCTCCGCGCATATATATGCTTCTTTAGTAGACCAACAAGCATCTCTTTTCGGACATACATGTTTTTACAAGGGAGAAGTAAAAATTACCTATGGAACTGGAGGTTTTCTATTGCTCAATATAGGTAACAAAAGAGTTAAATTAAATGATAAAATCGCAACTACCATTACTGCTCAATATAACAATGATATTAATTATGCGCTAGATGGCGGCGTATATTGTGTAGGTTCTTGTATAAATTGGCTTATTAATGAACTAAAAATTGTTTCTAATCCTAAACAAATTGATGATATAGCATTTAATCTTAAGGAAAACTGCGGAACTTATTTTATTCCATCATTTGCTGGCATTTCTGTTCCCTACTGGAAACCCGATACTAAAGGGGCTTTCTTGGGGTTATCACTTAAAACAAGCGGAAAAGATATTATCAGAGCAGTTCTTGAAGGGATAGCTTATAGGTTTTTTGAGATTATTGAAATAGTAAAAAAAAATGGTTTTAGAGAGATTTCATCTATCTCTGTTGATGGACGTGTAAGCAAAAATGATTTTTTAATGCAGTATCAAGCTGATTTGTTTGGTATAAAAATAAAAAGGGCAGCGGTTAAAGAAATAACTTCTCTTGGTGGTTTTTATCTTGCAGGCTTGAAGAGTGGATTATGGAAAGACATTAAGTCTTTAAGAGACAGAATAGAAATTGAAACAATTTTTCACCCAGAAAAGGATAATTCAAAAAAGATTAATAATTTTAAGATTTGGAAAAGTGCGGTTAGGTCAGTATTGAATTGGCATAATGATTTAAACATTTTAAAGGGGTAATTCTATGATAGAGAAAAAGATACTTTTTGCACCTGGTCCGGTAAATACATCAGAAACAGTAAAAAGAGCCGCACTTGCACCGGATATGTGCCATAGAAGTCCAGTTTT
>SDBS01004305.1_pt1 | contig 13935 bp, 15 predicted proteins | sample 2277091 | NCBI WGS metagenome assembly SDBS01 (sample SAMN10404972, study PRJNA504765) | marine sediment metagenome | isolation source: marine sediment core GS10_PC15, 163 cmbsf | place: Arctic Ocean: Southern Knipovich Ridge | collected 2010
GGTCAGCCTTCAGGCGTCGCGTGGTCTCCAGTCCGTCTATGCCCGGGAGCCTGACGTCCATCACTATCAGGTCCGGCGCACCCTCGGCCACCTTCTGCAGCGCCAACTCGCCGCTGTCGACTTCGTCAGTCTCGTAGCCGGCTGCCCGCAGCGCGTCGCGAGCCATCTTCTGGCTCACTCGATCGTCTTCGACTATCAGTACTCTACCGCTCACCGTTGACCTGCCCGTCGAAAGGTTACTCCTCGTGGCATCGTTCCTCGTCAGCCAGGTCTATCGTAAGATCGCGGACGCCCGGCTGGAAATAGACAGGACATAGACGATTCGGACAACCTGGCCGGGGTCAGTAGATGATGCCCTAAGGGGCGCGCACGAAGCGATAGCCGAAGCCGCGCTCCGTCACTATCCGCTTTGGATGGTCGGGGGTGTCTTCGAGCTTCTTCCTCAAGCGCCAGATGTAGACGCGCAGAAAGTCGATGTCGTCGACGTACTCGTCACCCCAGACGCTGGCCAGCAGTGCGCCGTACTTGTGGACTCGGCCGGGCGCCTCGGCCAAGGACACCAGAAGCTTGAACTCGGTCGGAGAAAGATCAACGGTCTGGCCGCTTAGCAATACTTCGTGCTGCACGGTGTCGATCACCAGGTCCCCGTCGTCGTAACGGAAGTCGCCTGATTCGTCGGTGTGGCTGTGGGCCCTTCTCAAAACCGCCTTGACGCGGGCGATGAGCTGGCGCGGCGACACCGGCTTGGACAGGAAGTCGTCGGCTCCCAGCTCCAGCCCTCTAACGATCTCATCTTCCCGATCCAGCGACGTGAGCATGATGACTGGCGTCTCTGTGAATTCGCGAATCCGCTCGCACACCGCCCAGCCGTCCATGCCGGGCATGAGTACGTCCAGCACTACGGCATCCGGGTGGCCGGCGAACAGCTTGCGCAGCCCTTCCTGGCCGTCCTGAGCTTCCTCCACTTCGAACCCGTCTGCCTCAAGCGCGTCGCGCAGCAGCCTGCGATCGGCCTGTGCATCATCAATCACCAATACTCGCGTCATCTTTGCCCTCAGTCTCGTATCATATCCGCTCCCCGGTAGCGCACGCACAGTCGCGGCGCGCCAGACCCGCGGACGGCCAACCGGCGCCTGAAAGGTGATGCCGTTAACGGCGCCCCAATGCCGTGTTTATGAAGCGTTGATGCGCGCCGCCGATCATTGACCCTGACACGCATTGAGGAGGAGCTGGTCATCCGGCGCCGCATCGAGAGACAGGAAGAGGACGAGGATGGGATTCGCAGAGATTGGTGGGATAAGCATCTTCCTTGCTTTCTTTGCCGGGCTTCTGTCGATCGCCTCCCCCTGTATCCTTCCTCTGATCCCTGCGTACCTGGGCTATCTGACCGGCGCGTCGCTCGATGGCCCATCGACTGAAGCTGGCGCCGGCGGCAGCACGCGGGTGACGGCTGCGGCGGTGGCGACGCCAGGTCACGGACGGGCTGGATCAGGCAACGTCGCTCGGCCATCGCCGTTCCTGCATGCGCTGAGCTTCACGAGCGGCTTCTCGCTCGTCTTCATTCTGTTTGGCATCTCGCTGGGCATCATCGGGTTCTTCTTGCGAGACCAGCAAGACATCATCTTCAAGGTGTCTGGCGGCACGCTCGTTATTCTCGGGCTCCACCTCGCCGGCGTAATCACTATTCCCTTCCTTGAGGCGGAGCGACGGCTGGACGTGGGGTCCGGGGCCAAGATCGGATACGCGCGTTCTTTCGTGGTGGGGTCCACTTTCTCCGCGGGTTGGAGCCCATGCATTGGCCCAACTCTCGGCGCTATCCTTGCGCTGGCGGTGTCCAGTGGCACCGTCGCCCAGGCGGGGGTGCTCCTTTTCGCCTATGCAGCAGGCCTGGCGGTTCCGTTTCTTGCGATGGGCGCCGCTTACGGCACTGTCAAGCCGGTATACAACTACGCCAAGCGCTATCTGGGGTATGTGAACTTCGCGAGCGGCGCCTTGATTATCGTGGTGGGCGTCCTCATCTTCACGGACAGCCTCATCAACCTGAACACCCTGTTCAACTTCGGCCTTCTGGGCGACGTATCGACGGAGGTATAGCATGTCAGAGCGTTGGAGTGAGAGGGCGTGGGTGCAAGACCTGCGGAAGCGGCTGACAACGCTCGCTGCCCTGTCGGTGGTCGTCGGTGCGGCGCTGGGCGTGCTTGCGTTCGTCGGCGTGCTCGGCAACCAGGGTGGTGGGGAAGGGATCGAGGATGCGCTGGTGCTCGACACGGTTGGCGCCGCGGGCTTCGAGGAGTTTGCCGTTGGCCCAGAGGCTGGCAAGCTCGCGCCCGACTTCGAGATATCGGACTTCGATGGGACGCGCCACCGGTTGAGTGACTTTCGTGGCAAGGCCGTGTACTTGACCTTCTGGGCGTCGTGGTGCGGCCCGTGCAAGGCGGAGCTGCCGGATATAGAGCAGCTCCAGGCCGACCATCCGGATGACCTGGTCGTGGTGGCCGTCAACCGTGCTGAGCCCCTTGGCCGGGCACGCGGCTTCCTTGAGGGCCTGACCAGGTCGGACGGCGGCGCCGGAGTGAGCTTTCCGGTGAATGGGATCGACCCGGACGACTCCGTGTATGACGAATATCGCGGGATTGGGATGCCTGTCAGCGTCTTTGTCAGCCCGGACGGCGTCGTGACGCAGGTTCACAACGGCCTGATCCTCCTGGAACAGATGGAAGAGGCGCTGGCGGAAGCCGTCGCCTAGACACGGAGAGAATGAGAATGAGAGAAGCGTTTGGGCTACGGCGAATCGGCAGTCGACTACGGGGCCGCATCGGGATCTGGTGGTTCGTGATTGGCGGTGTCGCTCTGCTGGCCGCCGCGTGCGGCGGCGCCGCGACCACGGGCTCTGATTCTGACGGCCGGGATGATGACGGTGGTTCATCGATCGATGTCGAGGGTGCTCCCTTGGTCCGTGGCTGGAACACCGACTGGACGAATCGCACGATCGACCTCTCCGAGCTGGTCAAGGGCCGTCCCGAGGCAGACCCGAGGGATCTGATCGTGCCGATCGACGCACCCACGTTCGAGACAGTCGACGAGGCGTCGCAATGGCTCGAAGACCGGGAGCCGGTGGCCCTGGTTCAGTTCAAGGATGAAGCGCGCGTCTATCCGCTGCGCATTCTGACCTGGCACGAGGTGGTCAACGATCAGGTGGGCGGTGTGCCGATCGCGGTCACGTACTGTCCTCTCTGCAATAGCGCTGTGGCGTTCGAGCGGACCGTGAACGATCAGGTCTTGAGATTCGGCACCTCCGGTCTCCTGCGCAACAGCGATCTCGTGATGTGGGACCGTCAGACGGAGTCACTCTGGCAGCAGATCACGGGTGAGGGCATCGTCGGCGAACTGGCGGGGACGCAGCTGGAGTTCGTTCCGATCGGTATCGTGGCTTGGGAGGACGCGCAGACCCGCTTCCCTGCCGGCAAGGTGCTGTCCCGAGACACCGGCTTCGCCGCACCGTACGGCCAGAATCCGTACTTCGGATATGACCAGGGCCAACTGGGTACTTTCCTGTTCGACGGAGAGATCGACGACCGATTCCCGGCCTTCGAGCGAGTCGTCGGCGTCCGGGTCGGGGAGACCACCAGGGCTTATCCATTCAGCGCTCTTTCGGAAAAGCGGGCCGCCAACGACGTTGTGGCAGGCGAGCCGGTGCTCGTCGTCTGGGGCGCGGACGATACCGCGTCTGCCCTGGACGATACGGTCATCGCCAAAGGCCGGAGTGTCGGCACGGGGCTGGCGTACCTCCGGACGCTGGACGGCCGGGTGCTGACGTTCGAGGCCGGCGCAGACGACACCTTTCGCGACGCCGAAACCGGCTCGACCTGGGATCTGTTCGGGCTCGCGCTGGCTGGCCCTCTTGAAGGTCAACGGCTGACGGCAGCGATTCACACGAACGAGCTGTGGTTCGCCTGGGCCGCCTTCAACCCCGATGCGGTGGTTTATGGCGATGAGGATGGCACTGTCGCATGACGGCATCAGCGCGCAGCCCCCGGCGGTCAGGAACCCGCCAGCGGGCGTCAGGCGCATCGCTCTCGCGGCATGCACACTACCCGGCGGTCGCGAGCGTATGCTAGTTTGCTTGAGGGCGCGGACCCTGCGCCGCAACCAGAAAGAACGGTAGGTAGTTGTTGTGTCAGACGTTCCAAGCCTGGAACCGCAGTTGGCGAAAATGCGCGAAACAGCAGCAAAGCAGTTTCCGCCGCTGATCGAACTCAACCGGCGGATGGTGGCGGACCTCGAGTCTTCCGTCATTGCTGACGCTCTCGACATCGGCGACGAGGCGCCCGATTTCGAGCTGGCGGAGGCGGCGACGGACGCGAAGGTCAAGCTCTCGGCTGTTCTCGCAGAGGGCCCGGTCGTCCTCGCCTTCTATCGCGGCCACTGGTGACCGTACTGCAACATGGAGCTGCAGGTTCTGCAGCAAGCTTACCCGGCGATCCAGGCCCTCGGCGCTCAGATCTTCTTCATCGGCCCGGAGACTCGCGATAACGCCACGAAGTTGATGGACAAGCAAAGGGCGACGATCCCCCTTCTGTACGACCTCGACGGGTCCGTGATGGAGGCCTACAAGATCGCTTTCACCATCCCCGAGTACCTGCAGGCCGGGTACAAGATGTTCGGCGGGTTCCCGGACGGGAACCCCGACACGGGCTGGCGGATACCAGTGCCGGCGACTTTCGTAGTCGATCAAAAGGGTGTCATTCGGGGCCGCCATGTCAACGCGGACTATACCTATCGCATGGAGCCCGCCGAGATTCTCTCGGTCCTTCAGGAAATCGCCAGCAAGGGCTAGCGGGTCCGTTACCGGGCGATGTCCCGGGTGCCGACGGTCACCAGAGTAGCACCGTCCTCCTCGGAGACCGGTGCCTGGACGCTCGACTTCCGGGCGCCAGTGCGTCGGCGTCGATGGCTAGCCAGAGGCCGCCCGTCTACAATTGGGGCGCGGCCAGATTCCGACCGCACGCCCAACCACGAGACACAGAACGGATCCCTCAGCTTGACGCTAATTCGCACGGCCGGCCTGACAAAGCACTTCGGCAAAATCGCTGCCCTCGACGCACTGGATCTTGAACTGGAGCCCGGCATCATCGGCCTCGTGGGGGCCAACGGCGCTGGCAAGAGCACTCTCATCAAGCTTCTCCTTGGTCTGCTGGAACCCACCAGTGGGTCGGGTGAAGTCATGGGGCTCGACGTCTTTCGCCAGGGGCCGGAGCTGCGCCAGTTTGTCGGCTATATGCCGGAGCATGATTGCCTGCCGACAGACGTCACCGCCACCGAGTTCGTCTCTCACATGGCGCAAATCAGTGGCCTCCCGCGCGCCGCCGCTCGCGATCGCACCGCTGAGACGCTGCGCCACGTTGGCCTTTTCGAGGAGCGGTACCGCGAGATGCGTGGGTACTCCACCGGCATGAAACAGCGCGTCAAGCTCGCGCAGGCGCTGGTCCACGACCCCCGGCTCGTGCTCCTCGATGAACCGACCAATGGACTCGACCCCGAAGGCCGCGACGAGATGCTGCGCCTCATCCGTCGCATCGGCACCGAGTTTGGGATCGCCATCATCCTCTCGTCCCACCTCCTCAGCGAGATCGAGCGCGTCTGCGACCACCTCGTCGAGATAGAAGACGGGCGCCTCGTCCGATCCGTGCCCATGACAGTGCTGACCGCACCTACCAGTGTCCTCACCGTCGAGGTTGACGGTGACGGCGACCAGCTCGCCGATCGCCTGGGGGAGCAGGGCGTAGCGGTGAGCACGAACGGCCGCTTCCTCCTCGTGCAGAAGGAAGACGACAACGTGCTCGACCTTATCAGGGACAGTGTTGTCGACCTCGGGCTCGGGTTGGTGCGGTTGGAGCAGGGCCGGCGGCGGCTCGAGGAGCTATTCCAGACGCAACCTACCGTCGAGGAAGAGGAAGACTCCCGTGGCTGACATGACCACCGGCACCATCTATGACGTTGGCTACCAGCGGTACGAAGGCGTCCGCCTCGGGCGGCGGCACGCCATCTGGGCGCTCTACGTACACAGCCTCCGCAGCGTGTTCGGTATCGGCCGCTCGCTTTCGAGCAAAGTGGGCCCATTCGGTCTCGCTGGCATCGCGTTCCTTCCCGCCATTATCCAGCTCGGGGTAGCTGCCATCGCCCCAGCGGAGGTCGAGATCACCCGGCCGGAGGACTACTATGGGTTCATCGAGATCGTGCTCGCGATCTTCTGCGCCGTCGTCGCGCCCGAACTCGTCGGCCGCGACCAGCGCACGCAGACTCTCTCGCTGTACTTCTCACGGGCTTTGAGGCGACAGGACTACGCCCTCGCGAAGTTCGCCGCCCTGACGACCGGTATGCTGGCGATCACTGCGATTCCGCAGGTCATGATGTTCGTCGGCAACGGCCTCGCCGCGAACAACTTCTTCGACTACCTGCAGGACGAGTGGACCGACCTGCCGTCCATTCTCGGCAGCGCCATCATATTGTCGAGCCTGATCGCCGGTATCGGCCTCGTCATCGCGGCGCAGATGCCCAGCCGCGCGTATTCTACCGTCGGCATAATCGCTGCCTTCGTCCTCACCACCGTCATCGCCTCGAGCGTCTTTGAATTGGCCGATCAGGACGTGGGACGGTTCGCGCTGCTGCTCAGTCCGTTTCACGTAGTCCGGGGCGTTAGCCTATGGTTCTTCAGCGCTTTCCCCGGCGACAATGAGGAGTTCGCGGAGGCCGATCTGCCCGCCTTTGCATTCGTAGCCGACGCTGCCCTGACGACGGTCGCGATGCTCCTCCTCCTTTTGCGCCGCTACGCGAGGATCTCGCCATGACGACGGCCTCTCAGGCGCAACCCGCCGGCTCACCCTCTCGGGCGGTCACCATCGAAGCTGTCAACGTCTCCCGCTGGTACGGCAACATCGTCGCCGTCAACGACGTGTCATTCTCGCTCGGGCCCGGCATCACCGGACTGCTCGGCCCGAACGGCGCCGGCAAGAGCACTATCCTGCACATGGCCGCCGGCTTCCTCCGCCCGTCCAAAGGAACGGTTCGGATCGCCGATGGTCCAGCGTGGCGGAACCACGAGATGTACCGCAGCGTTGGTCTCGTCCCGGAGCGGGAGTCCGTTTACCCGTTCCTCACCGGCTACGAGTTCGTGCTCTTGAGCGCGAAGCTGTACGGTCTCGGCGATCCCGCCGAGGCCGCGCACCGCGCCGTTCGTGCCGTCGACATGGAGTCCGCGCAGGACCGAAAGCTCGGCGGCTACTCGAAAGGCATGAGGCAACGCATCAGAATCGCTGCCGCGATCGTCCACGACCCGCAAATACTCCTCCTCGACGAGCCGTTCAGCGGCACCGATCCCGCGCTGCGACTGCAGATGACGGACCTCCTGCGCCGCATGGCCGACGAAGGTCGCACCATCGTCTTCTCATCCCACATCCTGGACGAGGTCGAGCGCCTCGCCGAAAACGTCCTCGTGATCGTCGCCGGCCGGCTCGTCGCCTCTGGCGACTTCCACGCGATCCGCCGTCTGATGACCGACCGCCCCCACACCTTCACCGTTCACTCGAGCGACAACCGCGGCCTCGCGGTCGCCCTGGTTGCCGACGAGTCGGTCATTGGCGTCGAGTTGGAGGACGAGCACCTGACAGTCCGCACGTCCCAGTTCGCCGACTTTACCCACGCCGCGCCCAGAATAGCGAAGGCGGAGGGCATCACTCTCCAGGAGATGCTACCCACCGACGAGTCGTTGGAGAGCGTCTTCTCCTACCTGGTGAAGCGATGAACGCCACCGTCTTCACGCTCACGCTGCGACAGTTCGCCGGGCAGCGGCGTTCCCTCCTGATGTTCGGCCTCGCGCTCGTCCCCGTAGCGCTCGCCCTCATCTACCGGCTCGGCGAGCACGCCGACCAGCACGAAGTGACCGCGCACTTCCTCGCCGACATCGTCGTCACTGCTATCCTCCCGCTCGCCTGCCTCATCCTCGGCACGTCCGCCCTCGGCTCTGAGATCGAGGACGGAACCGCTGTGTACCTGCTCGCGAAGCCCGTGCCCCGCCGCGGTATCATCGCTGCCAAATTCGCGGCGTCCGCCCTAATCGCCGCCGCGTTCCTCGTCCCTGCCACCGCGGTCTCCGGTCTCATCGGTCTCCAGGGCGTATCGGAGGAAGGCATCGTCACTGGCTTCGTCATCGCTACCCTGGTCGGCGTCTTTGCCTACACCGCTGTCTTCATACTGCTCAGCGTCGCCACCAGCCGGGCCCTGCTTATCGGTCTCGCCTACGTCTTCATCTGGGAAGGCCTCATCACCGAACTCTTCTCCGGCACTCGCTACCTCAGCATCCGACAGTACTCCCTTGGCATCGCCGACCTCATCTCGACGGTTGGCAAAGGGGACTTCGAAGCCGACCTCGGTGGCGTTGAGGGTCTGGTGCTCGCTACTGTCGTTGTCGTGACCGCCCTTGTCCTCGCCGTCCGCCGGCTCGAAACCTTCGAGCTTACCGGCACGGACTAGACGAGCCGACGCCCGCCGGGCTACACACGAGCCACTGCTCCGCCGCTACGCGTGGCCCTTCACGGTGACGAGTAAGATAACGACGTCAGTTCGTCTGCGCCAAGGGAGTCTCAGCATGGCGTCTTCCCCGAACCAACCACCGTTTATCTCCACGCGACAGATGCGTGAGGTGGACCGCGCCATGATCGAGGACTACAAGATTTCGCTCCTGCAGATGATGGAGAACGCCGGCCGATGTCTCGCGGACCTGGCGCGAAGCCGGTTCCTCGGCGGCGATCCGCGCGGTCAGCGTGTGCTCGTACTCGCCGGAAGTGGAGGGAACGGCGGCGGCGGCCTGGTATGCGCGCGCCGGCTGCACAACTGGGGCGCCAGCGTCCGTGTCCTGATGACGGCTGACTCACAACGGCTCGGCGAGGTGCCGCGTCAGCAGCACTCGATACTTGAGCGGATGGGTTTGAAGGTTGACGTGGCCGGGGGGGAGGGCGAGCTGCCCGATAGCGAGCTGGTCGTTGATGCGGTCATCGGATACAGCCTCCGGGGCGCTCCGTCGGGCGTTTCGGCGTCACTGATTCGCAGAGCCAACTCACAGACGGCGCCGGTGCTGTCGCTTGACGTTCCGAGCGGCGTGGACACGACTACAGGCACGGTTTACGATCCGTCCGTCCGGGCGACGGCGACGATGACGCTGGCCCTGCCCAAAGAAGGCCTGCGAACGCCGGAGGCGCGGGGAGCGGTGGGCGAGCTTTTCCTGGCAGACATCAGCGTGCCGCCTTCCCTCTACGCCGGCCCCAATCTCGGCCTCGAGGTCGGCCCGCTCTTTCACGCCGCCGACGTCATTCGGATCTGGTAGGCGCCGGCGCCGGGCATGATCTGCCGCGGCCTGGTGGCAAAGAACTGGAGCGGCAGAAACGTGCGAGCGACCGAACGACCTACGCCCGCGCCTGCTTCACCCGCCCGTCAAACGGCCAGAATCCGTCGTCGTCTGCGGTGTAGCAGTTGCCGGTGCAGATGTATGAGGCAGTTATTCCCATGCTGCCCTTACCCTCGCACTTGTACCCCTTCTCGTTCACGAGAAGCTCAAGGTCTATTCCGAACGATGCCCAGAGGTTCTCGTACTGCCGATACGTGAGAATGTCGACCAGTACCTCCCAGTTTGCTCCCCCGAGGCCATCTTGCCCGAACACGAGGTTCTTCTCGAACTCGTCAAGCGCGTCCAACTTCGCGCACCCGTACAGGGGGTGCTCTGGCACGCTGGTCGCCGCCTCTCTGAAGCGCTTCCAGTCTTTGTAGCTACGAATCATGCCGGCTGGGGCTTCTTTGCACAGCGCCAAGAAGTCACCCATTGACCTCGCTGGCGTAAACTTGCGTGTCGTCATCAGAGAGCCTCCATTCGATGCTCCAGTGCCAAGGAATTCTCACATGCGACGAGCAGCAACGCAATGGCGAAAAGTCAGTATACGAAACCGTTGGAGTCAGGCGCCGAGCCACTATGCCAGCGACATGTCGAAGTTGTATCTGAAGATAGAAATGGAGCGGAAGACGGGATTCGGCCGACGGCCGCCCGTCCGGGCGAACCCTGCGACCAGGGTGTGGCGTTAGTGGGCAAAGAAATGGAGCGGAAGACGGGATTCGAACCCGCGACCCCCTCCTTGGCAAGGAGGTGCTCTACCACTGAGCCACTTCCGCTCGCAAAGTCCATTATACGCCCGCCCCATCACCCCGCAAGCGTTCTTGACGCCCACTGTTCGGCGCTTTAGCCTGCGGTCTAGCGACTCTATGGAGGTATCCCTATGCCCCGTCTCAAGGCCGTAATCGACATCGACGCCCCGCGCGAGCACGTGTTTGCGGCGGCGGCACCGCTAAAGATGCCCGAATGGACGGTTCACGTCTCCGATGTGACCGTGACGGAGGGCGACGGCAAGACGGCCGGCACCAGGGACCGCACGATCATCAAAGTCACTCCGCGTGAAAACACGCTTGAGAGTGAATGGACGGAGTACCGCCCCGGCGAGGTCTGGGCGCGCACCTTCACGGGTTACCTGAAGGGCGATGAGCGCATCAGCCTGGCGGAGGTGGATGGCGGTACGCGCCTCGAATGGACGTACAACTACACGCCGCCGTTCGGCGTCATCGGCAAGATCGGTGCGCTGCTTGTGACATCCCGAGTCGTGCAGAACAACATGGAGTCGTCGCTCGATACGCTGAAGCGCGAACTCGAACTCTAGCCGCGCCGCAACCGTAGCCGCGGGCCTTCAGGCCTGCCTGCGATTTGCTCGTCATCGGAACAGCAGTCTCTGCTCCGACGACCTACTACGTCGGACGCGTTAGAGCGTCACCGGGGCTCGATCAAGGCAGAGCTGGAAGCTCTGCGGCTACGACTACGAGGGTCTTCCGGCTAGCCGCGCGGTAGTCCCAGCGCCCGAATCGCGATCAGGTCGCGCTGCACTTCTGACGTGCCGGCGCCGATCGTGTCCTGAACCGCCGAGAGGAAGTTGTGCGACGTTGCGCCGTCGTAGGGGGCGCGCGGGTCATTCTCCGTCAGGGGGCCGTAGAGGCCGAGGAGGTTGAGGCTCGTCTCGTAGAGGCGCTGGGCGAACTCCGTGTTGAAGAGCTTGACCATCGCCGCCTGGCCGCGGTAGTCGCGCTCCTCGGTGTGCATCTGGACGGCGCGTTCCAGAAGCAGTTCCGCGATCTCGTACTCGACGCGGAGGCCGCCTGTCTGCTGGCGGACGCGGCGCGACCAGCCCTCGCCGCCGTTCGCCTTCGCTCGCCGGACAGCGCCGACCAGCGTGCGCCAGTGCACGTATGCCCGATAGATCGTGATGCGCTCGACGCCGAGGGCTGACGCCAGCAGGCCCCAACCTTCGCCCTCGCCGCCGATGCGGTCGGCGACGGACACGCGGACGTTCTCGAACACGACCTCGTTGAACCAGTGCTTGTCGAGCAGGTTTACGATTGGGCGGATCTCGATGCCGGGCTGCTTCATGGGGACGACGAACATCGAGATGCCGGCGTGGCGGGAGCTTTCGGGGTCGGTGCGAGCGGCGAGCCAGCAGTAGTCGCTAGACTCCGCGCCGCTCGTCCATATCTTGCGGCCGTTGATCACGTAGTCGTCGCCGTCGCGGACGGCCTTCGTTTCGAGCGACGCCAGATCGGACCCGGAACCGGGCTCCGAATAGCCGAGGCAGAACGTGGCCTCGCCGCGCGCCATCTCCGGCAGATAGCGCTGCTTCTGGTCCTCGTTCGCGGCGTGCATGAGGAGCGGCGCGACGATGACGCGCGCCATCGCGTCGCTGGCCGGTCCGCCGTGCAGCGCGACCTCCTTTTCGACGAGGAACTGCTCCTTGATCGGTCGGCCGCCGCCGCCGTACTCCACGGGCCAGGACAGCGCCAGCCAGCCCTTCGCGCCGAGCTTCCGCTCGAAGTCGCGCGCCGGCATGTAGCCGGGTGGCATCGGCAGCGGATCGGAGTCGTGGTCGGTGCCCAGCTCGGCGGTTAGCCATTCGTGGGCTTCCTGGCGCAGCGCTTCTTCGTGCGGGGCGAGTCTAAACTCCATAGCGCTCCCGATTATACCCGCCGTCTCGCGGCGTATGGGATAATGGTATACAGGCGAGGAATCGCCGAGGGAGGGGTCCGGCCCACGAGAGTAGACGAAGGCGAGTAGTTGGAAGAGATCGACCTCCTGGTCATCGGCGGCGGCACCGGCGGCTACACGGCCGCGATCAGGGCCGCGCAGCTTGGCCTCTCGGCCGCCATCGTTGAGGCGGATAAGGTGGGCGGCACCTGCCTCCACCGAGGCTGCATCCCCACCAAGACCTGGCTCCACAGCGCAGAGGTCCTCACCCAGACCCGCAACGCGGCGACGTTCGGCGTCCAGACTGCCGAGCCGTCGCTCGACTATCCGGCGATGCGCGCCCGCCAGCAGGCCGTTGTCGACACCCTGCACAAGAGCATTCGCTCGGTCATCGGCAAGCATAAGATCGAGATCATCGAAGGTCGTGGCACGATCGTGTCGCCCGGCGAGGTCGCTATCGGCGAGCGGCGGATTCAGGCGAAGCACATCGTCGTCGCCACGGGCTCGCGCCCGAAGGGGTTGCCCGGCCTCGATCCCGACGGCGACCGTATCGTGACCAGTGACGAACTGCTGGAGCGCGAGGAGGCGCCGAAGTCGATCGCGATCATCGGCGGCGGCGCGATCGGCTGCGAGTTCGCGTCGTTCTTCGCCGACATCGGCAGCGAGGTTACGCTGATCGAAGCGCTGCCGGCGCTGGTACCGCTCGAAGATGGCGACGCGGGCAAGGTCTTGGCGAAGGCGTTCGCGGCGCGAGGCGTCGACGTGATGACGTCAGCGAAGGTGCTGGCGGACCGGACTCGCTCGTACGACAGCGTCGTCGAAGTGACGGTGGAGCACGAGGGCGCTGAGAAGCAGGTACAAGCCGAGACGCTGCTCCTCGCTGTCGGCCGCGAGGCGGTGACCGATAGTCTGGGCCTCGAGAACACGAAGGTCGAGATGGAGGACGGTTGGGTGAAGGTCGACGAGACGTACCGGACCGCCGAGCCTAGCGTATACGCGGTCGGTGACGCGATCGGCGGGCTGCTGCTCGCGCACGTCGCCGGTGCCGAGGGGTTTATCGCTGCTGAGGCGATCGCGGGTAAGGAAGCCCAGAAGCTGGACTACGATCGCGTCCCGCGCGTGACGTACAGCAACCCGCAGGTGGCCGCCGTCGGCCTGACACTCGACGAGGCGAAGGAGCGCGGCCTGAACGCGAAGTCGCAGCGTTTCTCGCTCAAGTACAACGCGATGGCGCTGATCCAGGACGAGACGGACGGGTTCGCCAAGGTTGTGTTCGATCAGGACGGTGGCGATCTGTTGGGCGTTCACCTCGTGGGCGCGCACGTCGCCGACATCGTCTCGGAGGCGGCGCTGGGCCGCTTCTTGCAGGCTTCGGCCTGGGAGATGGGCACAAGCATCCACCCGCATCCATCGCTGAGCGAGGTGCTGGGCGAGGCTGCTCAACTATCGGCGGGGATCAGCATCTACTGGTAAGGAGGAGGCGAGAGACATGGTCTCCGTGAGCGATGTTCCGGGCGCGCAGGGGCTGAGCAATGACCAGCTCCGCGAGCTGTACTACAAGATGTTCCTCGCACGCTCAGTTGGAGAGCGCGAACGGATGCTGAACCGCATGGGCAAGGGGCCGTTTGCCGTCACCGGTGAGGGTCACGAGGCGGCGCAGGTCGGAACGGCCTACGCGATGACGCCCGGCAAGGACTGGGCGCTGACGTACTACCGCGACATCGGCGTGGCGCTAACGCTGGGGATGACGCCGCGGGACCTGCTGCTCGCACACCTGGCGCGGGCCGAGTCGATCGAGAGCGGCGGGCGCAACATGCCGTCGCACTTCAGCA
>SDBS01004306.1_pt1 | contig 13935 bp, 8 predicted proteins | sample 2277091 | NCBI WGS metagenome assembly SDBS01 (sample SAMN10404972, study PRJNA504765) | marine sediment metagenome | isolation source: marine sediment core GS10_PC15, 163 cmbsf | place: Arctic Ocean: Southern Knipovich Ridge | collected 2010
TGGGACGAGGCTGCTGATCCAACACATCATGGAAAACACGCAAAGATTTCGTGGTTTGAGCAAGCCTCAGAGCCAGGCAACCCCGACGCAGGCACGGCAGTTTCCGCCGGTTTTGCGATCCCAAGTGATGCTGAGGCTGGGAGCGGTATCCTCACTAAGGATAACGGAGCGAACGAGTGGCGGCAGGGAATTGACGGTGGGGTTAATCAGTTAACTGATGCCACCCATAATTTCAGTGCCACTAACGCTTGGGAGGTTGGACAGTTACTCATCATAACACCAACGGCTGCGAGGACGATAACTCTCCCCACGACGGAGGTTGGTCGAGGCTGGTTTGTGGACATTATGAACCTTGCCACGACCGCCCCCGAGACGAACCATGTGATAGTGAAGTCGTCTGATGCTAGTGAGATTCGTCGAGTTCTGCCTGGGCAGACGGTTCGCTTTATTGCAACTGAGGGGACTCCAACCACTGAGGCGCATTGGGAGTTCCCTGGCGGTCTTATCTATGCTGCCAGTAACCTTACAACGGATGAGACGATTTACACAATTCCAGCTAACTTGATCCGCGCTGGGGGGCAGGGACTTCGGATGAGTGCTACTATTGAGCCTGTGAACATCAACACCGATACATTTCAGTTCCTTCTTGGGGGACTGCTTTGGGCAGGAAGGATTGGGGATCTTCAGGATGGTATATATAGTTGTGATGCTAAGGCTTTTTGGGCGAACCTAACTACGGCACAAATGTTTGGTTCTATGCAGGGAGCTTTGGATGGCACAGCTAAAGTTAATACCGGAAGCCCTATTAATACGGGCCAACGAGATGCAGCTTTAACGGCTGGTGGTACATTAGCCTTTGCTTGGAATCGGCAGACGAATGACACCATTGTTAGTCAAGTCACACTCGAACTAATAAAGTAATGCCCCTAACCCACACATACCCTGAGTTCACCGACATTCCTCGTGAAGCGGTTGATGACCCAGAGGAGCTGTATCGTTATCTCAGCTCCCTCGTCCTCAATCTTCGGGAGTTACGTGGGGAACTTGCCAAGGTACTCACGTCAGATAGCACCCTGTATGAGATATTTGCAAATAAAGCGCAAGCTGACGGCTACGCTGAGTTGGATGGTAGTGGCGATGTGCCTGATGCACAGATACCTAGCCTCAATACAAGCAAGATCACCGCTGGAACGTTCGATGTCGCGCGGATACCCGATCTAAACGCTAGCAAGATCACCGCGGGTACTTTTCATGTTGATAGAATACCCAACCTAAGTGCTGACAAGATCACCTCGGGCATCTTAAACGAGGCGAGGGTTCCATTTGAGTCACCAGGCCCGATAGGCAGCGGGACGCCAGATGCGGGTAACTTCACGACGTTGGGGGCAAGTGGAGCTGTCACATTCTCCAACGATCTAATCTTCACCAATGATGGTTCTGGCCTTTCCTACGGATCGTTCTATCAAGATAACGTTGATACCGTTGTTGATATGAGTGGAGGGGCTGGTACAGCAGTTGTCGTTGATGGAATGACAGGTGGAGAAACAAATGCAATAACCTTTCAAAACGCAAAAGAATTGAAAGTGAGTCTTGCGGGTAGGTATTTTATTAGCTGGGCTGCAAGTGTGAGTATGGCTTCTGGAAGTGGCCAAGAGATTGAAGGAAGAATAGGTAAGAATGATGCTGAACAAGCTTCTGGATCTGCGCATAGAACAATAGGAACAGGAAACGACACGGGGTCTGTGTGCGGTACAGCAGTTTTAGATCTAGCTGTGAATGATCGAATAAGTGTTATGCTGGTGAATGAGTCAACTACAGTTAATATAATAGTCGCCCATGCCAGTTTAACCCTGATGATGCTCGGGGGAACTTAATGGCTCAACAACAGCCAGAATGGGAACTCCTTCGTTCCCCTGGGTTCTCTAAAGGATTGAACACAGTTGACGCCCCAGAGCTGCTCGACCCGAGTGAGCTTACGGAGGCGAAGAACGTTCAGTTCCTGGGCGGCTATCTACGCTCTGTGCCGGGGTATAAAACATTTGCAGGGGTGGTGAGGGGATCTATACAGATTATCGCGAGGGTTATTTTCAAAGATGAGACAGAGGAAACTCTCCTGCTGACTACGCTGACGTTTTACAAGCTCGTCGGCACTGCTTGGCAGTATATGTCGGATGGAGGAAGCACAACGGTCAACGCTACAGAAGCCTCGGGGCAAACTGTTATCACAGTTGCGGACAGTTCAGACTTCACCGCTGCTGATTTTGTTGGCATTATCTTGGATGATGCTACACAACATCAGACAACCATAGCTTCAGTTGACGATGCTACGACTATCACAATTGACGATGCACTTCCCTCACAAACAACGGCTGGTAAACTCTTCGTCAAGGCTGCAGTTCTAACTGGCACCCTCGACACACCGGCAGACTACTGTCATGTTGTTGATGAGGAAAAGGTAATCTTTGTTAACGGTATACAAGAGGTGATGGTCTATGATCGGACAACGATCGAGATAGCCACTGATGCGACGAACAACGCTGCTGCGACAGATCTCTTGGACGGAACTGCGGTGTTGGCAAGGACTTGTGCCGTCTGGAACCAACGAGTTTTTCTCGGCTTCACAACCGAGGGCGGTGCATCATATCCACAGCGTCTCCGTTATTGTGCAATTGGGGATGTTGCAGATTGGACAGGATCAGATGCAGGAGAGGTCACGTTGTGGGACAGAGAGGATGTGATTCAATCTATTCGTCCTTTCGGTGGTTTCCTGCTTATTTATCGAGATTGGATGTTCACACAAGGTATCTACGTTGGTCAGACCAGCCTCTTGGCGGTGTTTAGGCCGATGCTGGACAACGAGGGAGTGTTCTCGGCGAAGGTCGGAGTTGACGTAGGAGATCGTGTTATATTTCTCGGCCGTAGGGATATCTATGAATATCGTGGGCAACCTACATTGCGATCAATAGGACGAAATGTTCATCGTGCGTTGATGAGTACCTCAGGTGTACTTGATCCGACAAAACACAACAGGAGCTTTGCGTATCACAACGAGGAGTCTGGTGATATATTGTTCTTTCTCCCCACAACGAACAACAACAATCCAAAGGTGGCGTATAGGTTCAGCCTTGAGACTGAGGCTTGGTTTATACGGGAGTTTGCGAACAACTTCACCTGTGTAGGAGGCTATATACAATCGACGCAGTTGACCTGGGATCAAGCACCAGGGAATTGGGAAGAGTACGATCAAGATTGGAGTGCGCGAGAGTTTAACACTAACAGTAAGACAATCCTCCTTGGAGGGAGTGACTCACAGGTCTATGAGATGGACTTCATTGCTGTTGATGATGCGGGGACAGATATTCCCTTTAGCTTTGCTACCAAAGATTCGTTCTATCCAGGGAAGGAGATCCGGGTGGAGAAGATAGAGTTCCTCTACTCCGGGCCGGCCTTGACCGTTGAGTACAGTCCCAACGGGGGACATGATTGGGAACCTTATGGCACTGTGAGCGCACAAGCACAAAGGAAACTCGCAACCGCACGGAAGGATGTTCAGGCTGAGAGGATTCGGTTTCGCTTCTCAGCAGCCGCAAATGCGTTTACGTTTGGTTACTTGTTGACAACTGCGCAACCCGCACAGCTGCACACATAGTTCCGTCGAAATTCGACAATAGATCGAGGAGCTGATTATGCCTGACTTTACACCCAACTTGCCGAGTGCCCCAGATTGGGCGAAGGACATGGTTTTCGGAACGGATCCTAGTACTGATGTACAGCAACACGGGTTGTTCACAGGGGAGCAGCAGAAGCTATTCCAGAGCCTGGTGCAGTCGATGCAGGGTATGCAAGGGCCGGGACAGCTATCTCTTGCGGGGTTGGATGAGTACACACGGAACCTCGCAACTGCGGGTTTGTCTGGGGCTGATGAGGAGTTTCTTTCGTCGTCAATAGATCAACCTGCTATGCGCGCGATGCAGGAAGCAATGCAAGGACAGCGTCGTAGCCGCGCTGGGAGTGGAGGTTTCTACAGCACCGAGGCTATCCGCGGTGAGGAGAGATTGATTGATGAGATGGGTCGGACAATCACAGGTGGCCGTGCACAGTTCGCCTCGCAGCGAGAAGGTCAGAGGGAACAGCTGTTGAGTCAATTGTTCCTTGGGAAGGGGAATCTAGAATTACAAGACCTATCGCGGCAGGGTAGTCAACAGATGGCGCCATATCAGTTACTTGCACAGATCCTTGGGATTCCACAGATGGAGAACATTGCCTTCCAGACTCCAGGACAAGAAGGATTGTTGCAAGGTTTGTCTGGTGCAGCTGGGGTGGCCGGTGGAACGTATGCAGGTTTGAAGTTGGCCGCACTCTAGGAGAAATGATGGCTACGGTTATACAAGTTAGGCCTGCGAGGAGTATTGGCCAGGCTTTTGGTGAAGGTCTCCAAGTCGGCGTTCAGCAGGGGCTTAAGCGGGGGTTCCAGCAGCAACTCCAGGAAGATGACCAAGAGTTTCGCCTGAAAATGCAGAGGGATGGGAAAGATCCCAACGATCCCACCGCTGTTGCAGCGTACAAAGAGGCTCGTACTAAGGAAGAGATCAAGCTCACAGGCGCAAGGTATCGAGAGCTTGTATTGCAGAATCGAGATCCGGAGCAGCGAACGATTCCGTTGACTCAGTATGAACAGAGCGGCATTGACTTCGACGCGGAGAGATCCGTCCGTGGTGGTGCTCAGGCCAGGACTGACTACGACAAAAAGTACGGTGCACTCCCCGCTGATGCTGAAGGACTCACTCCTGCTGCAGCGGCTAAGACACTGACGAGCACCGCGCTTCGATTGAATCCCCGCGACTTACGACCAGGATATGTCACCCTCGATGCTAAAGGCAATCCTGTTGCTACAGAGAAACTCACTGGCTGGGCAAAGGATCGTGGTCTTCTTATGGTAGCAAGCAAAGAGAAGACTCCAGTTGCATTACAGGAGATCCAACTTGATCCTAATGAGCGGGCACGAAAGTATGCAACTGCGTACTCTGGATTGAACGCACTGGTACAAGAGTTCCCAGCTGATGCGATGACAATACCGACAGATAAACAGGCGGAGTTTGATAGCTTCGCTGCGGATCTTCGTCACTATGCCGGCCCAACAGCGATACAGAGCGCGGCAGGTAAGGGTGATCTCGCATCGCGTGCGGTGTTGGGAGAGAAGGTTCTGTTACCAGGTGTTGAGCAGAAAGTACTCCAAGCTCAACAAGCGTTCACTGATGAGACGCAGGTAGGGGTTGATAAGGGTAACGAGATTATCAAGTGGCTAGCTGATAACGGCCACATGGAGGAAGCCTCGAAGCTGGCAACAGGAGCAGGGGCGAAGGCGAGAGCAGGAGTTCGGGCAGTCCGTGTAGATGAACGGGGTGAGGCACAACTCGACATAGCCCTCCACGCACAGGAAACCGCAGAGGCACGAGAGCGTCGCTTAGCACGTGAGGCAGCTGGTCGAGAGACAACACGTCAGCAAGCAACGGTGAGATTTGAGGAGTGGCAGAAGAACGTCGTTGAGGGGAAGACAGACTTTTATGTTGACGCTCTGACCGGTGAACCTATCTCGGATAAACCTCTTCGTTTTGCTGAGGCTCAAGCACTTGCAGAAGGGGGGACTGCTATTCCTAGGGGTGTGGCAGAAGCTCGACGGGATATGACTATTTGGGTTGATGAGAAATGGGATCCGAGAACGGATATACAACTCGACAAGATTGTGTACGCATCCATCAATGCTATTGATCCAACGGACCCGGATCACGGTAATGTGAAAGGAAAGATCCCTCTTGCACTTGCTCGTATTAGAGCGCAGGCTGTGGAACGTGGGAGGGCGGCTGTTCGTTTAAAGCCAACCCAGACACAGCAACTTGAGGCAGAGTGGGCGGTTGACTTTGCGGCGCGTTACACCATTCCAGGGAAGCTAAGTCCACGTCAGAAATCATACGTGCGTTTGCTATCTCCTTCAACCATACGCAATGTTGAGGTGAAGGGAGCACGAGGAGAATCCCTCAGTGCTCATGTGGATAAACGTTTGTCGAAGGATAAGTTTAAACAAGGTTTGATCGTTGCCTTTGGGACAGAGACCGAAGGTTATGAGGTGTTGAAGAACCGATACATTACCGCAGGTGATAGGTTGTTTGAGATGCTCGCACAGACACACCGAAACGAGTTGCCGAATCAAGGTCGCTTCCTTCGTGTGCTTGGGGATGAGATGGACAAACTTATCACTCCGTTCTTTGAGGAAGGAGTAACGGCTACAACGGTAGCAGAGTGGGAGCAGAAAATGGACGTGGAGGGGCTGTCTGTTGAGGATGTGGCTGCCAAGGCGTACAGACGCCTAACCAGCAAGGAAGCTCCTGCCGCTATCACGCCCGCCCGTGCTGAGCCGGTGATGCAGTCCAGTGGATCTGAGCGAACTGTTGCGCCTCCTGGTGGGCTGGATGAACCTGGAGTTGTGGGGTTAGACACGTTGACGGAGAGTGATATCTACGTTGGTGACTTCGCGGCAGATATTCCTATGCTTAGAACTGCAATCACAACGTTTGTTGAGAGTAAAGGTGTGAATCCTACAAGAGCGCAGATTGAGGAGATTCTCTCGGCGAGTGGGTTCTCTCCCACCGAGATTAACCTATTCATACCTGACTACATTCGACAGACTAAAGATACTAGGATAACCACCCGATGACTGAGTTTGCATTCAAACGATCCGAGCAGGAAGAGGAAGAGCCACAGACTCAACCGACGTCTGAGTTTGCGTTTCAACGAGCACAGCCTGGAACACCGGTGGAAGATGTTCAGATTCCTGTCGATGAGGCGGAGAGGACTAAGTATCGTTTCCCCGTTACGGGAAGTCCTATCCCTGACCTAATACATCAGATTACTGCTCCTGCCACTCAAGTTCTTGGCTACGTTTGGGATGAGGGTCGTGGACAGATTCGGCAGATGTGGGGAGGCTTGAACGATTTCAACATGTCCTTCTGGCAAACTGCCGATGAGGTAACAGAATTTCTGGCAAACGAGGTTAATATTGCGGCCGATACATATGGACGCCTTACCGATCCGACTCGTGCCGGGCAGAAACCCGAGCCGTGGGCTGCGCCGGAGATCATCCGACCTCCCGACATTTTCAAGGATCTTTATCTTGACGCCTACATAAACTCCATGTCGGTTCAAACCGATACTCTTATGGAGAAGTTCTCTCGCCTCCTTGGACACTCAATTCCAGCAGTTATGGAGATGGCAGCGTTTCGTAAGTTCTCCGTCGAGCGAGCTGCGCAGTTTGGAGTGCGAAGCCTACCTGGTCAGGCTGGTGTCGGTGTGGGAAGTATGTTTGCATACGGTGGCTTCAAGGGAGGCATTGCTGGAGCTACTGACCTCGCTGCGTTGGACATGCTGAATGGCATTCTGGGCGGCTTTTCCTGGCCGGTACGGGTGATGGGTTTGTCGTCATACATGGCTCAGCAAGCGTCATTACATGGCGAGACGGGCATGGATGTAGCTGCCCAAGGCATTTTGGGTGGGCTGTATGGAATGATGGGGAATGCCGCAAGAGGGCCAGCTGAACGTGAGATGCTGATGCTCCTCAAGACGCCTATTAGGGATTGGGTGGGTAAGTTGGCTGATGCTGAATTGTTGGGGAATCCGAAGTTGAGCCCCGCCTTGATGAAGGTTATCCAGCGCAGCGGTGCGAAGTATCTTCAAGACTTCCATCCCTCGTTGTACGAAGCTGCAATGGTCGGTGAGACTGGCAACTTCCCTGAGCCCTTTAGCTCTCCGAAGAATCAAGTTACAAGATTTCTACATGGAGAGTTGGGCGAAGCTTGGGGACTTAGGAAGTATCTCGAAGGTCCAGGAGAGAATCCTATTAACGAGGCTGCTCTGATTCGTTCGTTCGATAAATTGCTGCAACAACGAGACACTAATCATATGCTGATCGGGCCGGAACGGGCGAAGATTGCACATAGCCTCGCGAGGGCTACGATAGAGTCCGATGCTGCGTTCTTTGGGCGGAGGTTGGCGAAGGTCGAGAAAGACCTACCGCTGGGGCAGGAGCCAACTGAGACACCAGAAGCGCGGAAGCAACGTATCGAACGAGAACAACCTGTAGACATTGTGCGACAAGGTGAGCTGGTGCGTACGACTCTACGGGGAATCAAGCCTGCAGAGCGAGTTGTCAGACTCCCAAAAGCCCTTGTGGGACGGGACGACGTGGCTGAGATAACTGTCCCCAGTGATCGTGTTGGTGGAGTTCAACGAGAGCTAGCGGATGGAGAGGCCAGTGTTGTACGTCTGGAGCAGTTGGATAAGCAACGTGCGTTGACAGCACGAGAAGTTGCTGCCACGGTACAGACTCAGGCATTTGATAGACAGTTCAAACTCAAGGATCGTTTGGAGTCACTCGGTCCTATGGGACATGAGACTGTACTCTATATGGAGGCTTACCTAAATGCACCAAAGGCCGTGCAGCACAAAGTAGCAAGGATTGGGAAGTCTATACTAGGTGGACTCACGAAGGTAGAGGGACGAAAACTTGATGTAGCTATTGGCTCTATTGCAGCAGCGGAGACACTTCGGAGAAACAGAGCTGCGGCTAAGCGTTTTGGTTACGGAAATAAACAGCCTGCGGATTACGACGCTACATACCAGACCATACTTGAGTCGATTCAACCCGAACGTCGTGCGATGTTCCGCTCCGCGATTGATACGGCTTTCCACGAGGCCGGACAAGCAAAGCTAGAGAGGATGCACGCTCGGGGGTTGATTCAGGATCATGAGCTTGCAGCGATGGCGAAGCTGCAATATAGCCCACGGTTGTATATGTCGAGGCTGGAGGAAATCTTAGGTAAGGACGAGGGCATCCCCGCGCCAATGAATGTCCCGACTTCGGGAATTAAAGATATTGGAGAAGGAAGTGCTGCACTGCCTGTTCACAGTCATCTGACACTAATGATGGGAAGCATTGCGCACTTTGAAACTCGCATACGCAAAAATGATGTGCTTCAGTCATTTGGACGTGTTGCGGAGGCTGTGGACACAGATCTAGTTCGCCGCGCAGTTCCTGACTCAGAGGGTGTAATACGCGAGCAAGCTGGTTATGGTACAGTTGACTATATGGATCAAGGAGTGAAGCGAACCTTGGTTATGCCTGAGGAGAGTATCAAGTTGTTGAATCTCGATTCTGGTGTATCGCAGAAGATGGGTCAATGGCAACAGGTTGCACTTGGTCTAGCGTTTATGACACCTGGGGTTAAGACTTTTGCTACTGTTGCAAATCCTGAGTTTGCTGCTGCTGCAATTCCACGAGATTTAGGTTACCTGTGGCTTGCGGATGCCAATAAGATGGGATATAGTGAACTCATGCCTTTAGCGGGGTTGCAGCTAGGTCGAGACTTCACAGCGGCGCTTGGAGATGTACTCGCAAGTAAGCTGCCCGCTAGGGTGAAATCGAAGCTACCAGGCTTCTTACCAAAAGGAGAAGGGGTAGACAGTTTTATCGAAGACGCTGGTGGGTTCTCACTCTACGGTATGTATGCACATACTGCTTCAGCCGGCTATGGTTATCGCGCGTTATTTGGTCAGACACGGGGATCACCCAAGGACTGGCGAACTTGGGCTAAAGGTGGAGTGCGAGCGTACTACAAAACTCTGCATTCCTTGGCCGCCGTGACTGAGATTGGTGAGATGTCGATGCGCGTAGCGTACGCAAGTCGACTTCAACGGAACGGGATGCCGAGAGAACTCGCGAACATGGAGGCGATGAAGATACTGAACTTCGCCCGTAAAGGATCGACGATGGAATGGATTGATCTCGGGATTCCCTATGCGAATGCCACGGCGCAAGCGTTTGACAATCTTGTACGATCAGCACGGAAAGATCCTGCAGCGTATCAAGCAAAGATTGTGCAGCTGATAGGTGCTGAGGCTGGTCTTTACATGACCAACCTGATGACTAACCCTGACGGATGGGAGGCGGTATCAAATAGAGAGAGGATGAATAACTTTGTCGTGATGCTGCCGAAGGATTTCCATTACATTGATGCACACGGCAACATTCGATACGGGTACATTAAGGTCAAAAAGGAGAACTTCGCGCTTTACACGCCTTTCTCCGCAGCGTTGATGGGGACACTTGACAAAGCGTACTTCGAGCGTGAGATTGGGCCGTACCTAGCTGAGTCGATGAAGGCATCACTTCCGTATAACCCAGGTCGACTACCGCCGAGTGTAGATGCTCTATTTGCATCTCAGGGGTTCGATACCTTTTGGTTCCAGGATGTCTGGCGTGGTGATCCGAGGTTGCCTGAGGCTGAGTATGATGCAGACACACCGAAACCGTATGTCAACATCGGAAAATCACTTAACCTCTCCCCCGAACGTATGAAGGCGGCGGTTGACAAGTTAGTGCCGAATAACCTTGCGATGGGAGTCTTCGGTCTTATGCTCGACAGTCCAGAGCCAATCCGTGCGGATCTATACATGGAGATGTGGAGTAAGATCCCAATGTTGCGGCGGTTTGTATCGTTTACGACCCCACTCTCGCAAGAAGGGGAGAGATTAGATGCTGCCTACCGTCGGGCGAATACAGACAGATTCTATCGTGTAACTGAACCAGGTTTGGCTATATTAGTTGATATTCAAACTGGCAGGAAGACAAGGAGGGAAGTTGAGCAGATGCTGACCAGCGGTGAGGGAGAGTACTTCAGCCCTGAAATGACTGACCTCGACCGCGTGAAGATTGCAGAGATGTACAAGGGGTATATTGGAACTAAAACTCTTTGGGAGAAACTGGAGAAAGAGGATCCGGATCTGTACTTCCACATGCCCTCGCCGTTCTGGTTTGGGAAGCTCCGTTCGATAGGTGGTGAGGAGAGGGCGATTGAGTACTTTGAGGAGTGGCGAGATTTGCCGAGAAAGCAACGCCGGCATTTTGAAGCTTTGGCAAACGCCGCAGGGTTGCACAGTAACAGGGCGTTCCAGGGGGAGTTTGATAGGTTGAAGAAAGAGCGGGGCCTCAGCTTTCTGGGGGAGGCGGAGTAGGTTCTCTGTCTTCAATGATCGTGTACGTTGCGTCTTTTCGTGTAGGATCCATCACAACTGTAATCGCCTTCATGTACTCTAACGTATCCTGTACCGCCATCAGCGTGGTGAAGTCAATGTCTTGATAGAACCGCCTGATGATCTCTGACCGTTTTGCCGTCTTGACTTTTCCGAGGTAGTTCAACACCGCATAAGCCGCTTGGCCAGTTGATGCACTCCCCAGTCCACCGAACACCACGGGCATATTCTTCTCGGCTAGTTCCAACAACGCCCTCGCGCGTTCAAAGTCCTTGAGTGATACCTTCATACTATCGCCTCGACTGGCAGTCATGGTGAGGCATAGCTTTCGCAGATGTGTCTGCCGTCGTTCACAGTACGACGCAAAGCGCCTGTCTTTAATCGGCGGCTTTCCTTTGGCCAGCATCTGGTCTTGCAGGGTGTACCAGTCGATGTAGGCCGCTTCAGCCTCACGACCAAACTCAACCTCCCCAGATAGAAGGGCAATTCGTTGAAGATCTTTCACCAGCGCGGTGCGGAGAATTCCATGTTCCTTGAGAAATCTCTGCCGAGGAACGAGTTTAGCTTTGTTGTGTTCAAGGACAAAAATGATCCTCGCTGTAAAGCCACCACCGATTGCCTCAAGTGGCAGCATACTGGTGATCCACTCTGGTGCCGTCGTGCCGAGGAAGTTGTAGCAGAGGTTCTTTATCTCATCTTTACCTTGATGCTTTGTCTCGTATTTCCAACTGTGGAGACTGTCGTACCAGTCGGTGAGGAGGGCGAGGAAGCGAATGTCGGTTTGACCTAGAAAGACTGCTAGTTCAGAGCTGAACGTTGTCAGTGCGGCTTGGTAACCGATCTTCCCTTGCTGCCGCATGTCGTAGGTGGAAGTTGAATCCGCTAGCTTTCTAATGAGCGCCTCGCGGGTGATAGCCTGTGCAGTCATAGGGATGTTGAGTTGTTCGAATATATCCTGACCAATACCGAGGGCAGTGCTACGGCGGGTTCGTCCACTGGGGCCGACTAGGATGATATAAAGATTGGGATAGATCTTCTCTACTCCCCAAGAGAGAAAGACCCTCCGTTGAAGCGCACCCGCGATACATGACACTGCAACCCAAGCATGATAGGCTCTAGGTGGCTCAGTGTCTTCTGTGTATTGTAAATACCCTGTGATCCAATCCTCAAGTTCACGATTATTGCTCACTAGAACAGATTCCCTTGTGAGTCCACCATTCCTTTATAGCCACACCATTTACACTCAGCATGAAACGATGCACCATCAAAGCCTGTATAGTCATATCCGACAAAAATGCTGTGCCAATCAATCCAACATAGAAATCGCTTAACTATTTCCATTTTGTCCTCCTTGGTCTGCCACGTTTACAGCCACAGCTCTTTGTATGACCGCTAGTAAGATTGGACTGTCGCACAACGAGGTATTCCCCGCAAGAGCAGCGACAGGCCCAATAGGATTGACTGAGTTCATCCTTCAAGGCTAGACTCAGCACTATCAATCGGCTGAAGCGCCTCCCTTCTAACTCGCTCATGAGCATCCTTGGCTTTACTCAACAGGCCTGGTAAGTCGGTCATTAGTTGATCCATAGAGTCTGCCTTGAAACTTACTGTAGTGCCCCAACTGAAGCCGAGCTTGAAATCTGTTTTGATACGAAATGTTCGTTCTTGGAAACACAGCTCATCACTAAGATGCTCTTGTGTTCGTAAAATAGCCCGCGCGAGATTCTCAACATTGTCATAGGGCATCTGCATCAATAACCCATCGTGCATGTTGTTGAGTATCTCAACCTGCCGCATGAACGAGGTTTGGTCAGCATAGATACGTTTCTGTCCATTCTGTGTATTCCGCGCTAACGTTGATTGTGGCATGAAGTCAAGTGCGTCCTTGAGGAGATTGTCGTCACTAGGACCAAGGAAGATACGTTTACGGCCGTATAGATCATAGAGAGTGCGATCGGCCTTCATCCTAGCCGCGACATAGTCCCAGAAACCTGTCTTAATACCAGGGTAGGCTTTGGGATAGCCTTGGACAACACGGGCAGCATCCTCAGGTTCAACCTCGTACTCTGCCATAAATCTATCTTCGCCCATTAGATAGTTGAGTCCGTGGTTGGAATGTTTCCCAACCGCACGACAAGAATACGTCCGTGGGAAGTAGGCGGTAGGATTAGCTGCAAGTAATTGTTCTTGTCGCCACTCGGGATGTGAATCTTCCAGCTGTCGTCGGCACTTATCAATGTGAACAGGAGCTCTTGAGTCCCCAATGAGATCATGCTCGGCTTCGATATAGTCTTCTGGGAGTCTGGTGATGAACTTGGCGGTTTCAATGTGCGCATCGAGGTTATTCTCCACAATATGGATCATCCGACTATCGCCGCAGATGTAGGCCACAATAACCCACTCACCCTGCACTTTGTCGGGGATAAAGAATACACGACCTTCATCAGCAACAACAAATTTTCGTATTTCTCTTGGGACATTCTGCATGTTGAGGCCAACCTTTTTCTTATACCCCCTGAGGAGTTGGCTGGAGGAATAGCGGGTGTTGACAGTCCCGACAGGATTCATCGCACCACGCAGGCGCTGATCATCGTCGAGGGAGATGTCAACGTATGTGCCTAACTGCTTCACGGCTCTGCGGATAGCCTGAACACATTTTGCCTCGGGCATAGGCGCGCGGTGCTTAGTTCCATCAGCGAGTCGCTGCATGGCCTTGTCATCAGTTGTAGCTTTCCCTGATGTGCGGCTAGTGAATGGAGATATATTCTTCTCAACGTAGAAATACTGCATCAACTGCTTTGGACTGTTGGCGTTCAGCTCTCGCCCAGCAAGCGTGTTTAATCTCTCACGGAG
>SDBS01004307.1_pt1 | contig 13933 bp, 14 predicted proteins | sample 2277091 | NCBI WGS metagenome assembly SDBS01 (sample SAMN10404972, study PRJNA504765) | marine sediment metagenome | isolation source: marine sediment core GS10_PC15, 163 cmbsf | place: Arctic Ocean: Southern Knipovich Ridge | collected 2010
TGGAGCACCTCTTGCCGCGGCAGGAATGGGCGGATTTATCGCACGAAGAAGGGCTAAAGAGACGTTGCGGGAAAAAGAAATAGCGGCAAGAGAAGGAGAAAAAGACGTTAGTAAGGAAGCAAGAAATTTTGTTGATGCTGAGAAATTAGAGGAAAAATTAGAGTATTTAGTCACGAAAATTGATGAAGTAGAAAGCGGAGAAGAAAAAGAGAAACTACTCGTTTCTCTAAAAGCCAGAGTTGCTTATACTCAAGGAAAAATAGAAGACGGGCTTGTTAATTTTGGAGAACAGGAAGAGCGCCTTGGTCACCAATATACATTACTAAACACACTGGGACATGTGGAAGTCCATATTTTAGGGAATAGCCCGGAGGAAAAAAGTAAGCTGGAGAAACGGTTAGAACAATATCTGGGTTTTAAAGAACAGAAGATATCAAAGGCCCAAAAAGAATATATTCGCGGTCAAATGGTGCGCGGAGCTCTCTTGGGCGCCGGGTTCGCAGCCGCGGGTTATATGTTTAGCCATTTTGCAGGAGAATGGTTTGGTTGGGAAAAGGAAGTGCCTATTGCGGTTGAGAGAGAAGAAATCGGCGGGGTTCCGATAGAAGCAGAAGTAGTAGCGAGAACAGATGAAGCAGCTCGGGATATTGAGGCGACTACTAGATTATATGAAGCAGAAGTATACGGGCCTCATACGCCGGAACCGGAAATCCACGTTCCTCTTGAGACAGAGGGTGGAATTGAAGCGCAAATGAAACTCGCTACCGTCGGGAAGGGTGAAGGTGTAGAACATGCATTGATTAGGCAACTTAAACTTAAATCGAACGCCGAAGCATTCGGTTATGAGGGAGATGTCAACGACACAGAGGCGCTCAACGACTGGGCAGGAAAGAGAGCGCACAAAATCGCGATTGACCAGGGATATGTCAAGGTAGAAGGCGGTCAGATTATAGAAGAAACGCGAGTAGGGTCTGTAGATAAAGTCGCCTATATTTTAGAGCGGGAAGGTGATCGCGCTGTTGTGAAAGAGATTGATGTGGCAAGCGGTATGGAAGTTGGCGAGTCGAGTACTGTTGAAACACATGAGTATGTTTATAAACCGACAGCTCCAGAGGTTTCCAGAAGTTTGGCAGAGATATATGCTGCAGGCGAGGAGATGTCGAGAGAAGAAAAAACACTATTACAGCTGATTAAAAATTATAAAGGTGAAACAGAATTAGTTGGAGTATATGCTAAGGGAGCGAAAGAGCAGGCAGCGGAATATCTAATAAACCAAGCAAAAGAACACCCCGAGTATTTAGAGAAATATCCTGATTTGAAAGAAACGATAGAAGAAATATCAGCTGAGAAAGTTGCGGAGAAAGGTGGAGTTTTCAGACGATTGTTTGGTGGTAAGGAAGCTGTTCCTGAACCTGGGGAGGCAGTGCCTGTTGAGCCGGAGGGAATAGCGACTCCAGTTCCTGAAACCCTAGTTCCTAAAGCAGTAGAGGTGCCAGTTCCTCCTGAAGCACCACTTGTTGAAGTACCACCTGTTGAAATAGTGAAGGAAGTGCCTACTGAAGTAGCTTCTGAAGCTGAAAAAGTGGTACCAGAAGCAGTACCAGAGAAGAAACCCAGATTTTTTGAACGATTGTTTGGTGGTAAGGAAGCTGTTCCTGAACCTGGGGAGGCAGTGCCTGTTGAGTTAGAAGCAGCGATTCCATCTCCTGAAGAAGCTGTACCACCCGTTGCAGAAGAAATTACTAAACCTTTTGGAGAAGCTCTGCCTGCGTCTGCACCAGGACATGAAGGATCTATATTTGAACAGGTTCAAACAGAGAGACCTCATCCCTTTATGCAAGGAGCTGATGTGGTGTTAAAAAAAGGTAGTGCGAGTGAATTTGTTGAAACCATCAAGGGTATGACAGGAGATGAGATTGGACAGGTTCCAGCGGACACAAGCCAGCGGATAATAAGAGAGGTTGGAAAGTACCCACCGTCATCTAAATTTGTTTTGACAAGATTACCCAATAATTGGGGGTATATTGATGCCTACGACGAAAGTGGGAAGTGGTTGCGTTCCATCACTACCGAAGGGAATATAATAGTTTTATCGAAAAAAGATATAGTTTAGACCCTTCTTTATCAATAGATTTAAGTTATTGACTTTTTTAGTTTGGGGTTGTATAAAGTAAATACGTGTTTTTGTGTAACTTAAAAACTGGTAAGCCAAGCGATAGCCCCGACGCTTTAGTCGGGGAGGAAAGTCCGGACACTCCCTTAGTGTAAGCTAAGGAGCAGGGTAGCGGGTAACGCCCGTCGTCCGCAAGGATAGAGGTGCGAACAGAAACGTCTTGTTTCGCAAGAAACAGGACACCCTTCGGGGTGAGTCCTAATGGAAACATCAGGAATGAAACGGCTAAATCCTTACCTGAGTGCAAGGTCGTGCTGTCAGTGCTTTGCACTGACACACGGATTTTACGGATAGGCAACGGATATATACGGATTAACGTATCCGTTTAATCAGTTGTAATCTGTATTTATCAGTGTGCCAGTGCAAGGCGCTGGTAGAGTGCCGCGTGAGCCTGAGAGTAATCGATGTCCAAGATGAATTATCGTATAAACATAATCCGGCTTATGGCTAGCCGGTTTTTTTTTACATATATAGATTTTATCTAATTATTATAGACATTGACTTATTCATTGCTTTGTTTTATCTTTTACTCAACTTCGAGTTTGTTCGTTAACAAAAAAGAAAGGAAAAGAAGATGAACAGGATAGAAAAAGCCTTGACGGGTGCGTTGTTTACTCATCTCCATCACAACATTGACCGGGCAATTAACTTTGGAGCAATTACATCCCTGAATAATTTCCTTAATGGATTTTATCCGGGAGCCTTAGTCGTCGGCCCGGGAGATGATGCGGCTGTTTTCCAGATACCTGGTATTGAAGGAATGTTCGTCGTTAAAATGGAAAGCCATTGTTCACCCTGTGTGCCGGAACCTTATAATGCTGCTGGCACCGGAGCTAGCGGAGCAATGCGTGATGTCATTGGTATGGGAGCGAGACCTCTTTTTCTCCTGGATTTCGTTGGAACCCGGTCAATGGAAGAAAAAGTCATTGTCGGTCCCTGCGGCTTTGATGGAAAATGCAGCTGTGGAAAGTGCATTGAGATGTCCAGTAAAGAGAGGTTGGACTTAATAATGAAAGGAGTAAGGGATATGTGCGCTGCTATGGGTGTTTTCATTGTTGGCGGCGGTCTTTCCACCTCTTTCTCTGATATTGTTCCGGCAGTGGTGGTAACGGTAATAGGGAAACTTATTTCAGAAGAACCCATAACCAAACCAGCCAAATCGGTCGGGGACAAGATTATTTTAATCGGTGAAACCGGCAATGACGGCAACGATACTCTGTTCCGGGCAGGTTTAGTCGAGCAGATGCAGCCAGCCAGAGCTTTGTTTAATGAAGAGAGGGAAACCATGATGGCAACTCTTGCTGCTGTTGAGACAGGCAAAATTAAAGCCATGTCCGATTTAGGAGCGGCAGGTATTGGAGCGGCTGTATGTGAATCGGCTCGTTACGGCGATTTAGGCGCATGGGTGGACTTGTCCATGGTTCCGGTCAAAAGCAGAAGGATAAGTCCAGAAGAGATTTTAATCTGCGAGACCCAGGCCAGAATGGCATTACAGGTAAAGCCGGAAGATGTTGGCGCTGTATCCTCTGCTATTCGATCCCAGGGCGTAGAGCCGGCAGTCATCGGGGAAATAACAGCTGATGACAAGGAGATATTTATGTATAAGGGTGAAAGTGTAGCTGTTATTCCCAATAGACCCTCCCCATCTATTCTAAAAGAACTAAAGGAGTAATTAAAAAATAAGCCCGTTCAATCCATAACTGGAAAGAACGGGCTTTTTTCATGTTAATAGGTAAAGACCACCTTTTTCTTTTTTGAGCGAGTTGTCTTTATTCCACCAATGACGATGTTATTACGTTCACCGCATCGGGCCAAAGCAATTCTTGCTCTTTTGACATCTTTAAAGGGGACAATCAGCACCATGCCGACTCCCAGATTAAAGACGCGTCGCATCTCGGTATCAGATACATTTTCCAGTTCTTGGATTAACCGGAAGACAGGCGGTATTTCCCACTGATAGAGAATTTCAGCGCAAAGCCCATCTCTAAGAAGACGGCCTATATTGTCAAAAAATCCTCCACCGGTAATGTGAGCTATACCATGGATTTCAATGTCGCTCTGGAGAAGGGGAGCTACAGCTTGGAAATAGTTCTTATGAACCTTAAGCAGTTCTTCTCCAACAGAGGAATTGAATTCCGGAATAAAGGTGTTTACATTATGACCGGCAGTTTCAAAAAATGCTTTTCGGGCCAAGGAGTACCCATTGGTGTGCAGCCCGCTTGACGGTAGTCCGATTAGCATGTCGCCATCTTCAATCTTGGTGCCGTCAATAATGGCATCTTTTTCTACCACCCCGGTGACAGATCCTACCAGATCATGTCGTCCTTCTTGATAGACGCCCGGCATTTCTGCTGTTTCTCCGGCAATAATCGGGAGTCCAATTGCGTTACAGGCAATCGCTATTTGAGCCACAATTTGTTCCAGTGTTTCCGGTTGCAACTTACCAGAAGCCACGTAATCCGAAAAAACAATTGGAATAGCTCCTAGACTAAGGACATCATTGACGCAATGGTTAACAAGACACTGGCCAGCCGTATACTTGCCCATCATTTCGGCAATCATCATTTTGGTGCCGACGCCGTCAATACTGAAAACAAGAACCGGATTTTCGAAACCCTTCAAAAAGGAAGCGTCAAGTAATCCGCCGAAAAGACCAACGTCGGTTAAGACCCGTTCATTATAGGTTGAATGGACATGGCCTTTCATTAAATCTACGGCTTTTGTCGCTGCATCAATATTTACACCTGCTTTGGCATAAGCATTTTCACCCTTTTTTGAACTCATCTGTTTTATCTCCTTCCTGATTACTATTTAGTTGTTAATAGTACAAATAAGATGAAGCAAGATTAACATTCCATCTTATTTTAGTCAACTGGTATTGTGTAACTGCTTGACATATTAATGTTAATGTGCTATATTTCAAACAGTACAAACATTAACAATATACAAATGGAGGTAGGGGATGGAAACACTTATAGATGCGTTTTTCACAATACTTGAGTCCGAGTTATGGCGGGGTATCGCTGTTGCAATTTTTGCGGCAGGTCTTATGGGACTTGCCATGGGGCTGTATCTCGGTGCAGTATTCTGGAAAACTGGGACATCCGAACGGAAAGAAAGGAGTGCCTTGAGAAAGAAAGTGGAGTTCCGATCAGCTAAAGGAATTCTTCGAAAGCAGGGTTACCGGGCACTCCAACTCCGGCATCCACAATTTACCCATCATTGACCCATAACTCCGACACAATCAAGTAAAAGAGCGAGTACATACTCGCTCTTTTTATAAGTATGCAATCTCTTTCAACCATTGACATTTACGATATTTTATTTTATACTCTAGACAGGTTCATTAACAATTAATCACAAGAAAGGGGATTCTAATGAAGCAGTTTATTGTATGTGCAGTTATACTGGCTGTAATTCCTGTTCTGGTATTTGCCCAACCTGGTGAATTCCAACTGGACAAGATTCAAATATCCAGTGGTCAAGGCGCGCTAACATCCGGTCTTGATGTTACCTCTATTTTCTCGAGAGAGAAGAATACATTCGAGATTACCGGTAATGCTGAACGGGTCTACGCGGTATATAAATGGCGGATATTACCTTCATTCAATCTTTCAGCGAGTGGCGGGTTTTTCAATAATGCGCCATGGGCTGGTTCCGCAGATTGAACTTGGACTCGGTAAGTATATTTCACTACTTCACTGGAGTGGAATTTCAGCAGGAGAACCTGAACATCCCGAACTCGAAGCGAATTTCTTTTTCGCTTTCACCGGTGTGTATCTTGGGCTGAATGGGTTTGTATTGAGTTATAGCGTAATGAACTATATGGACTATCCTTTATGGAACATGCCTGGCGTGAGCTATTCAATACCTATTAATAGTCATACAAATGGCACTGTGGGCGTTGATTACAATGTAGAAAAAGAAGAGGTATATTTCCGTATCAGTGTTGCGTATTCTTTCTAACGATCTACACAAAACGGTAATTGAAAAATTGCCGTTTTTTTCTTATAAAATAATCCTCAACCTATAGTTATTAGAAGTAGGGGACTTGTTAAAGATACTGGATTTCTTTCAACCAACGCTCGTTTTCCCATTCCCACAATTTCTTTGCCCCTAGAAATCCCTCAAAATCCTTTTCCCAGAAGGGGAATTCGCGAAGTTCAATTTCTCCTACAACATCGGACCATTCGTGTTTGCAGACCCGCATAAACGTATTATTCCAGTCAATCTTCACTTTTTCTCTGCCGCCTTTGTTCCGTAATTTTGCTCCGCATATTTTGCATATCCTGTGCTGGTCAATACGAAGAATCCAGTGCGTTTCCAGGTCTTTCAATTCCTTGTGCATACTTGCCATATAGGCGGCGGTTTGTAAACTATAATCGCGGAAAATTCCTTGAGATGTTTTTACGTCTAAAACTCCAAGTTTACCATTAATTAATGCTATGGCATCTATCGTGCCCGCATAACGATGTTCGTGGTTAACGACCCTGTGTTCAATAAAATCGGGTTCAGCTTCTATTCGTGTTTTTGAAATAAACTCTCTAAATGCTTTTATAGATGGCGCTATATCCTTTGCAACTACCGGAGTTTTGTTTGTTAGAATTGCTTCAACTGCTTCATGAATCCTTGTTCCTTCATCAGCAGATTTTTTCTTGATTCGTTCGCCCTCGGCATAGTTTTTTAAGCTCGCATAAAAATAATACAAGGCAGGCTTTTCTTTGATCCCAACAATTTTGGTAACACGCGGGTACCACGTGTCTCCTATATTATATCCGCATTTTTCTTTAAATTGTTCAGCGCTGGAGTAACCGATCATGTTATACACCATAATAGCAGAACCTATTGGTGATTTACAATAAGACTCTTTTAAAGACGCTACCTTAACGTCGTTACAGCGTATAAAAACGCCGTACAGCTCGATTTTGAGCCAAAAACGAGCTGTTTGGGACGAAAGGGGATAGAGATTTATAAGCCGTTTTTGGTTTGTTTTTAGTTGATAAAGTGTCGCATAAGGTAGCTTTTGCGACACTTATGTTATGGAGTAGTATGCACAAACTATTTATCAACCCTGTATTAGCGAAGCTATCTGTTTTACTATATCAACAATAATCTCTAAAAGATTAATAATAACCTGTACAAGTGACCGTGCGATTTCAGAAACACTGATGCCAAAAGTTTCTCCAATCCAGTCGCTTATAGAACCCCAGATGTTTTTCAAAAGCGAGAACAGTGACTGCCCTACTTCAAACACCCTTTGGAGTATACCTATAAGCTCTTCTGTCTCTATTGACTCAGGAATATCTATGTCAATAAGAAATTCTTCAGGTATATCCGGTAGATTAATCTCAATTGATCTGGGTTGTTCTTGCGCTGAAATTAAACCAAACGGCATTGCGAACATTATTATCAGTATTACAAGCAGTGTTTTCATAGTTTTATCTGCAGTTTTTAGCATTCCCTATAATCGGCAGGTAATCCAGCGGGTCAATCGTGACGCCAACAGGCACTAATCCCGCCGCCGGCTCAATCTTTTTTAGCTGAATGCTTGGCGTCCAGTATAGGCCTAAATGGAGATGAGAGCCGAAACTGTATCCGGTGTTCCCTGAATAACCGATTATATCACCCTGTTTTACTATATCACCTTTTGCAACAGCGTGCCGCGAGAGGTGCGCATAGAGTGTGCTGAGGTTATTGTCGTGGTCAATAAGCACGTATCTGCCGTATTGATACTTCAGCCAGCGTGTTATTCCCCTATCGTTGTTATCAACTGCCTTGACAACACCGTCTGCGGCGGCAAGAATCGGTGCGCCAAGCCGCGCTCGCAGATCAAGGCCTGTGTGAAACTTTGTTCGGTATGCCCGCTCAGCGAATTCTGTTTCACCATAACACTGAGTAATGAGCGGCTCCCCCTGTACCGGATATGCAATTACGCCGGGTCGTTTTATCGGCAAAAGCGTTGGGTCAAATGATTTACGGAGTTGTTCTTCTATCCCGGTAATAATCGCGCTAATCTCATCTTGTTTCTTATCAAGTTCGGCAATCTTTTCTTCGTATATTCGCTCCTGACTTTTGGTTTGCGCTAATAGGAATTGTTTTTCGTCTTTGTGGTCTTCAACAATATACTGGCTGTTGACAAGCGTTTTCTGCTCTACTTCAATACCCCATTTTCTGGTTTGTACTTCACTTACTTTCCGGGCGAGCTTGTTTTGAAACCCGCGCAGTTGAGTAACGTTGTTAGTTAATGTATTTCCAAGCGTCATAATTGACTGTATTTCAGAAACGCTTTCTGCCAAACTGCTGTTCTTAAGAAATATCACGAGAAAACTCTCGTGATCGCGCTGTTGTAATTCAATAAGGAGCTTGCCAATCGTTTTCTTTGATTGTTCAATGCTTTGTTCTGTATCCGTAATCTCTTCGTTTAGCGACTGTGTTTCAAGGCCAAGTTTTTCAATAACAAGGCGATTGGTGCGGATTGAGACATTCAGCTGGTCTATTTGGTATTTAATACGGCTGAGTTCGCTTGTGAGAGCGTCGCTTTGGCCTTCTACTTCTTCAAGTTTTTGCTCAAGTTCCTCACGTTCCCCTTGAAGCGTTTGGAGTTCTTCGTTTTTTTCTTCAATTCTTTGCTGCAGTCCTTCAATGTTGGCTGGTTCGGCGTAAACAACAGGCGTTGAAAGTACGGCCGTAATAAATGCGAGCGAGATGAGTATAATGAGCAGATACTTCATTACAGTTTCTTAATAGCGTTTCCGAGTCGTTGTATTGTTTTTTCTTTGCCGATAACTTCAATGATTTCACGCTCACCCGGGGATGCTTTCTTGCCGGAAAGTGCAACGCGCATAGGCCAGTACACCTCTCCCCTGCCCTCTTTCTCGGACAGTTCTACTAAGAACACTTCTATATTCGCTCGCGTGAATTTATTTTCAGGAAGTTTTTCCAAAAAAGCGGTTATTTTCTTTAAGTTTTCTTTTGATGCCGCCTCGGCTTCGTTCCAAATGAGCAGTTCCCCGCTGTAATCGGGCAATTCAAAGAAGAAATCAGCTAATTCTTTGAAATCAGTAAGTTGTTTCATTCTTTCTTTTTCAACATCAAATGCCCCCTTAAGCAGTTTTTTATCTTTTGTCCACGAAGCAGGCATGAAAGTTTTCATGTGAGGGAGTAAATCCTCAATCGGAGTATTTCGTATGTAATGCGCGTTGTACCAATCAAGTTTTTCCTGATTGAAAATCGCTCCACCTTTTTGAACTCTTTGAAGAGAAAATGTTTCTATTGCTTCTTCTACGCTCACAATATCTTTATCTTCTTTCGGATGCCATCCAAGAAAAAGCAGAAAATTAAAAAGCGCCTGCGGCAGGTATCCTTCTTTTTTGTAATCCAGGAGCGAGCGCTCTAAAAACCGTTTTGATAGTTTTTTTCTGTCCTGGCTTAATATAAGCGGCAGATGCGCATATTTTGGCTGTTCAAGTCCCAGCGATTGTTGAAGCGCAATCTGTTTTGGAGTATTTGATATATGGTCCTCGCCTCGTATTATATGAGTAACGTCCATTTCATAGTCATCAACAACTACGGCGAAGTTATAGAGCGGCGTCTGCAGGTTTTTTGCAACAATAAAGTCCCCTATCAATCCCGCGTTAAACGCTACCTTCCCTCGTATCAAGTCATTGAATTCTATTTCCCCCTCAGACATCTTGAATCGGATAACCGCCGGCTCTTTCTTGAGTCGTGAGCGCGTTTCTTCGGGTGAGATGTTTCTGCATTTCCCGCTATATATAGGTGGCAGTCCCTGGCTCAGATGTGCCTGTCGTTCTTCTTCCAGCTCATCGGGCGTGCAGAAACAGTAATATGCCTTCTTTGTATCAAGGAGTTTTTTCGTATAGCGCTTGTAAACATCAAGCCGTTCACTCTGGCGGTATATTTCTTCGTCCCAATTCAACCCTAACCAGCGAAGGCCTTCGATAATTTCTTTTTCAAATTCCGGTTTTGACCTCTCTTTGTCGGTATCTTCAATTCTCAGCAAAAACTTGCCCTTATTATGTTTGACGTAAAGCCAGTTAAAAAGAGCCGTTCGGACGTTTCCTAAACTTAGCGGTCCCGTCGGCGATGGCGCAAAACGCACCACAACTTCCTGCTTCGGGTCTGGAGTCATACCTTTATTATGCCATAATCGTCGAAATTTACATCGTAAATTTCGCCACAAAACGTTATCAGGCCAAGAATAACACCGGCCATAATAATCGTTTTTCCTAACCTCAGTTGGTTGACAGAACGATGTTGTGGTATCGTAAATAACATGAAATCAGGCGCACTCCCATCGCAAACAATTCGTTCGTTCATACAGTCGGGTATTATCACGGGCGGTAGTGAAGACCGTATCCAGTCGGCATCGCTTGACCTTGTACTAACCGAAACAGTGTACCGTATCGAGTATATTTTCCAACCGCGACCAAATGAATCTATTGAAGATATTCTCAGTAAGATGGGCGCAACACCACATGATCTCGTGAACCCTTTTGAGCGTGGTGTGATGTACCTCGCTAAGCTTTCAGAATCACTTAAACTTCCTAAAGACGTATCCGCGCGGAGTAATCCAAAGTCCAGTACCGGTAGAAACGATCTGCAGGTGCGAGTGCTTGCAGATGGTGTATCGCGCTTTGACACGATGCCCATCGGTTTCGCCGGAGATCTCTGGATCGTTATTATGCCGAAATCGTTCCCGGTCAAACTTCCATCTGGCGAGTCGCTCTCACAGATGCGTTTATTTTATACTGACGCCGCTTCGCGAATTTCGGAGGATGAACTTCAAATATCACTTGAACAAGATAAATTGCTCTGGCGGCACAACGGTGAAAAGCCGTTCACTAACGACGAGATTAAAATTAAAGACAATGATGGATCGCTCATTCTAACCGTTGATATTGTTGGTGATGGTATTATTGCGTGGGAGTGCCTCGGTCTCAACCGTATTCTGGATTTTACAAAACGAAATTACTATAAACCGACCGACTTTTTCAGGCCAATCAGCGTGGATTCGAGAAGTATTTACCTTAAGCAGGATAGTTTTTACATTCTACGTAGCCGCGAGCGCGTCCGCATCCCTCCGTGCCTCTCCTGTGAAATAATTCCTATGGATGAGCGCTCCGGTGAGTTCCGTTCACATTACGCTGGATTTATTGACCCCGGTTGGGGGTATGGAAAAAACGGCGATGGAAATGGGCGACCGCTCATCATGGAAGTGCGGCCATTTGAAGATCTCGTACTCCGCGACAACCAACCCATCGCGAAGATTGTTTTTGACACCATGCACGAAAAACCAGACATCACTTATGACATACTTGAACGCTCGCACTACACAGGAGAACCGAAGAACCCTAAACTCTCCAAGCACTTCATTTAGCATATAATTGAAGATTAGAAATATTGATACACCGTAACACCACGCAAAAAAAAACCTCACGAATATTCGTGAGGTTTTTTATTAGAGAATTAGTCAATAAAACTGACTCAAATCACTTCCTCATCTTGTCTTCGTATTCAGGAAAATAATTTTGGATTTCAGGTAGATGAAATGTTTCAAGAATTGATTCCTGCGGCTCTCGCTTTAGAAGAAAATCAAAAGATTTTTTAATCAGCTCTTCGGGCGTTAGTTTTCCTGCGGTCATCTGTTCCCAGTATGGTTTAGATAAACGCACCGTGTGAATGGTTGTTGTATTGCCCGAAACTTTTACTTCAAACACTGCCTCCGGAAACGGCGTAATTTCACGAACGTTAATTGTGTAGCTTGGTTGAATAGTCAATCTATTGATTCATTCCTATCTCGGACCGTATGTGATGTTAATATCCGTATACCCTGAGTACTCTTCACTATTTCTAACGAGAACAATGGCCTGTTGTTCCCCTTTCAGCAATCCTTGCTCTACATACGTATAAGGTAGATTCAGTTCCTCTATTATTTCGGCACCAAGTGGTGTTTCCCAACCATTTGCCGGCAGCTGTGTTTCATAGAAATTCGCAACCGTGTCAACGTTTATCGGAGTTAGATAGACAACAACGAGCATATCTTCTGCTCCTGGTATAGTTCCGTAGTGAATCCTGACCGACCTGGGGTACCGTGGTATATCTGAAATATCCTCCCCGGCAACGTCTGAGGTCGGTACTCCTAGAGTTACAGGTTCATCAACTCCTTTTTGACCATTTAACAATGCCCAAGCTCCAATCAGAACCAGTATTACTATTACTATAATTACTATTTTCTTCATTTTTCTTGTTTCTTGCCCCATGATAAGTTTTGCTTTACCACGAGGTTCGACCTTTCCTTAAAACTTAAATCTCCCGGCAAATTTTCCTACCAATGGAATTTCTTTCTTTCGATTATTCAGAACATTCATAATTCCGATAATGCTCAAAACTACCCACAAAATCAAAAAAAGATTAACCAGTAACCAAATATAAAGAATAATACTGAAAACAATCCAAGTAACTACTTCGCAGGCAAATAAAACCAATCCTTGCTTTGCGTGAAATTTCACGAATTCATCCTTTTCCTTCATCAGAATAGGAACAAGACAAAGAAATCCAATATAACTGATAACGGCTAATATGTTCTTTTGAGCTTTTTCTTCTTTTTCAGAAACTTTCTCCATAAATCTAGAATAAATTTAATATTAATTAAAACCCCTTCGACCTTGATTTAATAACGTATATCTTTATCTTAGCATAAATAAAAGCGGTCCGATGTTATTCGAACCGCTTTGGTTAAGTTAAGACGTTGAAACGTCGTTTTCGCAGCCAGGATGGTAGTAATGAAATTACGGCTTATAGAAGCCGAACCCCGGGGAGGCCGGTGATTTAGACAGGAGACCATGTTCGTCCAACGATGGATCATTGGAGACTTGCTGGATTATGGCATATGCGTCCCAGATTACCGGGCCGATCTCTACTCCGTCAGCCGTGCACCAGACGCCGTCTACTAAATTTGCATCTGCCGGGGCCGCCACAATCTTGATGAAGTATGTCCAGTGCGAACTGTCGGGATTTACGCCACTCTGATGATTTGTCTCCCAGGCTCCGGAGCCGATGTAGCTGTCATACCCGTAATGCCTATCTAATAGACCATTCTCATCACAGTCCTTGTTGCTTAGCCAGGCATCGTTCCATTTCATTCCCAATTGGACATCTCGGTAAGGCCAAGTCCAGTGATTCTCTGCACCTGGATTCTCCGCCAAATAGGCCATGGAGTCACCCTCATAAGGGGGAAATCCATCTCTCCCTAAATAGACATTGGCATATGAACCGTTGAATAGATGGGCTTGATAGTTGTATCCAAAAACGTCATATCCAACTTGGAGCGACTGGCCTGCCAAATAGTGGCCTGTAGAATAAGGGATACCTCCACTTTGTATGGTAAGACAGGTGTCGGAGGCCGGCTTTCCTTTAGCCAGGCTGAAGATGCCAGGGTCTTCCGGCATCGGTGATTCAGGCATCGGTGATTCGGGTCCTACTGACTCTGACATTGCTGGCACAGTCAGCAGGCTGTCTTCACAACCGGTGAAGAACAGGGTGGAGAACAGGGCGGTGAACAGTATACTAACCAGTATTACTGCGGATTTACTCAACATAATACCTACTTTTGTTAGGGGTTGAGGGTTAACTAAAAAGAACCAATACTACAATAACCTATCTCTAAAATTTGGCAACCCTTCAACTTGTATGAATAAAGGGGGAGAGATAAAAGTACGCAGTGCACACTATTGTTCCACG
>SDBS01004308.1_pt1 | contig 13932 bp, 6 predicted proteins | sample 2277091 | NCBI WGS metagenome assembly SDBS01 (sample SAMN10404972, study PRJNA504765) | marine sediment metagenome | isolation source: marine sediment core GS10_PC15, 163 cmbsf | place: Arctic Ocean: Southern Knipovich Ridge | collected 2010
TGTTATTTTGAGTTCATTTAATGTTAATTGTTCAAAATCCAATATTTCAAGAGCAACTGAATATCCCTTTTTTATAAATTCTTCAAACTCCTTATTCATCCTTATATTTGTATACTGACTTGGCCCAGGTTTAATATATCCTTGTAATCTTGTAGGACAAAAAATCTGTGCTTCTCCAATATAAACTATTTTTTTATCATTTAAGTTATTCTTAAATATATTCCAGCGATAAATTTGAGGAGATCTATACTTATCTTTCATGAATTGAGAAATCTTTTGAGGAAACAAGTAATAGTCTTCCTCTTCTCTTAATACAGATACCCATTTATAGTTCAGATCAAATTTTAATTGATTCATAGCTTTAATACAATTTAAAATTATAAATTAATTGAAAAAATAGAGTCAATCTTCTTACCTAAAGAATATCGTTTCACAATTTTATCCAATATACAACTCTTCCCTTTTAAAAAAATATCTATATGATATTTTGTCTTTTTATGAATAAAATAGTTTTGAGAGTTTTAAAATATTCACAATCGGAAATATAAACATTTGTGTGTTTTTTTAATTTAAATATTGATTAAGTCTTATTTTTATTAAAGAAAAGTTCTTGGTAATAAAAAATGAAAATTGATGACAAAATTCAATTACAATCTTTTTTGAAATCATTATCAAATGATATTAAGGATGAAGAAGTACTAAAATTAATTGAGCAAATCGTTGATATTGATAGAATTCAAACCTTTTCTAAAAAAATGCTTCTATTGCAATGGTTCTTCTTCGATGATCCCAAATATTATAAATCCGATGTGCAGATGTACAATAATGCTCTTGATGCTGATTTAAAGGAGGGCTTAATTCAAAGATTTTCTATAGAATTTAATATTGGACTGTTAAAAGATGATTGGGGAAAGGATAATGCTCGAACTGAGATGGGCAAATTAGCTAAGGAAAGTATTCTTATTAGGAAAGATATTAAAAATTATAAAATAACTGAATTAGGTCGAGAATGCGCTAAATTCATATATTTTAAGATACTCGAATCTCTTATTAACATTCAAAATTTATGGATAATAATAAAATCAGGCCTTACAAAACAAAATTTACAGAATATTGACCCAAAAATAACACTGGAGGATATAATTAATTGGTATATTATTAAAGTGGTTGATAATGAATACATTTTCAATGAAAGATTTATAGAACTAATTGAATTTTTAAAAAATCATCCTGAATTATATCCAAGAGAATTTCAAATCATAAAGGAGAATCTAATTTCGTGGATAAAAAATTCAATTATTAGTGATTTAGTAGGTAAAAATGTGAGATTTACCCTCTCTGGTAAAGATATACGTTATTTTAAAAATAAGTTGGAAGATATTGATTGGATTTATAAAATTAAATGCCAATATGATAGAAGTGAAATAAATCTCTTTGACTGGGCCATAAAAGAGAACTTTAAATTTAATATCTATCCTAAAGATGAAAATCTGGCTAAACTTTTAAATCGCTTTGTTGTTATAATGGCCCCAGCAGGATATGGGAAATCAGTCCTTTTAAACCAGTTATCAATAGAATTGTTTACTAACTCGAATTTAGAAAAATATAAGGTAGTCCCTCTTTATCTCTCTCTTAAAAAATTCCAAGTGAAAAATGATAAAATATTTTACGCTGAGAAAGAATTGATTGAAGTTGGTGCTCTTAATAATGAAAATATTGATTCCAAGAATTTTGAATTTATTTTTACTAAATTACTTGATGCGACTCTGTTAAATTATCAAACTAACGAACTTATGTTGAAAATATTTTTCTCAAATCTGATCAAGCATAGAATTTTATTAATTTTAGATGGATGGGATGAACTATCAAATGATTTGCGTGTTTTTCTTGGTAACTTTTTAAGATCCGTCTTGGAAGAAAAAGATACCAATTCCAAAGTGAATTTTAAGATCCTTATTGCCTCCCGATATACCGAAACTCACTTAAATTCCATAATTTCAAGACAAATTAATCTAACAAAAGCTCAAAAATTTACATTAGAGGTGAAATTACCAGAAGAAAGTGATATTTATAAGTATTTAACCTTAGTAAGCTCGAAGATTAAAACAAAAGAAGAGATTTCTGAATTAAAAGCAAAATTCCATGGTAGTTTAACACCATTGGATTTATTTTTGTTAGGAATTTTTCCACAGATGGAATTACCACAATATAAAGCTCAATTGTACGAGAGATGGATTTATTATCAAATTTTAACTGATGTTATTGGCTCTAAAGAGTTTAATAAAATAAAGAGCGATGACAATATTAGAGCTAATCTTGAATCCATTAAACTATCACGCGAACTGGATGATCGCTCATTTTATTTATCACAATTAATTGGAGGAAATATTAATGGTAGTGAAGATGTCAATTATTCGATCCTCGAGATTCTCCCTAGGATCTCTTATAGTAATTTTCACCCAAACATCATTAAACCTATAAGATATTTAGATGCCATTATGAGTAACCCGCTCTTAAAAAGATTAATTTCACCTTATTATAAAGATTTTCAGAGATATGCAAAATTGATCGATCCCCATTTCTACCCATACTTTTTAGCAAAATATATTTTTCAGCAATTTCTGGATAATAATTCTGTAGAACCTATACCTCATAGTGAGGTTGAAGATCTACTCATTGATTTATTTAAACAAAATGCGAATAATCCCAAATTCATAGCACTGGAGATTTCTAAACCTGAACATTTTCCTTATTACCTTTATTTACAGTCTGGAATCGTTCTACCAGCGCTTCAACTTCACTATGAATATGGAGAACTAAATTCTGTACCACTCAGCTCGATTTCTTTACGTTATGGGATATATTTATTAAAAGCGTTTCAATCAGAATTTAGAAAATCAATAGAGAATAAAAATTTATCCCGCAAAACTAAGATCCTAAATTTATTTGGAACTTTTGAGAAAAAAAGACCCACAAAAACCATTGGAAGTTATATGGACGAGTATTCAAAAGATACAGAACTAGGGGAACCAATTGTAAATTATACTCCATTAGATTACTTTGATACAATTGTGCAGTTGCTTGATTTGGACACCTTTCCCAAGAAGTCGGGAGTTGAGATTAAGTATTTAAAGAAAAATACGGATTACTATATGGAGCATAGTCTCAACCACTCTAAAGGATTCTTTTTATTTGATAATGATAATGAATATTATTGGAGAAATGAAGACCTGCGGGAACTTCTGATTAAAATTTTTGAAACAGATAATTTATTTCTCATGCCCTGGTATGCTCGAATATTCCCCCAATTTAAAAATCGTAAAAGATTTTCTTTTGAATTGAATGATGATTTGATAATTGAAAAGTATAAAAAAGCTACTGATCATTATATAAAAGAATCCCTCAATGAAATTCTAATTAATAACAATCCTAAGAGAGCTATTCTTGAATCAGAACTCTTTTTAGCAAGTATTAATGATTCTAAAAGCTTAAGGCATTTAATTATTAATTATATTGAATGCTGGGCGAATTGTACTTCTCTAACAAAAGAAAATTTTCAAATTTGGATAAAATATTTTCAACATTCTTCAATTACTACAGAGCTTAAATATGCCCTTGTTAGATATTTATATAATATTGTTCTTGATGCTGATCAAGTTTCTTCTTTATGGTCTATTTATATAAATGAGCAGAAATTAATATCAAAAATAAAAAGAGAAGATTACTATTACTCAATCGAGGAAAATCCTGAAGAATTACGGTTTATTTTTAATTGCTTGATTCTTCTAAATTATCATAAAGAGATTAAGAAGCCAAGCAATTACTTTTACAATAGTTTAGCCGAAAGGGAATATTTAATAGATTATGTATATATAAAACAACGACATTTCTATTTGAAACTATTGTTAGACTCTAATTATAAAACAAAAGAAGAACTTAGTAAATCTCTTAAAAACTTAGGATTTGGCTACATTTTTTCCTATTCTTCAGAAGTGTTTGACAATTTATGGTATGATGCTCCTTTTTTTAAACAAATGAATAAGTCCTTTAAAGATATTTACCAATATTTGCTTCAAATACAAGAAAATGGTGGGATGAGCACAAACCTAATAACTATGCTCAACTGAAAGCTTTACTCGTTGAGATCTTTAAATTTTATAGAAAAAATGAGGGAAAATGGCATCATTATACATATTTAGGAAGTTCTTATGTGGACCATGAAAAAGAAGAATTTCAACCAGAAATCATTCAGATAAACATTCTCTTGGATTTTCTTGAGAAAAAAAAACCTGAGTTTAAATCTAAATTCGCTCAGGATTTTTTTGGATTATTAGATGAGTACTTCTTAAAAAAGATAGACTTAGAGGAGCGTGAATATTATCGCAGTCGTTATAAATCCGAACTTCCATTATTTATTAGAACAACATTAAAAAAATTAAAAAAGATAGACTCTAATATACGGAAAGAATGGATTAAAAGATTATTGGAATTAAAAATTGATTTTAAGGAATATAAAGAACTAGCTTTAGAAGAAGATGACAGTCGTAGCGGGTATGATGAGATATGGGAGGGCAGTGGAAAACTGTGGATAGGGGATAAACAATATGTTGATTATTTAAGAACTTCCAAAGATAAGGACAGACCAAAAGAAGATGATGAATTTGTATACAAGATTCCTTTTGAAGTTTTAATTGAAAAAATAAAACAGGAGTTAAATTGGAAAGACATTACGGAATATAAGAATCTTCTTAAAAGTTTACAGGGAAAAGATAAACTTAATGGAGAGAGTAAAGAATTTCTTGATGGTTTTTTCATCTTTGTTGATAAGCTTGCAGAATTAGCTCAACTTCCTAAATTTTTGGATAAAGCAAAATCTGCATTCCATATCCTCTGGAACGTTTATTATCCTCTTTGGACAGAATTTTATAAATTTCATCCATATACACCTTACATGAATATGTCTTTTGTACTAGATAAGTTACATAATTTTATTATAAATCTTACAAATATCGAGGATAAACCAACTGCTGTTAAAGAAGTGTATCACCGGGAAAGAAATATAAAAGAGTGTGAAGTTATCACTCCCGAGGATATGCAAATATTCTTGAGCAGAAAAAACATCGTTAGCCAAAAAACCAGAGAAATCTTGGACAATATTATCCCTTCCTATTATATTGATGACAGATTAAGAGATGAGAAAATAATTCCTAATGCCAATCTTGGTTATAAAATAGACATTTTCTGGTTTTTAGTAGCTTTAATGTATAAAAAAGGAGATTATTATAAGAAGAAAGCTGCAGATTTTAGATACTATCATAGATATAAGACACCAATTCCTTATTTGAAACAATTAATTTTTGATGGAATACAGCATAATTTAATTATTGATTGGTATAACGACCGTTCAGAATCAATACCTTATAAATGGATTGTAGAGAATCTTGATCCGCTAATTATAGAACATGTTTTTTTTCCTAATCACATTAAATTCATTCCAGAGCTTCTAAGACCTCTTGGAAGATTGCACGCCTGGAAATATATAGTCCTCCCTGATTTAGTAAATAGAGTTGATCAATATTTTGGAGCATATCGAGAGGAATTTCCCTACTCGGAATATGAGAAAAGTTACATTTCTGAAGACAATGATTATTCTGGTTTTCTTTCGGGAATATACTAAAAAACACATTTGTTTCTTTTTTGTTAGTTATATACTCTGATTTCTTTTCATTTCATAAACAATTATGGAGGTGAAATGATATAAAATGTAATCTTCATGGATTCAGATTATTTGACGCAATCGAGGAAATCATCAATTTCATTGAGATTTGCTTATCATCAGGAGATAGAATATTATTTATCATTCATGGATACAGACATGGCCAAGTGCTTAAAAATTATATTCGTTCAAAAGAATTTCTTAAGGATATGAAAGATATAGGATATAATCTGAAAAAATTAAATCATCCAAATCTAGGAGCATCTATGTATAGAATAATCTAAATAAATAAAAGGAAAAGAATTGAGTTGTTATAATTCAAATTAAAATAAAGGAGGTGAAAAAAATGGTCAATAAAAAAATGTCGTCTAAAGCAGCTCGAAGAATACAGTCGAATGCTGATAAAACCGGAAAAAATCAAAGTTTCAAGGCAAGAGCACAACGAGCAGCTGATAAGAGTCGAAACAAGAAATAGTTTAGAAGAGAATTTCATTTTCTCTTCATTTTCCCCACTATTTAATAATTAAATACTTCAAGATTAAATCTAACATTAGTAAAAAACAAAAAAAAGTGAAAATCTTTTTTTTAATACTAACAGAAGTACAAATTAAAAATCTAGTTAGTATATTTTATGAATCCTTATTTACTTATTACAAACAAAAGAAAGAAGAGAGAAATTCAAATTTTATTATAGATATAACAACATCATTTTTATAATGGTTTTAATAATTATTTTTTAAAATAAGTAAAAAGTAAGAGTTTACCAACAGATTCGACATAAATATGAACCTTAAAAATAATGAATTTAAAGACCTCTTTCAAACTGAAATTACTTCCTTTTTACGAAAAAATTCTCAAAAAATAATAACTTCAGATATGTTTAAAGAATTGGAAACGTGCTCAATTAAAGAACTCCAGAAAATAGCTAGATCTCATAAAATTAAGAGAAGGTCGAAAATGGATAAGAATGAATTAATTGACAATATTCTTTTATATAAAAAATCCAATTTAACAGAGGTTGAATGGAGAAAAATTCTCGGAGATGAATGGATAAAATTATCTGATATTAATTGTTTTATTAATAAAAAGAAGTCAATGATAATTGGTCTGATGGATTCACTTAAAACAACATCGAAGGTACGAAATATTGATTATAGTTTTAAATTAATTAAGAATCAAATTGAAATCGAAGATATTGTAAATATATCTACAAGAAAGGAGTCTAATATAGTTGCAAAATATAACCAATACTTTTATGATTATGTCCTTATCGGAAAATGTTTTCAGGTTCTGGGAAAAGGACTTAAACTATGTCAAAATAATCAAGGCTTCTTATTATTAAATAACCAAAAGAAATTCTGTTTAATTGCACCAATGTTCTTCTAATAGGTTATAAGAATTCTAAAAGTTATAATAACAACCAAGGTGTAATTATTAATAAAGGAGACAAAATTTGAAAATGAGTTCCAGACAAATTTCTTGGGAAGCTGATGATTTTAAAGATATAAAAAAGCTTTATGCCTTATTTGAAAAGATAGGATATAATTTAGGAGATCAAAATAAAATGGATCCTAAATTAGTACCTGGATTGAAAAAAGTAAATATTTCAAAACACATAAAGGGTCTTTATCAAGTAGTGTATCAAGAGATGGAAATACAAATCTGGTTGATATATGCTCCAAATAAAGCTAGTCAAAAGACATGGCGTAATTTAATAAATAAAGAAGTTATGGAAAGTTATGGAGATTATGTGTTATTCTTTAAAAAGGATTCTAGTCAATACTGGATTTCTATTATAGCTGACGATATATTGGAGGAAATAGTTTTTAAGCCCGAATCCCCTTCCCCAAAATCTGATAGATTTATTAAGGATTTACTTAGTAAAAGACCATTAATAGATCCAAAGGGACTTACGGCTTCAATCTTACAGGCAAAACATGAGTTAACTGCTAAAAAGCTCTCAGCGACAATTTTAAAAGGAGAGGAGTTTAATACATTCTTACTATTTAAAAGAGCAGGACTTTATATTGGAGGAGATTTAGATTTAATCGCTCCCAGGAGAGACGCACCCCTTAAGGATACAATTATTAAAGTTCTAGTATCAACTGAATATAACGAAAATTGGATTAGTAATAATTTAATGCATCTCGTAGGAGAATATCATAATAGTACAAAAAACAATTTAAGAAATATAATTTTAATCTTCAAAGATTCTATTTGCTATTATTCAGCTAAAGGGCAGCTTTATGAGAAATTTCCTTATTCACAAAAAGAAGTAAAAATGCTAATTAGTAGATTAATTAGTATAGTTGCTTGTTTTGATGTTAAAGCAGCATTTAATTCAGAAACATTTGAACAACAATTCGGAGAATTTTCACCATTTTTCATCAAAGCCTCTTATGTGTTTAAAACTTACTTAAGAGATTTTAAAGATGAGATTGAGTTTATAAGAAAAGAATGGGAGCGTTTTTTTGGTAAAGTTTATCAGACAAAGGATATTGATGAAGAACTCTTCGTGAAACACACTTACTTATCATTAATAATTAAAATTGTTTTATTCTGTAAATACCTTCCAGAGAAATTGGTTGATGATTCCACTTCTTTTGTGGAATTAGCTGATTATTTTGAAAAGAGAGGAATAGAATTATTTATAAATGATTTTTACGCATGGGTTAATAGGATAGAAATGATACGTGAAAATCTCTATGACGCATTAAAAAATGCGGAATATGAATCCGAAGATATTTTCCGAAAAATATATCAAGATATGGTTTCACCTGCAACTAGACACGCACTTGGAGAATTCTACACACCTCCAGGTTTAGCTTCTTTAATGGTTGATCATGCATATAAATTCGGAATGGAGACTCTAGATCCTGCGTGTGGTTCGGGTACATTTTTGATTGAAATTATTACTTCCATTAAGAAATCTGGAAAATCTTTAGAAGACCAATATAAAGCAATATCAAAAATATATGGATTTGATATAAATCCTATTGCCGTTTTAGTTTCAAAAGCTAATATACTCTTACACTTAGAAGAATATCCCAATACAAATTTACCGGTAAATATTTTTTTAGTTGATTCTGTATTTCCAATAAAAAGAATCTCTCAGAGTAGTATAGATTGGGGTTTATGTGAAAGTTTTCCTTTAGGAGATGAAGGGGAACTCATAATAAATGAAAAATTCTTCTATACCCCTAACTCAGAAGATTCTTATAATTATTTAAAAGATTTTATAAGTATTCTTCAATTCATTGATGAATTAATGGTTGCTAATGATGAGGCTAAAATTCTCATAGCAAAATTTAATTCAAAATTCAATAATAGTTGGCTTGACGAGGAGATTATTATGAAGTCTTATAATTCAGAAAAGACTTATCGAGATAACATTATTAACATTATTAATGAATTAGCTGGATTACATAAAAAAAAAAAAAATCATATTTGGCTATATTTGTTATATAATTCAATAGGAACTAAATTAGTTAGGAATAAGATGGAATTAGTTATTGGAAATCCTCCTTGGATAGGATTAAATAACATATATTCTTCAGAATATCAAGATTTAATAAAAAAATTTGCTAAAAAATATAATATTGGTCCTAGTAAATCCGCTAACATTTCTAATTTGGAGTTCTCATCAATTTTCATATACCAATGTACAGATTTATATTTAAAAAAGAATGGAAAAATAAAGTTTTTAGTTCCACGAGCAGTTAATAAGGGTTCACATAACGATTGTTTACGCCAATTTAAAAACTTATATAACCTAGAGCTGTGGGATTTTGAAAAGCCACGACCTTTTACTGAAGAATTTGTTGTTTTTACTGCAAATAAGAAAATCATTGGATTTGAGAATCTCTCACAAATAACAAAACGCTTAAAAATGAAATATCGAGATTATCAACCTAAGTTGGAAGGTGGATGGAGTTTTAATATAATTGAAGAGAAATCATCTGATAATTGGGTACCAGCTAATATTGAATTAATTAGTAAGGGTGTAGGTAAAAAAAAAGTCTCGTTTTTTTCAGTAGGTCGATTTATATCTCCAGAAATCAAAGTTCTTTTGCCTCCTTTTAAAAAATCCGATTATCATTCTCTATTTTATAACGGTGCTGTCGTCACTCCAAGAAATTTATTATTTATTAAAAGAGATGGTGATTCTTATATTTTTGACGACCAACAATTAAAATCAGCTAAGAGACAATGGAAGTATAAGGCTTTTGACCGAATTACACCGAGTAAATCTAATGTGTATGGGATAATAAAATCTGATGCTCTCGTACCATATCATATATTCAAAAGATATGAAGCATTTCTTCCTATTAAGGTTGAAAATGGTAATTTTGTATTTGATAATGATTTGAAAGGAAAAGATAAAGAGCATTGGGAGTTTATAGAGAGAGAATTTGAAAAAAAACGTAAAAAAAAGAAAAATGAAGAACCTGGAAAACATATAATTACTTTATGGGACCAAATTAATTATCTTAACAAATTAATTAATCCAATGCAAGCTAAGCCCTTAAAATTAATATATAACGCGTCCTCTAGGATACATTTAAAAGCAGCTATTATTCGGGGGGAATATATTATAGATACAACATGTTATTATTATGGTTTAACTGATGAGGCAGAAGCATATTATCTCCTCGCTATTTTCAACTCTTCTTTACTTACTTTTGCATTAATTGAAATTAAAAGTGAGCGACATATCCATAAACATCCCTTTGATTTTCCTATACCCTTATGGGATCCTAAGAATGGATTACATCAAGAAATTAATAAAAAAGGAAAGCTGTTAGAAAAAAAAGTGAATAAATTCGTAGAGGAATGGATTAATGATGAAATTAATAAAGAAAATAAAAAGAGGGCTAATTCTAGAAAAGTGCAAAGTAAATTAAATCCTTCAATAGAGAAAGATAGACATATTGTGATTAAATCTGGTCAAAGTCTAGAAAAAGCGCTGTACAATCATATTGAAGAAGACTTAAATATATTAGATCCATTAATATCTAGATTATTACATGAAGAATAATAAAAATTGTTGATGATTTATGCGAAAAATAATCGATAATGAACCAAAAACTCAAACTTTGGACAGATATACGTTAAAAGATGCATTGAAAGAATATATTAATAATGAAAAACCTGATAATTTAGATATCACAACTGGATTCTTCAATTTAAAAGCTTGGGAACTTTTAGGAAATGAGCTCCTAACTCTTGATTCTTGTAGGATTTTATTAGGCTGGGAATATAGAAGTGCTAAAGATACTGAAAAAGAGATCCAAAATGCATTCTTAAGAATGATAGACGAAATTCCTATTATAAAATATAAAGAAAATAGAGCTCATATAAACTCTTTAATAGCGTTTTTTGAAAGAAAAAATGAAAAATGGAACTCGCTACCCCAAATCATTAAGGATACAAAACCAGAACTACAGTATATCAATCAATTGAGAATACACCCTAGCCCTCGGCTTCATGGAAAGTTATATCTTTTTCCAAAAATAGCTATTGTTGGTTCCTCAAATTTTACAAATGGGGGCCTTCTAGGGAACACTGAATTAAATATCACAATAGAAGATAATGAGAGTATAATACATTTAAAGGAATGGTTTGAACATTTTTTTAATTCAAGAAGAACCTATGATTATAGAAGTAAATTAGTTGATTTACTTCAAGATTCTAAATTTGGAAATAAAGAATATGATCCTTTTATAGTTTTTCTTAAAATCGTGTTTGAATATCACAAGTATGAACTTCAAAAGACTTTAGAAGATGAGGATGGGGTAATTCGTCTTGCGGAATTTCAACGTGAGGGAGTCTCTCGAGCGTTAGATATTATTGAAGAATTCGGCGGAGTGATGATTGCTGATGCGGTTGGTTTAGGAAAATCTTATATTGGAATAGCATTGTTAAGAACTTTAAGTCTTAGAGCTCCTCCTATGAATAATGATCTATTAATAGTATGCCCTGCACAGCTTAGGGATATGTGGAATGAATTACTTATCAATTCAGGATTTAATTCCTTCACAATTTATAGCCAAGAAATGATGAGCCGGCAACCTATTGAACGTAGGGCGTTTGATATTATTTTAGTTGATGAATCACATAATTTCCGTAATCCAAAACCAAAACGCTATAGAAATTTTATGTCTGTATTAGTCCGTAAAGATCCTAAAGTCATTTTATTAACTGCCACACCAATTAACATTGGATATATGGATTTATATCACCAATTAAAGCTCATCTTTAAAAATAAAGACACCTCTCTTAATGATTCCCTCAATATCCCCGATTTGAATGAATTTTTTAAGAATGTGGAAAAGGAGAGTGGCGTGGATGATATCAATCTTATTACAGATCATCTAATTGTAGCAAGAAGCCGTTCAATAATCAGATATAGGCAAAAAGTACTTAAACAAGATATTCTCCTTCCAGATGGTCGAAAAATCGAATTTCCAGATAGAGAACTTGATACTATTTATTACCAAGTCTTAAAAGATCAACATATCTTACAAGAGATTTGTGACAAAATATCTTGTTCGGATGTCAAAGATGTGTTTGATGCTCAGATAGAAAAGGATCATAATATTTCGAATGATGATTCTGATGAAGCAACTATCCCAAAAACCCCCTCGAATGTGCTTTATGAATGTATTTTTGAGATTTTACGCAGTTGGGAGGCAACTCCATTTATGTTTGAGAAATATAAAATAGAGAATCAACAAGATCCTGATATAATAAAAAACTCAAGGTCTATTGTACCTCTTTTGACTACAACATTATTAAAACGTCTTGAAAGTTCCATTTTTGCTTTTATTAAAAGCATTAAAAATTTAATTCTTTTCTATAAAATATCAGTGATTGCTGTACAAAAAGGATTTCATATAAAATCAACAGTTATCCGCGAATTTCTTAATTTTTTTGAAGAGCAAATAGACGAAGATGTAGATCCATTCGATCTTCTTGAATTATCTGGAGAAGAATATGAAAATGCATTGGATAGCACTTTAGACATCCTTCTAAGTAGAGAAAAAATTGAAAAGTTGAATAAAAACCAGTTTCCCGAAGATTTTCTAGAACATTATTTGCGAGATGTTCAAAATGAGGAGGAAATTTTAACAGATATAGCAAACATAATGGAGGAAATATTAAGTAAAAATGATTTTAAACTAAATCAATTAAAATCCAAATTGAAAGATATAATAAATGAAGCTACAGATTATAAAGAGAAAAAAACAATAATATTTTCTTTCTTTGAAGATACTGCGAGATATATCTTTGATTCTCTATTAAATGATGAGGACTATTTACGGGAAATACAACATCCTACAATAGAAATAATCTCAGGTAAAGTATCCTCTCGAAAAAAAAGAAAGGAGATCATCGAAAAATTTGCTCCTATATCATCATTTAAAGAAATACCCGAAGAAGAGCAAATAACTATCTTGATTTCTACTGATGTTCTTTCTGAAGGTCAAAATCTACAAGACGCTAAACATGTGATTAATTATGATCTACACTGGAATCCTGTTCGCATGATTCAAAGGGCTGGAAGAATAGACAGATTGGGTTCTTGTCATGGAAAGATTACAATCCATAATTTCTTTTTAGAAGAAGGACTTGAAGCTCTTTTAAATTTAATGCAAAGAATTTTCTCACGGTTAAGGAAAATTGATGCTGCCATTGAGCTTGATGCTCCTATATTAGAATCAGATCAAGAATACCAGAATTTGAAAAGAATTAAAGAACAAGACATAGATATAATTGAAGAATATGAGAATAGATTAGAATTCATCGGTTTAAATCAATCTAAAAAAGATCTATTAACAGCAATTAAAGAAATAGGAATTAAAACATTTGGTAAATTACCAAATGGAATATTCTCTGGAATGCTTACGCGAGATCAATCTGGATTAATCGTTGCTATTGAAGTAATTCAAAAGGGAATTAAAAGACCAACTACATATTGGTGTTATGAGCCTGATAATTTCAAACAAGAATACCCGGGATTGGAATCCGATTTAAGTATTATCCTTGCTAAACATATCGTAGAAAAAATTATGAGATGTGGTCGTGAAACGAAAAGAAATGTTTTTGAACCACCGGAAGAGATCTATGAAAGAGCCGCTAATATTGTAAAGAAATTAGAAAAAAGAATCCGTCAAAAAGATACTGCATCGAAGATGATTAGAAAAATTGAAAAG
>SDBS01004309.1_pt1 | contig 13931 bp, 15 predicted proteins | sample 2277091 | NCBI WGS metagenome assembly SDBS01 (sample SAMN10404972, study PRJNA504765) | marine sediment metagenome | isolation source: marine sediment core GS10_PC15, 163 cmbsf | place: Arctic Ocean: Southern Knipovich Ridge | collected 2010
TTCCCTCACCTGCGTTGGGCGGGATACCTTGCGGACTGGCCCGGCCCTGTCCATGGGGAAAGGCCGTCCGCCTACGTCATCATCCTGAGAGACGACCGCATCTCCGAGGCCGATAGCTGCGACCACGGCATCGCCGCTCAGACGATCCTGCTCGGAGCCGTCGAGAAGGGGCTTGGCGGATGTATGATCGGGAACATCGACATGGAAGGCCTCATCAGAGACATGGGCATAGGAAAGTACTTCGAGATCCTGCTGGTCCTGGCTCTGGGTAAACCGGTGGAGGAGGTGCGCCTCGCGCCGGTGGGCACCGATGGTGACATGAAATACTGGCGCGATGGGCAGGGCGTTCATCACGTACCCAAGAGGAGTCTGGAGGAGATTCTTATCAGGTCTCCGCTTACAGCAGTTCAACCACGGTGGCCATTCCCATACCTCCGCCGACACACAAGGCCGCCAGTCCATAGCGTTCGTCTCGTCGCCTCATCTCGTGGATCAAACTCACTACAATGCGCAACCCCGTAGCCCCAATGGGATGCCCCAGTCCTATGCCGGATCCGTTGACGTTGGTCCTCTCCCTGTCCAGACCGAGGCCTTTTTCGCATGCCAGGTATTGGGCCGCGAAAGCCTCGTTGAGCTCTATGAGCCCCATTTCCCCCAGATCCATATCGGCCCGTGCGAGAACCTTCTCGGTGGCTGGTACGGGGCCGTAGCCCATTATCTCTGGCCGCACTCCGACACTGGCCTGGTTGACTATCCTGGCCAGAGGTTTGATGCCCAACTCATCGGCTTTAGAACGCCTCATAACCACAGCCGCAGCAGCCCCGTCATTGAGTCCGGAAGAGTTGCCCGCTGTAACGGTCCCACCATCCTTGAATCCTGGTTTGAGTCGTGACAGGTCTTCCATCTTCATGTCAAAGCGCGTGTGCTCATCGGTAGCCACCAGTATATCGCCCTTGCGGTCCTTTACTGTCACCGGAACAATCTCCTCAGCAAACCGACCCGACTTCGTGGCGGCCTCTGCATTATGGTTACTCCTCAAAGCGATCTCATCCTGTTCCTCTCTGCTGATGGAGTAAATTTCGGCCAGGTTCTCAGCTGTCTGCCCCATTATCATCCTGGGGCCAATCAGGCTACTGCCCGAGTGCAGAATCTCCCATACAGAGTCCACCATCTTCCCATCCTGTAGACGCTGGCCCCAGCGGGCCGAGGGCAATACGTACGGACCGTTGCTCATTGACTCGGTGCCCGCGACAAGGATGGTGTCCGCATCCCCGGCGAGGATCTGGGCACGTGCACTGGAAAGGGCCTGCATGGATGAGGAGCATTGCTTTTGTATCGTGTAAGCTGGAACTTCCACAGGGATGCCTACTGACAACGCCGCGTTGCGTGCCGTATTGGCTTCATCCGGACACTGGATACAATCGCCAGCGATGACCTCGTCCACTTCCTCCCCTTCGATACAAGCCCTCTTTAACGCCTCCTTCATTACAATACCAGCCAGCTCATAGGCCCGCAGATCCTTCAGACTCCCGCCGAATCTGGCGATAGGGGTACGACAAGCACTTACGATAACCACTTCCTGACTGCTACGATCCATCTCATCTCTCCTGTGGCCGGATCATGCGGCCTGTCAATGAGCAAACTCTTTAAGATCTTTGAAGTGTAAGAGACTGTCCGGGTTAGCCATGGCATCCGTGTTCTTTATTACCTCACCATGGATGACTTTTCTAACCGAAATCTCCATCTTCTTCCCTGAAATGGTTCGAGGGATGTCCGGTACCTGAATGATCATTGCCGGAACATGCCTGGGGGTCGTATTGGTCCGGATCCGTTCCTTGATTCTGGCGATAAACTGTTCATCAAGCTCCACACCATCCCGAAGCACCACGAACAGAATCACGCGAACATCGTTTCCCCATGATTGCCCCACTACGATGGAGCCCATCACCTCCTCGACTGACTCTACCTGGCGGTAAATTTCGGCTGTTCCGATACGTACGCCGCCGGGGTTCAATGTGGCGTCGGAACGACCATAGATGATCGCACCGCCGTTTTCCGTGATCTCGATATAATCGCCGTGACGCCACACACCAGGATAGTGATCGAAGTAAGCTTCATGATACTTGCTCCCGTCTCCATCATCCCAGAACCCGATGGGCATGGAAGGGAATGGTTCCGTACACACCAGCTCACCTTTCTCTCCGATCACAGGCCTGCCATCCTCGTCCCACGCCTCCACTTTCATCCCGAGTCCCAGCTTCTGGATCTCGCCAGGGTAGACCGGGCTAACAGGTGAACCGAGCATAAAACAGCTGATGATATCGGTGCCTCCTGAAATAGAGGACAACTGGAGGTCCGATTTGACCGCCTCGTACACCCAGTGAAAGCTTTCTATAGAGAGAGGGGATCCAGTTGAAAGAATCGCACGCAAATTCTTAAGGTCGCACTCTTCACCAGGACGAAACTTCGACTTGGCCATCATGCTAAGGTACTTGGCGCTGGTCCCGAAGACGGTGATCCCCAGGTCCTGGGCCATTCGCCACAATACCGATTTGTCGGGGTAAGCAGGGCTACCATCGTAAAGAACCACCGTGCTGCCCGCGAATAGGGAACTCACTACCCAGTTCCACATCATCCATCCGCAAGTGGTGAAGTAGAATATGGTATCTTTATGACTCAGATCGGTGTGCAGAATCAGTTCCTTGGCGTGCTGTAAAAGTGTCCCGCCAGCGCCATGGACAATGCATTTGGGCACTCCTGTAGTACCAGATGAGTACATAATAAAAAGAGGATGATCAAAAGGAAGCTGAGCAAATTTGACCTCACTGGCATCGTTGGCCAGAGCTTCCGACCAAAGGACCGCATCGCAAAAACCTGCCATATTCGGAGAGTCGTTCACATAGGGAACCATCACAACCCGCTCAATCGAGTCTATTTTCTCAACCACTTTCCCTACCTTTGCAAGGCAGTCGAAGGGACGTCCATTGTAATGGTATCCGTCGCAGGTCACCAGAACCCGGGGCTCAATTTGACCGAAACGGTCTATAACACCTTGAAAACCAAAATCGGGGCTGCACGATGACCAGATTGCTCCCATGCTGGCAGCAGCAAGCATTGAAATCACTGACTCCATTCGGTTGGGCATAAATCCTGCTACACGGTCACCGGACCGAACACCTGAATCAGCCAGGAAACGGGCCATTTTCGCCACCGCCGTGTAAAGTTGATTGTAAGTCAACTCCTCTCGTCCATTTCCTCCGTCACGAACGAAAACCAGGGCTGGCTTGTCTCCTCGCTTCGACAAAAGATTTTCTGCGAAGTTAAGACGGGTGCCCTCAAACCAACTCGCTCCCGGCATAACCCGGTTCTTGAGAACCGAGTCGTATGAAACCGAGGCTCTGATACCAACAAACTCCCACACCGACTCCCAGAACTCTGGAATATCCTCTATGGACCAGCCGTAAAGATCGTCAAAGCCGGTAAAGGCCTTTGCGTAACGGTCGTTTACGAATCGAATGAAAGCAGTGATGTTCGAACGTTCTATTTTCTCGTTAGATGGGTTCCAAAGCGGATCGGTCATCTTCCTACCTTAATGAGGGCTATGATTGCCGCGCAGTAGTTTCGCCAGAGCCTCAGCCAGTTGCCACTTGTCCCACCCCTGACCAAGACCTGAGATCAGGGTAGGAGTCACCTGAACTACCTCCCGATGAGGACCGGTGAGCGCTACGTAGGTCGTGTGTTCCATTATTCCCACCCCGATACGTACTCCATCCTTGTGGTGACGCCCCTGCCCTTTGGTGTAATGAACCGTATATGGTGTGGCAGCATCCGGGTCCAGACTTTGAAGGGCTGCTACGACCCAGTCCTTGTTTTCAGCTCCAGTACCTCCTGTGGTGATAACCAGGCCATACCCGCTCATCGCCGCTTCCGAAAGCCTTCCGATAATGATATCCCGGTCATCGGGAAGAACCTCGCCGGATGCGACCTCAAAACCATTAGCGCCAAGTTCCTCCACCAGAAAAGGAGTATTTGTATCAACGATTCGACCTGCAATGATCTCGTCCCCGGTTGGCAAGACAAGTACGCGTCGTGCCAAACAAGACGCTATCTCTCCGGTTATCCGCACGACTTTTTCAGACAGACCGTGCGCCTGTTGTCGGTCCAGTCCAATGAGTCCGAGCACCCCTTCGGAATGTATGTTGCTGCTTTCGGTCAACTTGATCCCGTCCACCCGGGACAGGGCGTCGAGCAAATCCTTTTTCTTGCTGACAATATTTTTCAGTTCAAGATCCTGCTCAAGAAGATCCAGTGTGATCAGGTCATCCCTGGCGTCAACAACCAGGACCTTTCCCGGTTCCAGCCCAAGCTTCCTGGCTACAACCAGGGCGGCCTCTTCCAGATCGGCACCTTTAAGAAGCAATCCTGTGACAAAAAGCTCCGTCTTGTTAAACAGCCTTGTGACGGAAGCCGTATCCTGTTCAGGAAATAATGTCATAACGAAAATCCAGCAGAGGCGCGTCAATGAGAACTCGCCCAATGTCCACCATGTCCAGGTCTTCCCCAACAAGGCCGGCCAGTCCTTCCAGAGTAATTCCGCCAGCAAAGGCTAATCTCACAGAGGACCTGAAATTTCCTTTATGAAGATTCTCTGACACCAACCTCAAATCTTCTATTCGACCAGTGTCCACTATTAAAACTCCCGCTCCAAGACGAGCGGCCTCAAGTGCCTCTTCCTGAATGGGAGCCGTATCACCCCGCACCTGTATAGCCACTACCCGGCCGGATAGCCTACTCGCTGCTTCCATTGCCGCTGGTATGGAACCAAAAACGCGAACATAATTTTTGTCCAGATATACGAAGGGTTCGTCAATGATCCTTGTGCCTACCCCTCCCAATGTCAGGGACTTCCTGAGTCTTTCCTTCATCTCAATCGGAAGTTTTTTCCACCCCCCGCAAACGACCTTTAATCCTCTGGCCATCTGGCAGGCCCTACGGGCGGCTGTGGCAACACCTGAAAACTTGCCCACGTGTCCCAGAAGCCGGTCCTCGCCCCTGATAATCTGACCAGGTTTTCCTGTAAGGACAGCGATGGTCTGTCCAGCAGAAACCTCTTGTCCCGACTCCATCAGCGGTTTCATTGCAAGACCCAGGTTCATGGCCTCTTCGGCGACATCGTCAATGCCGGCAATCACTCCTGATTGGTTAGCCACGATCTGCGCCTTAACTATCCGATTCGAATGTCCAGCCAACAGTACTCCTGGCACATCAACCATGCATTCGTCATTGCAGGGAACACTTTTTCCAACTGCGGTATTCATTTGGTAACACTCCTGGTTTTATCTCTAAAGGATTCTCGTACTTCGCCCAGTGAATTAGCCATTACAGCAAGGGCGGACACTGTGAAGTATCGTACCCCCAGCTGGGCCATAGGAGGTATGTCCTTCCAGTCAACGATGTGGACACCGCAAACTTTGCCGGCCGCATCAACCTGATCGATGATCGCCTTTAGTAGTGACATCATTTCCGGTCCCGTGGTTGATTGATAGCCGTATTCTAATGAAAGATCACTGGTGCCTATGAAGATCGAATCAATTCCGTCTACCGTCAGAATCTGTGGAAGATTCTCCACACCCTGACGAGTTTCTACCTGAATTGTCACTGTGGACCTGGCCTCGGCCTGAGTGACCACCTCTTTTCGGGGAATGAAGCCGAAACCGGCTGCCCGGGTTGTGGATCCGAATCCGCGGTTGCCACGAGGCGGAAAACGAGTGGCTGCGACTGTTGCCGCTGCCAGTTCGGCAGTATTCACCGAGGGTATTTGTATCCCATGGGCGTTGGAATCCATGACATTCTGGATTCGCCCGGCGTTCATTTCCGGAAGGCGGACCACCGTCGGCAGATTCAGCAGGTCAGCTGCCCTCGTACATTCTTCCAACTCCAGACCACTGAAGTTGCCGTGCTCACCGTCAAAAATAATAAAGTCAAAACCCGCCCACGCCACCACTTCAACCAGAGCTGGTACAGGCAGATTCAAAAAGGCACCCAGCAGTGGAGGGTTGCCAGATTCTTTAAGTATTTTTTTTAATAACATATAAAACCCCCCGCCTCCCGCTGATGTCTGGGATCATTGAATGATATCTCCTTAAAGATAGTCTTCCCTGATAGGACAAAAGACGTCGATATTGATGATCGTCTCCTCCCCCGTCGGAGTCAGTGTGTGGGGCACATCAGACGGGACCTTTATCACATCACCAGGACTCATGGGCACTTTCTCATCACCAAGAGTGAAATCGCAGTCACCTGATAGGATATAAGTGATTTGTTCCTGGGAATGCTGATGCAGGGCCGGATTGGCATAAGGTTCAATGGTATTAATGACCATCATCATACTGTCTCCGGAAAATACCTGGCGGGTGACACCTTCACGGGCAAATATCTTCTCAATATCCTCGAAATTCATTTTTTTTATCACTTAACGCTCCTCCGGAATCGGGGAAATTTTTCATGCTCTATTGTCTAATACATATTTATTTTCAGTCAGCATGTAGATAAAAACCAAAACCCCCAAACCAATCCCAAAACCAACCACATCGGTCATTAATCCTCCGTGGATCAATGCTATACCTGCACCCATCATCGTAGCCCGCCCCCATATATTCAGATTTCTACGGTGAAAAAAGCCGACGATCCCCACGGAGAAGAAATAAATCCCGAAAACTGCGGTAATGGTTACCGGGAGGATCATCAGCAAGTTCCCTTTTAACAAAAGGCCGGGATAGTAAACAAAAATAAACGGCAACAGAAAACCTGGCAATGCGATAGTCCAGGCCACGTAGCCGGTGTAAAGGGGTGGAGACCCGGACAACCCCGAGGCAGCATAGGCACCCAGAGCCACCGGAGGGGTGATGAAAGAATACATACCGTAATAGAAAACGAAAAGGTGAGCAGCCATGGGATCCACTCCCATCTCCACCAGAGCCGGCGCTACCAGAACCGCAAGGATGACGTAACAGGCGGTGGTAGTCAGGCCCATGCCCAGGATCAGGGAAACCACCATGGTCATTAAAAGCAGCATGAACAGGTTGCCACCAGCAAGGGTGGTAAGTATGTTCGAAAGTTGTAGACCCGTACCCGTCAGCGAAAGTATCCCGATAATGATCCCAGCACATGCACAGGCAGTTATCACCTCGAGCATCGCCCTGCCCGCCTTTTTAAACATTTCGATTACGCCGAGCAGGTTGAGGCGGTTCTTCCGAATTAAAAAGCCCATGGCCAAGGTCAAAAGTGTCGCGTAGAAAGCTGAGCGCGTCGGCGACCAGCGCAGAAAAACCATAAGTACTATCAGCAGAAGTGGTGAAGCGAGGAGATAGGTCTTCCCTCTCTTGTCTTCACGATAGTTCTCCACTTCAGCCTCTGTAAGTCCCGACAAACCATCCTTTTTAGCCTTCAGGTCTACGAAAACGAATAGAGCCAAATAGTAAAGAACCGCAGGTATTATGGCCGCCTTTATCACTTCAAGGTATGGTACCTGCAGAAACTCCGCGATGATAAAGGCCGCCGCACCCATTATTGGCGGCATTAGCTGACCGCCGGTGGAAGAGCAGGCTTCAATTGCCCCGGCAACTTCGGACTTATAGCCCGATTTTTTCATTAGCGGTATTGTGAAGGTTCCCGTGCTCATGACGTTGGCAACAACACTCCCGGTAAGCATCCCCATCAGTCCGCTGCCTATAACAGCCGCCTTTGCCGGACCTCCCTTTGAACGACCAAAAATGCACATCACGCTGTCAATAAAATACTGTCCCGCTCCGGTGGCGTTCAAAAAAGTAGCAAAAAGAATAAAAATCACTACTACGGTAGCTGAAACACCCAAAGGTATGGTGAATATCCCTTCAGTCGTAAGAACGAGGTGGCTGATGATCCGTTCGGCATCAAAACCGCTGTGAACCAGAAGACCCGGCAGATTATCGCCAAAAAAACCGTAAATGATTGCGGTAACAGCGATGATGGGTAGAGGCCACCCCAGGACACGTCTTGTGGCTTCCAATAGCAGGATGATAACTACAGCGCCGACAATTATGTCCCACCGGTTTGAAATGCCGAGCCGGAATGCGATGTCCTCAGCGTAGGAATAGAGGTATGCGCCTGAGGCCAAAGCGCTCAGGCAAAAGATCCAGTCCAACATTTTCCAGTAGTCGCTGACTTTCGGCCGGATAGGAATGACCAGGAATACCATCACCAGACCGAGGGTGAGATGGATAACCCTCTGTTCAATGGCTGTTAGAGGGCCTGTGGCAGAAGTATAAAGGTGAAAGAGACTGAAAACTACTGCCACAATAGTGAACGAGCGTGAACTGGCGTTCAGGAGCCATCTCCTGAAATTATCCATATTTTATCTCCATAAATCGTGCCATCAGCCTTGGCCACGAAATCATTTTCAAGGAGAAATAATCCTCCCGTGACATGATTCGATCAAGCTTTACAGCAGGAGATTGGCCGATCTGTATCCAGAATTCTGTGCTGTGTCCCATAGCAAAATCCACTTCCAATTCAATCGGCGGATTTATCACTATCTTGTAACCATCCCCCATAGCCTCACGTGGATAAACCTCTAATGGGTCATAATAGTTAAGAGCGTCGAAGGACCCGAAGAAAACCTCTACCAGACGAAGGTGACCATCAACGTGAATGTAGCTCTCCTCCTGAACAACCCTGTACAGAGAATGCACAAAACCGATTACGACTTTTTCTCCGTCAGCTATGGGCTGAACCAGAACGAGTGTACTTCCTTCCGAACCAGCCCGCACCTGTAACGCGGAAACGGGCCAACTCGAGTAGCCCACCATCACACACAAAATTGCCACCAAGAACAGTTTTGTCTTTCTTTTCACGACAATCCAGTATTGAAGCAGTTTGGGAAAAAATGACTCACTAAGGTCTGATTTCCCGCCTCGCCGTCTGGCGAGGCGGGAAATGGTTTTCACACAACCCATTGAAACAATCGCAAAGAAGGGTCACTTGTTAGAGCTTTCCCTTCTCCTTCAGGAATTGTTCTGCACCCGAATGAAAGGGGATAGCAACACCCTCAATGGCATCTCCCAGGTCCCAGGCATTGCCTGCTTTGTGTATCAGGCCCAGTTCATCTGTGTGGTCCAGTATGGTTTTGATAAGCAAATACACAGTTTCGGTAGATACATCGGCGTTGGTGATGAGGGTCGACGGGGCTGAAATGGTATTAACCGCTTTATCCTGGCCCGAGTAAGTGTTAGCCGGGATCACCGCTCGCGCGTAATAGGGATAATTTTTCTTAAGGTAGGCATACTGATTTTCTTCGATCGAGAGGAAATTGATCTTTTTAGTGGTGGACAAGTCCAACATAGATGAGGTGGGAATGCCAGCGAAAACCATAGAAGAGGTTATGGTCCCGTCTTTCAGAGCCTGTACCATTTCCGAGTAAGTCAAGTAGGTGGGACGGTAGTCCTCCAGTTTCAACCCGCTAGCCTCCAGAGCCGCCATGCTTACGAACTTGGAAGGACTTCCAGGAGCGCCAAGCGCAATTTTTTTGCCCTTCAGACCGGCCATAGTTTTGATACCCGAGGACTGAAGCGTCGCCCCCTGAAGAAGGGAGGCATGACCTGTCATGACCGCCCTCAGCTGAGGATATTCGGCTTTCCCTTCGAACTCCCGACCACCGGTGTAGGCGAAAAAGGCCGCGTCCGGCATGACGATGGCAAAATCGACCTTTTTATTGGCAACCAGATGGATATTCTCGATGCTGGCCCCGGTGGACTGCACCACAAGTTTGTAACCGGGCATGTATTTTGATACCAGCTTTGAAATACCGGCGCCGATGGCGTAATAGGTGCCTCCGCTACCGCCGGTGGCGATGGAGATTACCTTTTGATCAGCGGCGATTCCACCAATCGCCGTACCAATAACCAGGCACATGGCAGCTAACACAATGACAAATTTCCTGAACATTTTTTCCTCCTTCTTTTCTGGGCGATTCGGAATCCCGAGGCAACTATCCCTTCCCTGATCCCGGGCTCCCTGTTTTAACGTTATTGTTGCCGCTCTTTGATTACAGCGGAGGTATACGGGATTCGATCCCGCGTTGTTTGAGCCACAGCGGCATGAGTTCCTCATCCACGTGGCGGGAAAGGTCTGGTGCCAGCCTGTATAGCTCATCCGCCAGAGGCTGGCTTACGTTAAAACCGCCCACAGCACCGTCGAAGATCAGGACATTTTCGGTCTGGGCGAATTTGCGGGCGAATGCTACCGCCTTGGTCAGGCTTTCCACTCTCACAGCGTAGTCCATGAATAGAGGGTTCTGCTCGTCGTTGGCGAACAGATCTGCCTGGGCGCCCACAATGAGTGTCGGGAGCTGCTGGGCAAAAAAGGTTGAAGGATAACCTTTTGAGCAGTAGTTCAGGATCAGCGCCTTTATGGCTGGGTTGGGCGGAGGCAGCTTTCCCTGTACCAGGGGCTTTACGTCAGGATAGAGCATGTCCGTATAGCGGGTAAAGGCGGTGAATGGCTTTGACAGGTCAAACTCATCCACGTTGGCGTTTAGAAAGTTACCGAAAAGAATGCCCCCGGCGGTCGTATAGGGGACCGGGCCTGGATAGTCAATGATCAGAATCGCCGATTCAATGGCCCCTAGAAGGGTGACGATCTTTCCGTACCAATCCAGATTCAGGCGCGCGAACTCCTTGTCCTGACCAGCCAGATCCTCGTTGGCGTTCACCCCCATGATACCGGCCGGTCCTACCTGAAGCATGCAGGAGCATACGAACTTTTCCTGTATGAAATCGGATTCGAAGATCATTCGGGGCAGCAGGTTAGCGGCCCTGGGGCCCATGCTCTGATGGTAGGAGGAGCGGGTCTCGATAGTAGCGTATGACATGGCGAAAGGTTTGAACAACCGTCCCATCTGGCGGTGGTAGTGAAGTTCACGGATATCATTGTTGTGGGCATGGATGATCCACCGAGCCTTGTAGGCGTCGGCGATTCCGTAGAGGGTGCCTATGGCTGTGTCGATGGCCACCCCCCTGTCCACAGGAGCAATTCCCCTGGCCTTACCCTCGAAGTCCCTGTTCAGATCAAATTTTTCTATATATTCCTCTGTTTCCCTGAACCTCAGACCCACGCCCGCCCGCAGACGGATGTCCCGAGTGCCGGTACGCCGCTCCACTTCATCGCGGATAGTCCTGATCATCTCCGCGTAAGCGTCACCGCCGTAGATGGAGAAACCGTGATGGGAAGCAAGGATGTTGACAGAATCGCCGGGCTGAATCTTCTCCAGGTTGACGTTTTGCAGGGTCAGAAGAGTCCTTTCCCGTATGGTCCGGCAAAATTCAACCGTGTCAGCCTTGGGAACAGGTTTGTACTGGTCCGGGAAGAGATCTGAGACCATGACAGAGGTCAACCCCGGGAGTTCCACCGCCCTCATTTCCAATTGGCCTGGATCGATATTGTAATAGGAAGCCCGTACCGCACCTGGCTCAAGAACACTCTTTTGCATGGCTTATTCGTCCTTCGGGAAAAGCTCGTCCATAGCCGCCCGGTCCTCGGCGAGGTAGTACTCAGGATATCGGTCGGCGATCTCATCACTGATGTCCCAGATGGTCATATAGGTCCCGTACCACTGCCAGCCCGGAGCTTTTTCGACATTGATACCCGCGGCCTTCAGCTGCCGGAGGACGGATGTTATGCACAGCACACCGCACCCTGTTCTTACTCCCGTAGCCCGGGCCAGGGCCTCCGGAGTGCGGTGCCCCAGAAGGATGGCCGCCGCAACGTCACGTGCCTTGACACGCCTGCAGTAACAGATGATTTGCTCGGGATGCATGTGGGCCGACCTACAGATAGTCTCGATCTTTTTCTGGTCGGCCTGTGTGTAATCGATACCGAAATACAGAGGCTCATCCCTGTCGACCATTATAAAGGCCTGTTCAGGACACCGCGTTACACATATGGTGCATGCAAGACACTGCTTTTCGTCAACTATAATGCTCGGCCGGTCTCCGGACTTGCCCATCGTAATAGCCACAACCGGGCAAACACCGATGCAATCCGCACATCGTGTGCATTTTTCATGGTCAATCTGAGCGATCTTGTTTACGAACTTCACGTTTTAATTCTCCAGAATATTAAGGTAAGGATTGTCAAAACCTTCTTCTGAAGTATCCTTGCCTGAAACTTGATTAATTTCTTTAACATTAATCAGCAAATCGTAAGATCGTTGTTTGTGCTCAATCATGGTCTGTTTCGCACGCTGACCGTCTCTGGCCTTGATCGCTTTTAATATCTCCTCATGCTCTGCCTGAACCGTTAAGGCCCTGCCCGGGATCATGGTAAATATAGAACGTGTGCGAGGGTAGATGGCCCACACCTGCTCTACCTGCCTTACAAGAACGCCGTTTCCGCAGGATGAGTAGATCAGGTGATGAAATTGGTAGTTCAGTCTGGTCAAGGCAGCCATATCCTCTTTCGCGGTAGCTTCCCCCATAAGTTCCACCAGGGACTGGAGTTCCTCTATTGCTTCCGGCCCAATGGCCTGTGCAGCAAGTTCCGTCGCCTGTCCCTCCAAAAGCTGCCTCACCTGAAAAACCTCAACATATTTATTAAATTCAGGGTGGGTAACTTTATATCCCACGTGGGGTGTATTCTCCACCAACCCTTCTGATTCCAGTCTGTTGAGCGCCTCCCGAACCGGAATGTCGCTAACGTTTAATTCCCTTGCTACCTGAGAAATTTTTATCTTACCCCCGGGCCGGTATGTGCCCTCTGATATCTCCCGCTTCAAAAATTCGTACGCAACATCGGTCTTTGTATGAAATTTGAAAGGCATTTGTCCTCCCCCCCAACAGATTATTTGAATTTATATTTTATATATCATATTTCCTGTTTCATATATTATATCTATGTTGCGATGTCAATAAGAACAACCCATCTTTTCAGTGTATTTCTTTTCACGAGTTCCCTCACATGCCGGCTTCTCTTTTTCTAAGGAAGATCCCTTGCTATGCATTATGGATAGATTTAACACCTCCCGCCGCATGTGCGTAACAGGGTTCCCCACTCTTCTCGCCGGCAGTGGCGATGGCGGCTACGAGGTCATCACCGCCGGATACAGGCCGTGGGAGGCAGTTCGGGAACGGATAGAAGAGTGGAAGAAAAAAACCGGTGATCGGTAATCGGTAATCGGAAAAAGCTAGCACGCAGGACGCAGTAGAAGATCAAAAGGTGACAAACCGCAGAGTACGCGGAGGAGTTCCATATACACTATTCTTATTTCTACACTTTTTTGAGATTTGAGATCTGAGATCTGAGATCGCCCTATTCATAATGCGTCCACATCCGTATCACCTTCACAACACGTTCTTCATCGAGGATCTGGTAGACGATACGGTGCTGGATGTTGATGCGGCGTGAATAGGCACCGGAAAGATCCCCGATAAGTTTTTCGAAAGGCGGAGGTGAACTGTACGGATCTTCTTTCAGAATATCCAATAGCAGTTGAGCTTTCCCCTTTAACCCGGACGTAAGCAGCTTGCGGGAGTCTTTTTCCGCCTGTCTGGTGTAGACCAGGCGCCATGTCACCAGTCAAGATCCCCGTCACACTCCCCTATCGGCGTATCAAGACCTTCCCGTATGGATTCCCTCATCCCGGGGATGGAGAGTAGGAACAGGGTTTCCTGGATCGCCCGCCAATCCTCCTCAGCAAGAAGAACGGCGTTCCCCTTCTTTCCGGTAATAATGAGCGGCTCATGAGACTCACCTGCCTCCTCAAGGAGCTTGTACAGGTTCGCTCTGGCTTTACTCACACTCACCGTCTTCATTTGAGCCTCCTCGAATAAAATTCTCACACAACCACACGTACCATATAACGTACGGTACTATATTGCGTACGGATATTCAAGAAGCAG
>SDBS01004311.1_pt1 | contig 13921 bp, 14 predicted proteins | sample 2277091 | NCBI WGS metagenome assembly SDBS01 (sample SAMN10404972, study PRJNA504765) | marine sediment metagenome | isolation source: marine sediment core GS10_PC15, 163 cmbsf | place: Arctic Ocean: Southern Knipovich Ridge | collected 2010
ATTCGAATCGGGTGGGGGCGGATCTGTCTGACGATCTCAGCCAATACCCCTCGGCTGTCGGTGTCGCGCTGGGGATCATTGATAATCGCCGTTACCGGGCCGGGGCCGAGCGTATGGGCCAGAGCATCGGTGACAGCCCTGGCGATATTAGGCGTCTCGCAAGTTTTTATCTCGGCCGGGGCGATTCTCTTGATCTTTGCGGTGTCCATGGTTATCGCTCGCTCTAGTCCGCCAGTGGTAGAGTGATTATAAATCGTGTCCCTTTACCGAGTTCGGATTCTACCGTAAGTTGGCCGAGATGTTCATGAATGATCCGGCGGGTGGTTGGCAGGCCTAGGCCGCTGCCGCCGGTTTTGGTTGAGTAGTAGACGTCGAAAATTTTCGCCGCTTGTTCGTCGGATATCCCCGAGCCGGTGTCGATTACTTCGGTGATGGCCTGGCGCCTGTCTGCGGTAAGTTTCAACAGCAGTTCGCCGCCGGTGTCCATGGCCTGGACGGCGTTGATCATCAGGTTAAGCAGCGCCTGCTTAATCAGCTTCGGGTCAACATCGGCGAAGACGGCCTCATTCGGTACTGCGGTGCGCATTATCACGTGAGATGAATCAGTCTGGGCTTCGAAGAAATCGACCAACTGGGCGATCAGGACTCGCAGGTCAACCCGCTCGGTTACCAGTTCTACCCGGCCGGCGTATTGGAGGAAGTCTTCCAGGATTCGTTTGAGCCTGGCGGTCTCATCCTGAACGCTCTGGAGCCGATTGACAAACCGGTGCTGTTGCGGATTGTCCAGCCGCGCGAGATCCTCAGCCAGCAGATCCAGATTGACGTTGATCGTCGACAGTGGGTTCTTTATCTCATGGGCAAGTCCGCCGGCAAGCTGGCCAAGTTCGACCAGCTGTGCCCGACCTTTGGCCCGGGCCGACATTTTGCGCATGTTGCGCCACAGACGCCTCGTTGCCAAAGCGCCTCCTGCCAACCCGGCCAGACCGCCGACTATTAAGCCGCTAAGCAGCCACTGCAAATTCATCGAGCTGCCCTCTGCGCACAGACCCACTGCAACGCATGAAAAACTGTACTGGTTCGGATGTGTTTTAGAGCATTCTCAACGGCTTTGCAAGCGATTGAACCTGCGGCGACATCGACTGACATCCGTGAGGAAAGTACCCACCAGCCGGCAGGTCAACAATGCCAAGGCATTTGCCCTTGGTCACCTTCGACGCCAGTTACGTCGTCGCTGCGATCAATCAGCTTCGCGAAGTTTGAAAATTCTCTAGGCCAGTAATGTGTTTTCGGCCGAGGCGGCGGCAGCTGGTTCACCAGCCGGCCGCAAAACATTGCGAGCCTGGTGCCCCTTGTCGCCTCTGATTAACTCGTAGTCGACCGTCTCACCATCCTTCAGTGCCCTGAAACCTTCCCCGGCAATTGAAGTGTAATGAACAAAAACATCCTGACCTTCGTCCCCAACAATAAAGCCGTAGCCTTTTTTTGGGTCAAACCATTTAACCATCCCCGTCGGCATAGTGGTCACCTCCCATAGGTAAGCCTGAACTCATCGACTAACGTAACACTACGTAAACCGACGTACAGACTAACTGACCATGTATAAAATTTGCCAATTACCCGCCCTCGACCCAGGCCACAACGCCCGGGTCGAATGCACAATAAATACTTCCCGATATTAAGAACTGCGGATTTAGCTACTCGTCTGACTTATTATTATCATCCTTAGCAGCCTCTTCCTTTTTCGCAGCTTTCAATGATACCTTAACTCGCCCCTGATCGTCAATAGCAATTATTTTTACTCTTACAACATCTCCAACATCACAGATATCCGTGACGTTCTTGACGAATGTATCGTCCAGTTCGCTGACGTGGCAGAAGCCGTCCGTGCCGGGCATAAGTTCAATGAATGCACCGAAGTCTCTTACAGAGACGACTTTACCTGAATAAATCCTGCCGACTGTCGGCTCTTCGGTCAGCCGCTCGATCGCATCTCGGGCAGCTTCGGCTCCGGGGCCATTAGTTGAGGCAATGAAAATCGTGCCGTCATCTTCAATGTCGATCGAAGCGCCTGTCTCGCCCTGAATTGCGTTGATCATCTTCCCGCCAGGTCCGATTATCTTGCCGATCTTGGCCGGGTTGATCTTGATCGTTATCATTCTAGGAGCGTACTTGTTAATTTCCTTGCGTGGGGCAGAAATAACTTCACTCATCTGAGCGAGAATGTTCAATCTGGCCTGCTTGGCTTGGGCCAAAACGGCCGGAATTTTATCTACGCTAATTCCGTGGCTCTTCATATCAAGCTGAATGCCGGTAATGCCTTCAGCGGTGCCGGCTACTTTGAAGTCCATATCGCCGTGGAAATCTTCCTCGCCGAGAATATCTGTCAGGAAGATGCACTGGTCACCTTCGTCGACCATGCCGACGCTGATTCCAGCAACTGGTGCGGTCAGCGGAACGCCGGCGTCCAGAAGGGCCAGCGTGGCGCCGCAGATGGTGGCCATGGATGTCGAACCGTTGGAACCGAGCATCTCGGCTACAATCCGTACCGTGTAGGGGAAGTCGTCCGTCGAAGGCATTACTGCTTCGATGGATTTCTCAGCCAGTGCACCGTGGCCAATTTCACGACGGCCCGGGCCGCGGATGGGGCGAATTTCGCCGACACTGAAGGGCGGGAAATTGTAATGGAGCATGAAACTCTTTTTGAATTCGTCGACCAGGCCGTCAACTATCTGCATGTCGCGGGGCGTACCAAGTGTGGTAATCGCCAGTGCCTGCGTCTCGCCGCGGGCAAAGATAGCCGAGCCGTGCGTACGCGGAAGAACGCCGATTTCGATCTGTAGCGGCCTGACCTCATCAATGGCCCGGCCGTCAGGCCTGATACCTTCGAGGATCAACTTACGCTGAATCTTGCCTTCGGTCTTGTAGAGTGCTTCCTTGACGAGATCCTTGCTATACTCGGGCTCTTCTACGTCTTCGGGGCAAAGCTCTGCCAGCAGTTCAACCTTAATTGCTTTGATGGCTACGTTGCGTTCTGTCTTGGCCTTGATCTGCTTGGCTTCCCGGATCCTGTCGCCGCACTTGTCGGAAACCAGTGTCATCAGTTCAGCGGGAATCTCGCGTGAGACGTATTCAGTCTTTTCCGTACCGACCTTGGCGACCAGATCTTCGATCATTTCGATCACATCTGTGTAAGCAGCGACGCCCTTGGCGAGGCCTTCGGCGACGATGTCTTCGGCGATTTGCTTGCCGTCCATTTCGATCATGTTCGGTGCGTCTTTTGGCCCGCAAACCATAAGTTCCATATCGCTTTCGGCGAGCTGGTCTCGTGTGGGGTTGATTATGAACTGGCCGTCGATGTAACCGACGCGTGAGGCGCCAATCGGGCCCTTAAACGGGGCAGGGCACAGTGCCAGGGCGGCTGAGGCGCCGATCATCGCGACCATGTCAGGGTCGTTCTGGTTGTCGGTGCTCAGGACCATGCACTGGATTTGGACTTCGTCGCGGAAATCCTTCTCGAACAGCGGCCTGATGGGCCTGTCGATCATGCGGCAGGTGAGTATTTCCTTCGTTGAAGGTCTGCCTTCGCGCTTGAAGAACCCGCCGGGGATCTTGCCTGCTGCGTATCTATTCTCACGGTAGTCAACGAAAAGCGGGAAAAAGTCCAGGTCTCTTGACGGTGCGGCTGTAAGCACGGTCACTAGGACAACCGTATCGCCATACTGTACCCAGACGGCACTGGATGCCTGTAGGGCAACCTTACCGACTTCCATCGAAAGTGTTCTTCCGCCAATTTCTCGTTCTACTCTTGTAACTGCCATTTGTTTTTTCCTTCCACTTTGCTGCCCAATTGCAGCGGCCGACTTAATTTCCGTTCGTTTATATAGTTCTTAACTTGTACTCAAATTCTTTGTGGAGCGTAAGCGCAGCGAAAAAGGCTTATCGCCTAAGCGCTTTTGAGAAGATCAGACCCCGGGTGGCGAGAAATAACTCGAATGTGGTGCAAGAAGCTACTTACGCAGGCCAAGCTTTGCGAGGATCTGCCTGTAGCGTTGCGGGTCTGTCTGGGACAGATACTTCAGCAGGCTGGATCGCTTGCCGACCATCTGAAGCAGGCCTCTGCGGGACGCATGATCTTTTTTGTGCGTTTTCAGGTGCTCTGCGAGGTGGAGGATACGCGCCGTGAGAATGGCGACCTGAACCTCGGCTGACCCCGTGTCGCCATCATGCCTGCGGTGTTCGTTTACGATTTCAGTCTTTGCTTCTGCGGTAATCGACATAGCCTACTCTTGTGCCTGCTAAATAACCGGCCGCCACGACGGCGTGCCTTATCCAATCTTCTTTTTACTCTTTTTTACTTTTCGGCGGGTAGTTTACCCGTCCACTTCAAATTGGGCAAGCTTTTTTTAAAGGGTCTTACTGAAAACAAACACCGCTTTGAGCTTTTTTAACAAGAGACCTATCTCGGCCCTGGCAAAAAGCTAGCTTGTTTCTATTCCAAGGAGCTTTCTGACTGCCGCCAGCAGATTCTCCATTCTAAACGGTTTATTGATATAAATATCCACGCCTTGGGCCTGGGCGTAGACTTTATGTCTGCTGCCCGGGTTGCCGGTTATCATTATGATTTTAGGCGTCGTCTCGGGGGAATCTACACAGAGACGTTTAATATTTTCCAGGACAAGGAACCCGCTCCGTTTTGGGAGCATCATATCCAGGATAACCAACTCGGGCTTGTGCTCCTGTGACCGTGTTACGGCCTGGTTGCCGTCTGTCGCTGTCGCGAGGTCTGCGCCCATCTCCGAAAGCGTGGTCGTCAAGGCGGTCATGATGTCAGGGTCATCGTCGACTACCAGGATTTTTCTGCCGTCAAGTTCTGCTGCCATTAGTGTTGGCTCCGTGGGGGAAAACTGCGAGTGAAAAACTTAACTGCACCAATGGTACATCTCTATCCGGTTCCCGTCAACCTGTGTACTTGCCAGGAAGTGGCCCAAAAGATAGCATTCGACTCATGCGAATTTTCCCGCGAATATTCAGGAGCCAGCCCAATGCAGTCAGAAGTTCCATTCTCACAGGCCATCAAGAAAAAATACCCAGAGCAGATCGTCGTAGCTATCGCCCGGGACAGCCGGGGTAAGTGCAACCCGATTACAATCGGATGGACAATGATCTGCTCATCGCAGCCGCCGATGATGGCAATCGCGGTCGGCACGGGCAAGCACTCCGCCGGCGCTATCGAACATGCCGGCCAGTTCGTCATAGCCTTCCCTGCCGCCGGCCAGGGGGATGAGGTGATGGTGTTCGGCACCAAATCAGGGGCCGATACCGATAAGCTCGCTCTGGCTGGATCTAAAACGTCACCTGCCAGTTGTATCGACTCGGTCCTGCTATCAGATGCGGTAGCAAACTTCGAGTGCGAACTGGTCAGCCAAACCGAAACGGGCGACCATGTGATTTACGTCGGCAAGGTGCTAGCTGCACACACCAACGCTGGAGAAAAACCGCTCGACCGCCTTTATACCGTAGGCCCGGGATGGCTACTTGGCGGCCTGGGTAGACAAGATGGCCAGTAATGCATGTGTTTGTTAGTTCGCCGCCGGGCCGCCGGTTCTGCCCGTCCACAAGTATAAAAACCGCGGCTGGGTGAGGATATTCAAATCAGGTGCGTTTATGTTCAGCAGATTCAGTTGCGCGCCTGGCACCGAAGTAGACGCATAGGCGTGTGGCTTGTGGCCCATTGGCCTGTTGTAGATAACGAGCTTGGCCCGTTTTAGCCCGGCCATTTTCCTGGCAACTTTTATTGCATCGTCCATATAGCCTAGCGAGTCAACCAACCCTGATTCAACTGCCTGCCCGCCCGTATATACTCGCCCGTCGGCGAGAGTTCTGATCGTCTCGGCATTTAGCTTGGGCCTGCCCTTGCCGACCACAGATAGGAACCGCTCGTAATATTCATCGACGATCCCCTGGAGGATTTTCTGATCTTCGGGGTCAAGCGGCTTGAGTGGATTGCCCATATCCTTATGAGGGCCGGACGTGATGGCCTGGGCGTCGATGCCGATTAAGTTCATCGTCCCGGCGAGGCTGAAGGTCTGTATCATCACGCCGATCGAGCCGGTAATCGACGTCGGATGCGCGATTATCCGATCGGCCCCGCATGCAACGTAGTACCCGCCCGATGCCCCGACGCCCTGGATGATCGCCACAATGGGAATCTTCCGCTTGGCCTTAAGCTGGACGAGGCGGTTATGCATAATGTCGCTGGCGGTTACGCCTCCGCCGGGAGAGTTTATCCGCAGGATGATCGCCTTGACGTTGGTGTCGGCCTGGGCCTTGTCGATTTTCTCGATAAACAGGCTGACCGGGTTCTCGCCCGTGCCGAACAGGCCGCCGCGCGAATTTACAAGCGTCCCGTCGATATCGACGATGAGAACCTTCTCGGCCACGAACAAACCCTTGCCGGCCTTGACGGTAGTCTCCTGGAGCGTCCTATCCGTTGGGACGGGTTTGATGAGCAGGCCGCCTCCTTCCCCGCAGCCGACAGAGCAGCCAATAACCCAAACCCCAATTAGAAGAAGTGTTATGTTTTTCATAGTATGTTATTCTAAGCACGAGCAAGGTTTCGTACAATGGCCAAGTCTTCGGCGGCTAGCAAGCTATAGCACAAAGTGATACACATTTGACTTAATTCCAACTGATTGGCTACAATAGCTTTTCGATATGGAACGTAAGCACCCTCTTTCATAGGAGATTAGAGATGGAGCGAAATTTAGTGAAAGTTTTGGTTTCAGTTGCAATCCTGTTTGCGGTTACGGCGATGGTTTCTGCCCCGGCTTGGGCAGGCGGAAATGAACATCCAGGAAGTTCAACCTCGGCTGAGTCCGCCAAGGAAGCATGCAAGATGGATAAGGTGAAGGCTGCCTGTGGTGAGAAGCTCGGCAAGCTCTCAGCGGCACTGAAAGCTGCACAGACTGCGATCGATGCCGGCGATACAAAGACCGCCTCAGCAAAGATTGCCTGGGCACAGGAACAGCTTGGGAAAATGAAGAAGTTCGCCTCTCAAAAATGCAAGGCCCCCAAGGCTGAAAAAGGGCATCATGGCAAGTCAGCCGACAAGGCCGAAAAGGGGCATCATGGCGAGTCAGCCGACAAGGCCGGGTTCATAAACTCTACCTGCCCGATTATGGGAAGCAAGATCGACCCAGCCAAGATTACCAAGTCTTTGACTCGTGAATTTGATGGCAAGAAAGTTGCCTTATGTTGCGGCGGCTGCCCAGGCCAATGGGATAAGCTCTCCGATGCAGACAAAAAGGCCAAACTGAAAGCTGCGATGTAACTTCTCAGCTGGCAAAATAAATCGAAACTTCGGGCGGGCTCTTTGGACTTCGTGAAAAAGAGCCTGCCCGTTTTTATGCGCAGCAAATTGGATTGAGAGTTTCGGCAGGTCTCTAAAAAAACGCCTGTTTTTTTAAGCGGTCTGAAGTAGGCAGGCGTTTGCCCTTCGTGGGGGAAGTGGGCATGCTCTTGACATGCCACGACTACGTTATAGAATCCTTACTATCCCCACAGGCAGTATGTGGCATCATTTATTATTTTGGATCGAAAGGACTGCGTAATGAATCGTTCAATCCTTGTTTTGATTTTGTTGGGATTGCTTTGGGGTTCCATCGGTTGCACGGATCGCATGTATGGCTTGAGAGATACGCAAAAATCTGATCTCCGTGCATGGGAAGATATGGGGGTTGAGTATGTGAAAGAGAAAAGCCCCGCCACGGCAACGACCCTGGGCTTCTTCTTTGGTTTTGGCGCTTTTTACACGAACCAGCCTGCCCTGGGTATTGTTGATATAGTCACGTGGCCCGTTTCGATATTGTGGGAGCCATGGATTGTCCCGGCCGAGGCAAACAAGATCAATTATGAGGCTACAAGAGATAAGTGGATGCGAGACAATGGGCTTGGCATCTACAGCCTGATGCCACAGGTGAGGCAGCCACAATGAAAAATGAGGAATCGGCCCAGACCGATTGACTTGACGCTGAATAAATGAATCGAAACTTCGGGCGGGCTTATTTAAAATGGGCTCGTCCGTTTTAATGCGCGCACGCTTGCCAATTTCTGCGGCGGGGATAGAATCGTACCAAAGTTTCAAGGAGTACATGTCATGTCAGTTTCGCGCCGTCAGGTAGTTGTCGATGCAATTGAATTTCGTCCGGTAGATTATGTTCCGTGGGCGTGGCAGCCGACGAGCGCCTGCAGGAAGCGGCTGTGCGACCATCTCGGCACTGATGATCTGAGCAGCTTTCTCGGCTCCCATTTCTTCGATGTAGGCCCGACCGTTCCGCTTTACACGCAGGCAAACGAATCTTGCGTCCGCGATATCTACGGCACGGTTTGGGATCGCTCGGTAGATAAGGACATCGGTTCGCCGATCGATTGGCCCATCAAGAGCCCATCTGACCTCGCGAGTTACGACTGGCCTGATGCAACGGACGATTCGTGGTACCAAGGCACGGCCGAGGCTGTTGCCGATCACCCGGAGCTTTTAAGCCGCTACAAACTCGGCTTTAGTCTTTACGAGCGGGCCTGGTCGATGCGCGGAATGACCGAGCTGCTGATGGATATGGTCGAGCGGCCGAGTTTCGTCGAGGATCTACTTGATGCTATCGTCGAGCACCGACTCATCCAGGTTCGACGCGCGTTGGCCTGCGGCGTCGATGCGGTCTACTTCGGCGACGACTACGGCATGCAGACGGGGCTTATTATGGGGCTCGAACGCTGGCGGCATTTTATCAAGCCGCGGCTGGCCAAGATGTTCGCCCCCGTCCGCGAGGCGGGCAAGTTCGTAACGATGCACTCGTGCGGGGCGGTGGCTGAGCTGTTCGACGACCTCGTCGAAATCGGCCTGGACCTGTTCAACCCGTTCCAGCCCGAGGTGATGGATATCGAGAAGATCAAACGGGACTATCACGGCCGGTTGGCCTTCCACGGCGGGATGAGCATCCAGAATATCCTGCCGTTCGGTTCCGTTGAAGACGTCCGAGCAGAGACGGCTCGCCTGATCGAAATGGGTCAAGATGGCGGTTACATATTCTCGCCGTCGCACTCGGTTCCGCCGGATGTGCCGCCTGAGAATTTGGTAGCGATGATGGAGGTTCTCCGGGCCCAGCCCGGTGCCCCGCAGATCTAGCCAACAAAGCCAAGGATATCGCCCGCAAAACCGTCACCGAGAACTTGCGCCCGCGGCCTTGAGAACACTTGCTGATCGCCGTGGCAGCGATAGAATCGTTTCTTGCAGAGAGCAACTACGAAACCGCAGTAAAGCTGCGGGGAGGTCTGATATGCCTGCGAATATGAAATGGGATTGTTCAGCGGTTGTCTATATCGACGGCGATTCGGTTGTAGCTGAGGATGATCGCGGGCAGGTTTTAGCTCAGAGCACAGACGCTGCGAGCGTTATCCAGGCTGCGATAGATGCTGCGCACCCGGCCGGGCAGATCAAGATCCGTCGCGGCGAGTATCGGCTCGGCAAATCAGTGGTTCTCTATAACAGTGGAATGCTCTGCGGCGAGGGCCGCGGCACGGTGCTGGTCCCGCCGGTGGATGATTACGCCCTCAAGGTAATGACCACCGAGCAGACGGAAATCTACCGGCCATTCCACGGCGACCCCGGCCCGCTGTATGCCGCCATCGTCAGGGATCTAACCATAGACGGTGAGTCGATCGGCGAGCGCGGCAAGGGCATTTTCATGGACACGTTTTGGTGTTCGTCGTTCGAGAATCTCTGGATACAGAACACCGACAACGCGCTCTATCTGCACCACGTTCGCGAGAGCGACTTTACGAATATTTATCTGATCTCGAACGGCTCGGTTGAACTGAAAGAGCCGTCGGTGGTTCTTGTAGGCGAGAACAACAATATTCACTTCCGTAACCTGTCGGTGGTTTACCCCAGGTACATCGGCATGGACCTAATCGGCAAGATTGGCGAGGGCATCGATGTGCCGCGGCTGGTGTATATGACGCAGTCCTTCTTCCACGGCCGGCTTGCCGCGCCGAAGGAACTGCCGCGAGAATATGACGGCAAGCACCGAGATGGGGGCTTCGAGCGAACAATCGCAGCCCCGTATGATCTGATTCGCCTGACGGACCTCGGCGCGCACCGTCATGGCTGCCTGGCTGACGTGGTTATTCGCGACAGCCGCATTACAGTCGCCGGGCCGGAAAACGCGTCGATCAACTGCATCAACAGCCCGCTGACGATTGCCAACTGCGTGATGACGGCCACCGAAGGCCAGTGCGTTATCCGCGCCAGTAAGAAGGCTCGCGTGATAGCTACCGGCAATACGATCCACTGCGGCAGCCAGACCGGCAGCAGATATTCGCTACAGGTCCTCGACGCCGAAGTGATCTTTAAGGATAACGTCCTCAACGGGATCAACCTGAACGTTGCTCTGTCGCCGGCGAGCAATTCGATAATCGCCAACAACCGCTTCACGCTGGAAAATGGTGAGCCGACGATTACTGTCGGCGACGATGGGACGACGGGGTCGAAGAACATAGAAATCGCCGGGAATATTTTCACCGAAGTGAGGGCGAAGTCAGCCGTCGAGGTCAGCCCGCTGGCTACGGAGAATATTCGCGTGCATGATAATATCTACGCCGGCAATTACGACGGCGAACCCTGCATCGGCGGCGGATGATCCGGCCGCCAGCAGGCTACAAAAAAAAGCCCAGCAAGTCTTGGATGAACAGGCACCGCTAGGATATTACTTTTGCCGGCCCATGTGAACTTGCCAAAGGGCAACCCAAAGCTTCTCGCAAACGTCAAATAATTTCTTCCCATCGACAGTCTTGGGCATATTCGGGAAGCAGGGGTTCCCTTGCTTGTCAACCGCGTATCGAAAGCCAGTCGCTCTTGTGTCTGCTTCGTGCAACTCGTCAAGCGCAAGCTTTACGAACTCGAAATCTGCACCTAACGCATCACGCACACATTGGCTTTCACAAATTAGCTCAAACAGGTACTTCAGGTCGTGCTTGTTTGTGGGCGGGGTCTTCCCGCATACATCCTGAATGATCGCTTTTAAGAGCAGTTCTGTAGCGTGCTGGTAAAGCCTCATCGCCGGGAACAGACGAAACGTTTCCTTAGATTCAGGTTTAGCCGACGGCTTGAAGATATCACAAAACACATTGTGATACGTCCCCGCCAGAAAGGCCAAGCTTGGATCAAACTTGGTAAAGACCAAGTTGTCGTCTGGAGACTCGGGAGGGAAGAAGTACTTTTTTTTCGCTGCCATTGTTAGGTACCTCAATACTCGCAAGAGCAAGGTTAGAATGGTTCGTTTCGCTCGTTTTAGAAAGTACGCCATTTGTTTCCGCAAAAAAAAAGCCCAGAGCATTAACTCCGGGCTTTTGGGTAACTAATTGGCCGCGGCGTTTACATCAGCACCTTTGGAGATCAGAAATTCGACAAGCTGCCCATGCCCGCCTGCGGCCGCCAAATGCAGAGGTGTCCTGTTGGCGTTATCCTTGGCGTTTATGTCGGCTCCATGTTTAAGAAGTATCTCAGCCGTCGCCTGATGTCCTCTGGCAGCGGCCTCGTGCAGTGGCGTCCTGCCTGCGCAGTTCTTGGCATTGATGTCAGCAAGCGTTGCCTTCGAGACCTCTCCGTCTTTTATTGCGATGCCCTTACCTGTGGTGGAATCCACCCAGAATGCGCCACCCATTTTCCAACTAGCACCGGCGAAAACCGGGCCACCTGGATATCCGCCCTGATGACGGGCGTCATAGCTGAACCACTGCACTTGCTCTGCACCAGTTCCAGTAACGTTACCGGTAAAACCACTGTAGACACCAGTTAAGCTGGGGCCATCCCAGGTTTTGCCAGCACCACCGGCGTCTGGCTGTGCGACGCTGCCGTAGTCGCCGGCGAGCAATTCGATAATCGCCAACAACCGCTTCACGCTGGAAAATGGTGAGCCGACGATTACTGTCGGCGACGATGGGACGACGGGGTCGAAGAACATAGAAATCGCCGGGAACATTTTCACCGAAGTGAGGGCAAAGTCAGCCGTCGAGGTTAGCCCGCTATCTGCGGAGAACATTCGCGTGCACGATAATATCTACGCCGGCAATTACGACGGCGAACCCTGCACCGGCGGCTGAGTCGGCTTGTTCTTTAGGCGATCCTCGGGCTCTAAGATGCTGCGGGTAACCTACTCATGGGTATGTCGTCTGCCACCACAAAGAATGGAGAGCCTGCCAATGCCTGGCCAGCTCATCCTTCGTCGTCGGCTTGCCCTTATACCACTGCGAGGTAGGCTTGCGGACAGATTCGACAATTTCGGCTGGAACTCGCCCGGCCCGGACTGTCAATAAATTGGGCAAGAGCTTGGCAATCTCGAAGGGCAAGACTTGGCTAAGGTATTTCCGGCTCCATTGGCGTAATTGTGGATCGCCACATTTTTCGAGAATCGTAAGGTGCCACTGGACACTCTTAGCCGGAGACTCTACCAGCCCCTCTGTTACAAATTTATAGAATCGCTCGTAAACCGGGACGAATTGCAACTCAGGGTCATCGACGATAAGAGGCCCGGCCGCATTAACCCAGTCTCGCCAATAGTCCGAGTCGGACCACAATGGCGTCGAGTCCTGGTTTGTCTCATGCAGCACCATCTTTGCAAGTAGGTCTAACAAGCGAGTTTGGGCAAAGAGCGAATTGGGTGCCCTCATTCTCCTCTTTAGTGTACTAGGAACATCCCATACTTTACTTTCCAGGCCGGCACCTTCAGGGCCTTTCGTCTCGGGTAGAGTATCATCCGGAAGTTCGCCTTTAAGCTGGGCTTCCATCGCCATGGCTTGTTCGCTCAGAGAGGCCGAGCCTACCTTATCCAGTGCCTGCCACATGTGGTACCGAAGGCCCCGGATATTTTCGGGGCTTCCACACCCACACTCATCGTCAAAGGCCGGACTGTCTTTATATTCGGGTAGGGTATCGCTAAGTATCTTTCTGATCCGCTCGAAACTCCCTTTGCTGGATCGTGCATCGAACGACCGGGCCGCGACATCCAAATGCCAAAATACATACTCACCAAATGGCTGGCGCACGTAGTATCGATTCAGTAGCTCATAGATATATGGGTACACCGGTTGGTATGCGGGGGTCCAGTTGGCGTACACCGGGTACTGGGTAGCCTCGAAGTCGTGAGCTCTGATAAGAAACTGTAACTCTTCCTCACTGAGAGTTTCGGGCAACAGCTTTTCGAAGGCTTCCAGCCGCTCCAAATTCATCGGGGCCGAGTACGGAATATCATGAACCCATAGCGGACTATCCGCCGGGTCGGTAAAGACACTCGACCTCTCACCAGTTTCTCTGTCTACCCAGAAAGTTCCTCCCGTTTTCCAGGGAACTCCCGCCGGCTGGGTAGCGGGGTTGGTTGCCTTGCCAGCGTGCCACTCATGGGTCGTGATCGTGGACGTGCCGTCTGCAACCCACCCGGCGGCTAAAGGGCCATCAAAGTTCTCAAGCATGCCGCCTTCGGCCGGTTGCCCGGCCGCGGCAATCATCCCAACAACCGCGATCAACAAAACTCGCTTCATAATGCACTCCGGTAATTAACTGGGCCAGCCCAGATAGAGGTAACTTACTAAGGAATCCATATCTTGCAGATATTTAGCCCCTGAGCAAGAAATGATTACAAAACTCAGGCTAGAGTCCCTAAAGCGGCATAAAAAAAGCCCAGAGCGTTAACTCCGGGCTTTTGGGTTTCTAGTTTGGTTGCGCCGGTTATATCCGCCGGCTGCGAGAGTTTAATCAGTCGGCCGTGCCGAATTCGTCGGTCAATTCCTGATAGAACTCGTTGAAGTTGTCTCGTTTATCCGAACTCAGCCACTTGATCGCGCTGATCGGGTGCTGGTCGAGCATGCCGGT
>SDBS01004312.1_pt1 | contig 13919 bp, 8 predicted proteins | sample 2277091 | NCBI WGS metagenome assembly SDBS01 (sample SAMN10404972, study PRJNA504765) | marine sediment metagenome | isolation source: marine sediment core GS10_PC15, 163 cmbsf | place: Arctic Ocean: Southern Knipovich Ridge | collected 2010
CCATGGGAGGGAATTTGGAAGTAGGTGTTAAGCTGGCCGGCGAAAATGTGGAAGTAAGGTTCACTGATACAGGAAAGGGAATAAAAGATGCAAATCTAAGGAGAGTATTCGAACCATTTTATACTACTCACGTTGAGGTTGAAGAGGATAGTTGGCTTAAGGGTATAGGACTTGGATTATCTGTTTCTTACAGAATCGTGGAGAGACACGGTGGAATGATTGAAGTTGAAAGCGAGATAGGAAAAGGGACTACCTTCACTGTCAAGCTGCCAGCGATGGGAGAAAGGGCGGAAGAAAAAAGGGAAGAGAGGAAAGAAATGGCAAAACCAGAATCTAAGAATATTTTGATAGTGGATGATGAAGAAGAGATATGCAAGATGTTTAAGAAATGGTTATCATTAGACGGGCACAGAGTGAAATATGCATTGACTGGAAAGGATGCCGTTGATCTCGTTAAGAAAGATAGTTTTAATGTTGTGTTTTTGGATGTTGTCATGCCAGGAGTCCCGAGTATTGATGTTCTTGAAGAAATAAGGAAGCTTTCTCCAGAGACGAAAATAGCAATGATGACAGGAAAATTAATGGATAAGGACTTATTGAGTGATCTAATACAAAAAGGCGCTTCAGGCTATCTCCAAAAGCCTTTTAAGATAGAAGACATAAAAGAAATAATTGGTTAGAGAATAGTCAATTCTTTAGGGGCTTGATAAATCAAACCACCCTACATTAACTATAAATCATTGGATATATTTTAAAAGGTGGGCTTGATAAATCAAGCCCCTACAAATAAACCAAACCCCCACATAAGAAAAACCAAATCCGCACAAAGAATCATTTTCAGGATACAAAGGCGGGTTTGATCTATCAAGCCCCTACAAATAAACCAAACCCCCACATAAGAAAAATCAAATAGGCTTAGATTGCTCATTACTCCTTAAAGCTATGGAAAAAAATCCACAATATTTAAGGAAAAAAGAGGAAAATCAAACCACAAAGAATGAAACGAGAACAGGTTCTTAAGATATAACTCTCTTAAATAAAACAAGTTAAGGGGGATCTTACATCCAAATTAATATTTGGCATAAAACTTGAAGTCTATCATATGCCATTAGTTCTTAAAGAAGAGTCAAAAAGAGAGTCCTTTATCAAGCAGGATTATCAGTTCGAAAAGAACATGCCCAAATAGAAGCTGCAGCCCGGAAAATAGAAGAGTGAAAATTTTCCTGTGAAAATCTTCCAAGGGCGGTAGCCTGCCAAAATTGATTCATCATTGTTAATATTTAATAATCTCCTGTCCAAAAAACAAATTCGCGTCGTATCTATTGAAAGAAGCATTATTTAACCAGGATTATTCACGGATCGAGTTTGACAGATTGCCACGCTCCGCTCGCAACGACGATGTTATTTAAAATATATGTCGTCAGATGCGAAGCACAGGGTGTGCGCCTGTGGTTCTTCACTGCAAATGCCCTGTAACGAAGCAGATGCGGTGAAATCGGCCCGCCCGAAGGGTAAATTAGGCCGACATATAATAAAAAGAAACTCATTTGAGACCGAATGAATGTTCTGCTAGAGGTGAAATCAGTGCAACGAGCAGATATCAATGAAAATAAATATTGGTGTCGGCATAATTCATGAATAAATCAGGCTAATTGAAGCGGAAGAAATTAATATGAAATTAAGAAGATTCAGGCCAGAGCAATTAAAATCAAAAGGATTTTCTCTTATTGAACTCCTTGTAGTTGTTGCTATTGTCTCTTTTATGATTCTGGCCATGCTTTCTCTCTATATTGCCGGACAGCGATATTTTATGGCCGGAAACGCCAGGGCTGATGTCCTTCGGGATAACAGGTACGTGTTTAGTTATATCTCTCGAGATATTAAAGGAGCAATTCAGGTTCTTCCTGGTTGGGATGTCTATACCACTTCCTCAAGCTGTCTTGTTCTTCAAGTTCCTTCTCTGGATTCGAACGGACTTATAATCGATATTGACAATGAGTTTGACCATATCGTTTATCGTCTAAATTCTGAATCCCCTAATAGGATAGAGAGGATTGTAGACGGTAAGGATGGGATTAGTTCCAGAGAAGATAGGACAAGAGTTATTGCCACAAGAGTTAATTCTTTCCAATTAAGCTCTGGAGGAGTGGGCCTTTCTTCTGTATCAGATTTCAATCAGGTTTCCAGCATCGATATCACTCTGATAGCGACACAGAATCTTTTAGGCCGTACTTATCAGGAGACCCTCAAAACCGGTGTGAAGCTGCGGAATAAATTTGAATAAGAGAGTACTTATCTTCATCTTTTCTGATAAAAAAAAGAAAGTCTTCTTTCTCCGAACCGGGAAAATGAGAGATAAATTTGAATAAAAGAGTCGGGCAAAATGGATAAAATAAGAACCAATAATGTTAAAAGCAAAGGTGTTCAAAGCGATAACGAAGAACAGGGTTTTATCTTAATCATAGGTGTGATTGTCATGACTGCCTTGCTTCCTCTCGCTTTGTCATTTTTATTACTACTCTCTTTTGAGTACAGGCTTACTGATAAATCCTACAAAGCTTCTGCAGCATTATCACTGGCTGAAGCTGGAGTAGAAAGAGCAATCTGGGAATTGAATTATGGAGACATTTCGACCTGGACAGGAAGCACCCATCTGCGGACGATGACCATTTCGTCTTTTCAAGCTCCAGGAGGAAAGATTATAGGCGATATCGAAATAAGGGTCGAAGAGCCTGGTGCGGAGAATCCTGTGGTGGAATCTACAGGCAGAGCGGCCTATACCGGCTCTCTCACTGTAGATAGAGTGGTCAGAGTAGCATTAGGGACGGATAAATACAAACCTTGGACTTATGGAATTTTTGGGGATGAGGAATTGGACTTCTCTTCAAATGTAGTGGTAGATAGTTATGATTCAAGGAATGGATCCTATGACAATCCCGGCAATGTGGGTTCTGATGGACATGTGGGAACCAATGCCTCTCATTATGGGTGCATTGATTTAAGCTCCAATGCTAAAATCTACGGCAACGCTTACTCAGGACCTGAAAGTATCCCGGATTTGGATATAATAACCCGATCCAATTCTCACGTTTATGGAGAAAAGCTATCTTTATCCACGGAAATAGACATGCCTTCGGTTTCTCCTCCTGAGGACCTTCTTTATATGGGCGATTATTTTCTGGACAGCAACAGCTCAGATACAATCAGTGAGAACGGAGCATATACATCTTTCAGGGTTGAAAGCAACTCTACGGTAACCATTTTGGCTGACGTTACGCTTTATATAACAGGTGATTTTTCCATGCTGAGCAACACACAACTGGAAATTGCCAATGATGCTCATGTCACACTTTATCTCGGAGGAAATTTCGAACAGAGGAGCAACTCTCAAATCAATAATTTATCTCAGAATCCTGCCCAACTCATGGTATTGGGAACAGATAGTTTTAACGGAATAATGGAGTGGCATTCAAATACCCAGTTTTTTGGTTCTGTATATGTGCCAAAGGCAGATGTGACTTTCGGCAGCAATTCCGATTTTTACGGCTCTATTTCGGCTAAATCTATAGAGTTTAATTCTAAAGCAAGGATTCATTATGACGTCGCTTTAGCTAATTCGGGAATTGATGGCACTGGTGGCGCTCAATACACTGTTAAATCCTGGCAAGAGCTAGTTTCCTCCTCTAATAATTAGTAAATTTCATCTCTAATCAAGTTTGGATATTCACGGATTATTTTGCTTAGGGATTTTATTGGGGAAAAACAGCAAGATACTAGCCTTCTAGCTTGGGCTTTTTTGCCTAGCTGTAGGCACACCCATTTATGTAGGATTTATATAGAGAAATAACTAAAAATTTTCATTTATTCCTTAAAGAGGTTGACTGTGGAAAAAATAAAAGAATATTTTTTTAAGCATTTCGAAATGATTATCGTGGTATCCATCTTGCTTGGCATTGTATTAATTAACTATTTTACTCCTTATAAAATCGGCTTCTTGAACTTTTTTTATCTCCCCATAATCGCTGCTGGTTATTTCTTGGGCCAGAGAATGGCTGTTCTTACTGCTTTTTTCTGCATTCTGATAGTAGCCTTTTTTTTACTGCTTTTTCCTGCTTCCTTTTTTACAGCTGGAACAAACAAAACCTATATAATAGTGAGCCTCGCCGCCTGGAGTTCCTTCCTAATCTTAACAAGTGCTGTCATAGGATACTTATATGAAGAGAAAGAAAGAAAAATAAATGATTTAAAAGCCGCATATATGGGGATTTTAGAGATCTTGTCTAAATACCTTGAATCCGCAGACAGATATACTCAGGGACATTCGGTGCGGGTTGCGCATTTATCAGAAGACATAGCTCGCGCCATGGGATTATCGCCATTAGAGGTAGAAAACGTAAGAGCAGCCGCACTGCTCCACGACATAGGAAAAATTGAAATAAGTCTCGACGTCCTTCACAAAGCAGCCGCTCTTACAGATGATGAAAAAGAACTAATGGATTCGCACACAGAAAAGGGAGCAAAAATTATATCTCTTGTGGGAGGAGTCTTAAAAGAGGCGGTTCCGATCGTTTCAGCTCATCATAAATACTTTTTTGAAACCGAGAAACGTCATTCCGAGAAAGAAGAGGTGCATGGGCAAAAAGAAGTTCCTATGGGAGCAGCTATAATAGCTGTTGCTGATGCCTATGATGCCATGGTAACAGACAGACCTTATCGGGCCGGAATGCAACCCTGGCAAGCCTTTGAGGAATTAGAAAAAGGAGCGGGGAAACAATTCCATCCAGGAGCAGTAAAAGCTTTTAAAAAAGTCCTTTCGTCTAAGCACAAATACAGAAAATAAGGTTCAATCTTAATGTTATGTTACGGGATTAAATATGTTTATATTTAATTTTTATTTTGAGTTGAGTTCAATAATCATGAGGTCGTGATAAAAATATCAGCGTATCGGGCTTTAGTACAGACAAAGCAAAATATAATATTCTAACCTTTCTGGGCACTCATTATTATGATAGGCCTCATTTAAAAAGCCAGCTCCATAATATATTAAGGAGGTTATGACGATGAAAACAGAACAAAGGATGTGGATCAAGGAAAAGGGGTGGATACCTATATCTGACAATGACTTAAAAGACAGCGCTCAATTGGTTTTTGTATTTGGCGATTCATCTCTTTTCAAAAAAAAAGGGTTTTTTGATGAAATCAATGAATTTTATCCTAAGGCAAGTCTTTTTGGTTGTTCGACTGCCGGAGAAATCGCCGGCGCTCAGGTTTTTGACAATTCCTTAGTTATCACGGCAGTACTTTTTGAGCACACAAAATTGCAGTTCGCTGAAACAAAATTAAAAAGGATGGAGGAAAGTATAAAATGCGGTGAACGCTTGGGAGAAGCATTCGAAAAAGAAGGATTAACTCATGTTTTCGTTCTCTCGGATGGATTGAATGTTAACGGCAGTGATTTGGTTAAAGGCCTGAAAACCAAGATCCCGAGCGATGTCGCTGTGACTGGCGGATTATCCGGCGACCAGGATCGATTTAAGGAAACCTTTGTTTTCAGGGACAATCTCCCGGAAAAGAATACGATTATCGCTGTTGGCTTTTATGGCGAACGCCTGAAGATTGGCTATGGCTCGATGGGAGGGTGGGATTCCTTCGGCCCGGACCGCCTGGTAACGTCCTCCAAAGGAAATATTTTGTATGAATTAGACGGCAAGCCTGCCCTGGATTTATACAAAAAATATCTGGGCGAACAGGCAAAAGGCCTGCCCGCTACGGGGCTGCTCTTTCCGTTGAGCCTGCGATTGAAAGATAGAGAAACAGGTTTGGTTCGCACAATTTTATCTGTTAACGAAAAGGACAAAAACATGACTTTTGCGGGAGATGTGCCTGAGGGTGCATATGTTCGTTTGATGATGGCAAATTTCAACCGCCTTATCGATGGAGCTTGTGGCGCCGCGAAAATGAGTTGTGAATCGTTTGGATCGGATACGCCGGATCTTGCTATCTTGATCAGCTGTGTAGGACGCAAGCTGGTGTTAAAACAAAGAGTAGAGGAAGAGATTGAAGGGGTCCAGGATACATTGGGAGAAGGTGTTACCTTAGCAGGATTCTATTCTTACGGTGAAATATGTCCTGTTGCTCCGGCTGAAAAGCAGTGTGAGCTTCACAATCAGACGATGACTATTACGACTTTCCTTGAAAGATAGACTCCTGAAAAAACTCATTTTATGTTGAGGTCAATCACAGAATGAACAAGTTGCTTCAACGTCAAATCAAAAAATTAATGAGAAATTCCAACTCTCTCCATGAAGAAATAAAACCGCTACTCAATGGGATAAGTGACGCTTATGACAGTTTTGATATCGACCGCTCTCTGATAGAGAGATCTCTGGATCTTAGTTCCAAGGAACTCACGGATGCCAATAAGCGTTTGCGCCAAGAAGCAGAGAAACATAAGGCCATCATAGATAAGTTAAAATCTATACTTACCTCATTAGCGCCCGACCTCAATCATTTTTCAAAGGAATCATCCAGGGATGACGCCACATATCTCATCAATGTCATTTCGAAACTGATTGACGAACGCAAGAACGCAGAAAAAGCACTGAAAGATGCCTATCAGAAACTCAAAGATACCCAAAACGAGCTTATCCAGGTGGAAAAACTAAAAGTCATCGGCAGGTTAGCGAGCGGAGTGTCTCATGAAGTAAAGAATCCCTTGGCGATGATACTTTTGGGAGTTCAATATCTTATAAAAAAAATAGAGTCGAAGGATAGGAAGGTGGTCTTGACATTAAAACATATGGAAAAGGCCATTAAGAGAGCGGATGAAATCATAAAAGGATTATTGGACTTTGCCAGCCTGTCAAAATTGGATATAAAACAGGAAAATTTGAATTCTGTTATGGAAGAGTCGCTGCGCTTGGTAAAGATTCAATTTGACAAAAATTGCATTCGAGTTGCAACTGATCTTAAAGAAGATATCCCAAAAGTCAAAATAGACAAGAATAGAATTGAGCAAGTATTCATAAATCTTTTTATGAATGCTGTTCATGCCATGCATGATGGCGGGCAGCTGACCCTAAGGACTTATTCCAAGAAGCTAAGTAATCCCGGCAAAAGTGTGGGCCGCAGAAAAAACGATCCTTTTAAACCTGGAGAAACCATGGTGATTTCTGAAATCGAAGATACGGGTCCGGGTATTCCTAAAAATATTCTGGACAGAATTTTTGACCCATTTTTTACCACCAGACGGGACAAAGGGGGAACAGGATTGGGATTATCAGTTGTCCGGAGCATAATCCAGATGCACTGCGGAAAAATAGAGATTAAAAATAAAACAGAAGGTGGAATAAAATCAACATTGTTTTTTAAAGTCTAAAATAGGGAGACAAATGAGATGAAAAAGAAAAAAATATTAATTATCGATGATGAAGAGGATTTCTGTCAGATGATAGAATTTAACCTCGAAGATTCTGGCAAATATGAGGTTAGGATGGAGACAAAAGGAAAAAAGGCCCTGGCCGCCGCCAAAGAGTTCAAGCCTGCTCTTATCTTTTTAGATATCGTGATGCCGGATGTTCCTGGGGATGAGGTGGCTCAGCAATTGAGATCCGATGAGATGACAAAGGATATTCCCGTTATCTTTTTAACGGCTCTGGTTAACGGAGATGAAGTCGCTTCTCAAGATGGCGTTATAGGCGGGAATTCTTTCATTGCCAAGCCGGTTTCCATAGAAAAACTCATAGATTGTATTGAAAAAAACATAAAAAATTAAGGCTCCCATTTCTCTGCGAGTCTTTCTTTTTTATATGCCGGATAAGTTCTTCATAATTTTACACATTTTCCCTTTTTGTGCTTATATTAATAAGAATTTGGTTTCTGCTAAGCTCGAGTCTCTGTGGAAGGAATCGTCTGTGGCTGTGCCACCATCGGTTACAAAGCTCTTTTGAAATATTTCAGGTTCATCATAGTAATAAGGACTAGAACGATTGACATAAGGAAGTCATATCCGTTTTATAGATTTATTGCCATAGTTATGGAATTTTTTTCCTAAATACAAGATCAAGTAATTCTTTTAATTTATCCTCCTCTGCTCTTTTATTTATTGAAAATAAAAGAATTATAATCATTATATTTTTTAGATTTCTTTATTTTAAAATGTTGGCATTATTTTTGCTATGCACATCAAGAGCAGCAGTTTTGCAAATAACATCCTTAAAAATGTAAGAAATGGCCAAGTTAAAAAATTATAAAGAATACTTTGCTATTTTGAAAAAAGATCCATCAGAATTTCATAATTTTTTGGAGGCCGGCAGGGAAAGCATTGAGGTGGAGGCCAATAAGTCAATCATAGCACCTTCACGGTCATCCTGCCCAAAGGCAAATAATAAAGGAGCGCCAAGATGAGTGAACGGAGAAGGGTCCTGTTTTTGATTATTATTATGTCGATTATTGTTTTGACTGTCGGCGGAATCGCAATTGCCATGCTATACCGAACAGCGCTCAAAGAGCAAAGGGCTCGATTAGTAGAGACCGCACAAAGCCAGGCCCGGCTATTGGAGGCAGTTGCCCGGTTTGACGCTGTCTACAGCCAGGATTATCCCGGTGGTTCAGAAGCAGCCACATTGAGCCAAATCCGTAATGCACGCAATAACTACATCGGGTTTGGTGAAACGGGGGAATTCACCCTTGCCAGACGTGAGGGCGATCTCATAGTCTTCCTACTCAGCCATCGCCACCATGACCTGAACAAACCCAAACCGGTGCCCTTCAACTCCGGGTTGGCAGAGCCGATACGACTATCTCTCTCGGGGAAATCAGGGACAGTGGTCGGACTGGATTACAGGGGCAAAACTGTTTTAGCGGCCTATGAACCAGTCGCAGTGTTGGACCTGGGTATTGTGGCCAAGATCGATATGGCAGAAATCCGCGCACCGTTCATAAGAGCTAGTGTGATAGCCGGACTTTTCGCAATTATGGTAATTCTTATAGGGGCCTTGTTGTTTATGAGGATTACCAACCCAATGATTAAGCTCTTGACGGAAAGCGAAGAGAAATACAGAACTCTTGTTGAAAGTGCAACAGACGTGATTTATATGATTGACAAGAATAATAAAGTATTGTCCGCGAATAAAGCAGCGGCAAGGCTTTTTGGTAAGGAACAGAAGGAGATAACAGGCAAATCAATTCTTGATTTATTGCCAAAAGAAATTGCAGCAAATTATTCAAAAAGCTTGAAAAAAGTGTTTGAAACAGGCACACGAAGTTTTCACGAATCAAAAATGGTTGTTGGTGAAAGAGAAACATGGATAAGTGCCAATCTTAGTCCAGTGATAGATTATAAAGGAAGTGTGCAGGCAGTAATGGGCGTGACCAGGGACATCACCGAGCGGGCGATGATGGAAAAGGAAGCACAGCGGCGAGCGGCTCAGGCAGCGCTGATCTATAAAGCAGGTCAGCGTGTGAGTGGCGAGTTGGAACTGGAAGCAGTGTTGTCTGAAATCGTGTCTGCCGTGCGTGATGCCTTTGATTACTATCATGTAATGCTGGTTACGGTTGATGAGGAGACCGGACTCCAGACTGTGCGGTCCATCGCAGGCGTCAATGCCGATTCCCTTCCAAACGATCAACTCATACTTCCTAGCGGGAAAGGGATGACAGGGTATGTGGCAGCTACAGGCGAAACTCAGGTCAGCAGTGATGTCAGTCGTGACCCTCATTACTTACAGGATGCAGAAGAAATAAAGTCGGAGCTCGCAGTACCTATCAAGAGAGGTGAGAAGGTCATTGGAGTGCTCGATATACAGAGTGACAGACTCGATGCTTTTAATGAGGCTGACGTAACTGCTATGGAGACCCTAAGTACCCAAATTGCCACAGCCATCGAGAACGCCCGGCTCTACGAGCAGGCGCAGCAAGAAATCTCAGAGCGCAAGAAGACTGAGGAAACGCTTCAGCAGCGAACGCATGACCTTGGCGAGAGAGTCAAGGAACTAAGTTGTCTTTATGGGATAGATGAGATTGGTAGAAAAGAGGGGGTAACAATTGAGGAAGTACTTAAAGAAACTGTTCGAATTATTCCGCCCAGCTGGCAGTATCCGGAAATTACAGAAGGGCGCATTACTTATGAGAATAAGAAATATAAAACCGGGAAGTTCAAGGAAACAAAATGGATGCAGAGAGCAGATATTATCGTCAACAACAAAAAAGCGGGATTGATAGAAGTCTGTTATTTAGAGGAAAAACCGGAAAGCGATGAGAGCCCATTCATAAAAGAAGAGAGGAATTTGATAAATGCTATCGCTGAAAGATTAGGGCAAATCATCGAGCGCACGCGCGCCGAGGAAGATTTAAGAGAATCTGAAGCGAGATACAGAGCTTTATTTGAAGCATCTCCTGACGGGATATTGATAGCAGACCCAGAAACAAATAAATTCATTTATTCCAATCCGGCGTTATGCAGGATGTTAGGCTACAGTGATAAAGAATTAAAAGGAATGAGTATAGTGGATATCGCTCCTAAAGAGGAACTAAAGTATGTGCTTTCTGAGTTTGAGGCTCAGGCAAGAGGAGAAAAGCCGCTAGCGGAGGATCTTCCCTTCTTAAAAAAAGATGGAACCATAACGTACGTTGATATCAATTCAGCAAGATGTCTGGTTGATGGAAAAGAAAGAATCATAGGTTTCTTTAGAGATATCAACGAGCGGAAGCGAGCAGAGGAGGCTATCCAGATAGAGACAGCTAAGCTTTTAGCAATTATATCCGGCATGGAAGAAGGTATCGTATTTGCTGATAATCAGGAAAAAATCATAGAAGTGAATGAGTATTTCCTCAATCTTGTTAAAAAAGATAAGTCAGAACTTTTAGGCAGGATACTCTGGGACTTTCATCAGGGCAAAACAGCCAAGGAATTAAAAAGCTTAATCAAAAATTTCAAGAGAAACATAAACTCTCCACCTCTTATAATCCAAAGACCATTAGGTCACCTGGAAACAGTTTTTCGCATCCAACCCATCTACAGAAATAAGCAATATGACGGAGTCATATTCAACCTTATAGATGTCACTGAATTGATTTCAGCCCAGAAGGAAGCCCAAGCTGCTAATCGAGCCAAAAGCGAATTCTTGGCCAATATGTCACATGAAATTCGCACACCCTTGAACGGGATTTTTGGTATGACAGAGCTTGCGCTTGGCACCAAACTCGCTCCTGAGCAGCGTGAGTACCTCGCGGCAATAATGACATCCGCTGAGTCGTTAATGCAGATAATCGGCGACATCCTTGATTTCTCTAAAATTGAAGCAGGAAAGATCGAGATCGAACCCGTTAACTTTAATCTGCGCGACTCCATTGGCGGCACGCTTTCTTCCCTTGCTCTCCAGGCCCACAATAAAGGATTGGAACTTGCCTATTTTATTCCGCATGATATCCCCGAGGCACTCATCGGTGACCCGGATCGTCTGCGCCAGATTCTCATCAACCTGACCAACAATGCCATCAAGTTCACAGATAAAGGTGAAGTCGTGGTGAACATTAAAAAAGTGTCGCCGACGAAACAGAAGACTATTCTTCATTTTGCCGTAACCGATACTGGAAGCGGCATTCCTAAGGCGAAGCAGCGGCTGATCTTTGATGCCTTTGCCCAAGCCGACGGCTCCATGGCCCGAAAACACGGCGGCACCGGGCTTGGTCTTGCTATATCAAAGCAACTGGTAGAACTTATGGGAGGCCGGATTTGGGTGGAAAGTAAAGTCGGAAAAGGCAGCACATTTAACTTCACAGTGAGTTTAGGCCTCCAGAAAGGCAAAACAGAAGAGCTGATTCCGGTAAAACTCGAAGACTTGAAAGATCTTCGTGTCCTGGTGGTAGACGACAGCACTACCAACCGGCGCATCCTTAAAGAGATGCTCACCAACTGGCAGATGAAGCCCACAGTGGCAGAAAGCGGGCGAAAAGCTCTGGCCGCTGTAGAGCAAGCCGCAAAGGCCGGAAAACTTTTCTCTCTTTTCCTTATCGACTCCCGTATGCCCGGGATGGATGGTTATACTCTGGCCGGGAAGATCAGAAATAACCCGGCTCTTGCTACAGCCTCCATTGTGATGCTTACATCTGCCAGCGCCCGGGGCGATGCAGCACGCTGTCAAAAGCTCGGTATCTCAGCTTACCTGACGAAGCCGATCAAACAGTCAGACCTATTGGATGCCATCATGCTTGTACTCGGCGCCTCTCCTAAAAGAAAAAAGCAGGTTCCTTTGATTACCAGGGATACAATAAGAGGTTCCCGCCGACGCTTTCGCCTACTCCTGGCCGAAGACAACGTCATCAATCAAAAAGTGGCTGTTACTATTCTTGAGAAGAACGGCCACAAAGTTTCTGTGGCTAACAACGGCCAGGAGGCCCTTCGAGCTCTAAATAAGGACCGCTTCGACCTCATCCTGATGGACGTGCAGATGCCTGAGATGGATGGATTCGAGGCAACCGCTTCCATCCGGGAAAAAGAGAAAAAGACCGGACTTCATATGCCGATTATTGCCATGACCGCCCACGCTATGAAAGGTGACCGGGAGCGCTGCATAGAAGCAGGAATGGATGATTACATTGCAAAACCCATTAAAGCAGAGGAAGTGATGGAAAAAATGGACCACGTGATGTCCAGAATGAAAAAACACCAAAAAAATTTACCTACTAAATCACAAATAAGGAATAAAAATGGCTGAAGAAAAATATCCTGAAAAAGATGTGCTTTCCTTGGATTATGCATCCGCCCTTGAAAGGGTAGGAGGAGATGAATCTTTTTTGGAAACGCTTCTGGGTTTGTATTTCGAAGATTTTCCGGAAAAATACGACCAGCTCCAAAAGGCTATCGAGCTAAAAGAATTTGACCTGATTTTTAAGCTCGGCCATGGCCTGAAAGGTTCATCAGCAACTTTAAGTTTAACTTTTCTTCAAGAAGCTTCATTTCATATGGAAATGGCGGGAAGAGAGAAGAATATCGAGAAAGCAATCAAAGCTTTGACCCATTTAGAGGAAGGATTTAAAAGACTAAAAGATTTCCTGTCCAAAAAAGAAGGTCAGGTTCACCAACAGAAGTAGACCAAAGTTCAATCTTTGCCATGTGTAACCGGCTAGGAAAAAAATGAAAAGCAATACTTAGGCAACATATTTATGCTTTGTATTCATTGAATCATTAAGAATTGAGGGAGTCCATGAAGAAATCTGAAAGACCGCTAATTTTGATCGTAGATGACGATCAGGTTATTCTGCAATTAATAGAAAAAATACTGTCAGACAGCGGCTACAGTGTAGCTACTGCTGATAACGGCAGAAATGCTCTTCTTGCACTTAATAGAGCTAAACCTGATCTCATCCTGCTTGATGTGATGATGCCTGAAATGAACGGCTATGAAGTTTGTTCCAGGTTACAGGAAAATCAAGAGACTGCCTATATCCCGGTAATATTTGTCACTGCCCTTGGAGATGAACAGAATAAGGCCAAGGCATTTTCTGCAGGAGGTGCTGACTACCTTGTAAAACCTGTCAGCAGAGATACACTTCTTAAGACAGTCGCTAAACACCTGATAACAAAATTCAGTTGGAACAAATTCAAAAAAGAAACATCTCCATGGGACATCGCCCAGCCCTTGAATTTTACAAAATTCAAGGATTCATTGGCGAAAAAGATCGACCTTCCTCCTGCCAGAAGAGAAGAATTATCTCAAATCAAGGTTTCTGAACTTTATTCCGGGTCCAATAATTTCAACCTCAACGCAACAGAGCTTACCCGGCATATTGCTGAATTTTCCGGATTGAATTATCTTCCCAAAATAGATCCGGAAAGTGTTCAATTAGGTAAAATGCCCAAACTTTTTTGCAAAAAAAACAACCTTATTCCAATAAAAGGCGAATCCGGAAAGGATATC
>SDBS01004314.1_pt1 | contig 13913 bp, 10 predicted proteins | sample 2277091 | NCBI WGS metagenome assembly SDBS01 (sample SAMN10404972, study PRJNA504765) | marine sediment metagenome | isolation source: marine sediment core GS10_PC15, 163 cmbsf | place: Arctic Ocean: Southern Knipovich Ridge | collected 2010
ACAGCATCCGGTCCGACATACCGTATGCCATTAACTATCTCATCCCTGTCATTCGGTGATGCAACAATAACCAGAGGAATATCAACCTTATCTGCCCACAATCCCAATCTCGGATCGTTCAAATCCTGCATAACATCTACAAGGGTAGCGCACATCTTAAGTCTTCTGTAAGAACCTTGTTCTAATTGTCCAAAGACTGTATTTGTAGGCCAGGAATCCGATGTACTGGTACCCGGATATTCCATATTTACATCATCAACAGCTTCCAGAATTATCGGATAACCATCCGGATCACCTACAATATTCTCAATTTCTGCCTGTGCAATGGAGGGTTTTTTCTCAGAGAGCCTCATATAGTATCTCAAAGCCAGGGAATTTGCAAATTTCCTCCACTTCTCTACATCACCCCCAAGCAGCACATCCTGTACAGGCGAAATACCATCGTAATCATTTTGATTCCCTGAAAGTAATGTATTTGCAGTCTCAAGATCAGCCAGGATACCTGAATAAATATCCTCCTGGCTGTCAAAAGCCGGTTTAAGATATTCTTCCCCCTGCTCACCCTTAAGAGCCTGTGAGTACGGAGCATCGCCCCAGATATCTGTGATCAGCCCAAAAATATATGACTTGATCACCAGTGCTACTCCCTGATGAAATTCAAGTTCCTTATCCACAGCCTTATTATACATCTCATCAACATTCCTGAGAATACCATAGTACCCTCCCCAATCCTGTGTTGTTGACCAGTCATAACCGTTATGTCCGCCACTCCAGCCATCTTTTTGTGTATGCTGTATTACGCCTGCAATATCTCCATATCCTAAACCAACAACTGCCATACCTGTTTGAGTTACAATAGTACTCATAAGTAAATTCGGATGGGCAATAGACGGATCCACCCCGTTAGGATTAATGTTAATTTCTTCCAGATCTTTGCAAGAAAAGGTAAAGGCTGTTAACAACACCAACATTAATATTAATCTGTTCCTGTTTGTATACATGATATATAAAGTTTTATTATTATTAAAAAGTAAGATTCACCTTAAACCCAATTGGTAATACCCAGGGTTCTACATTATACCTTTCAATTCCCTGTTTGAATCCCCCGGATTCAGCCTGAAATGCCCTTTCCGGGTCAACTCCAATTTTTGCTTTGGTCCACAGGACTATGTTACGGCTATATAGAGATATTAATAAATTCTGAAGTCCAAGTCTGGAAGTAATGCTTGACGGAACCTGGTAACTCAGCGATATCTCTCTCAATTTTATGAAATCTGAGTCGAAGGTTGAAGACTTGGTAAAACTCCATGGATACGCTATAATGTAAGGGATAAACATAGTGCCGGCTTCACCAAGATTCTCAGAATAAGTTCCGTCAGAATTCCCGACCACACCCGGGATAAATACTCCATCATTAACCTCTACACCACTATAGCTTTCTGGAAATCCTCCATAATCCAATGTCGGACCGCCTACAACATTAAAACCATCTAGTATGTAACTCTCTTCATTTTCCACCAACCAGTCACGGAGTTCTTGTCCTGTCCTGTCTCCGGGGTGGATCAATTGATCAAGCCAGGCCTGGGCATTCTTATTCTCAGACATATACCTGTGGGTTTGAGATACAAATTGGCCTCCACTTCTCCAGTCAAAGGTCATATTCAGACTAAACCCCTTATAGGAAAGATTTGTCTGCATACCAAGCAAAAAATCAGGATTATAATTCCCAATTTTAGTCATGAATGCTTCACTTGGCTTATCCTGCCATCTCAAATTTTCTCCACCAACAATCGGGTAACCATAATAGGGTGAGCTTTCATCTTCAACAACTAATAATGTTGCGTCGTAAATATCACCAATTTCATCCCCTTTATAGGTCTTGGCTCCTCCCTTAGCATCTCTCCAAAATGTAATGAATTCAATACCTTCAGAGATTTCAGTAAGAGTGGTTCTGTTACGGGAGAAATTCATACTAATGTCCCATATAAAATCATTGGTCCTGATTGGTGTCCCACCCACTAAGAATTCCCATCCTTCACTCTCAACTAGCCCAGCATTGATATTAACACTGCTAAAACCGGAAGATCTTGCAATAGGAATATTCCTGATAATCTGGTTACGATTATCTACCATATAATAGGTTCCTTCAATTCTCAACTTGTCATCCAGTACCCGAATATCAGCGCCAAATTCAATGGAAGTGGCTTCTTCCGGCTTCAGATTTGGTGTTAATAAAGTGCCTGATTTCCCCAGCCGGGTTGCATCCCCCCACTGACCTGCATTCCCATAGGATGGAAAAAGCTGGTATGGAGCTGAATCATTTCCAACCCTTGCCCAGCCACCTCTTAATTTTAAGAGGTTTATCTTGCTGCCCATATCAATCACCTCATTGACCAGAAAACTTAAAGAAGCAGAAGGGTAAAAATAGGATTGACTTTCTTTTGGAAGAGTACTTGACCAGTCATTCCTGGCTGTCAGATCAAGATATATCATGCTGTTATAAGAAAGATTGGTCATCCCGTACAGGCTGTAGATAGCCTTCTGATACCAGCTGCTGCCATACGAAAGCGAGCCGGATTTGATATTACTTACAGTATAAACTTCCGGAACAATTAAGCCTGTACTTGGTTTTGATGAATTACTTATTGAAGCACCTTTCCTGTAGGATGAGTTACCTCCTGCAGAGACAGAAACACCAAGCTTATCAAATTTCTTAATATATGTAGCAAGAAAGTCAGCATTACTTTCAAAGTTGGCCATATCAACTATACCATATGCTCCGTTATTTGGTTCTTTTGTATAAATACGAATGATGTCTAACATCTCAAATATTTCGGAACCAAGTTTTTCAAATCCATTTTTTCTGGTACATGATGCTGGAAGAATCCTAATGTCATCACCTATAAAATTTTTTAGTTGTTCAATTTTTTGTGCTGTATTTGGATAATCTGTTTTATTAGCTATGAGGATGGTTGGTCTATAAACTGTGCCTTCAAATATTGCATCTTCGACATCGTCAGCTGTAGCTTCTCCCCGTATTTTTACCATAGCGTCATAGATTCCATAACTTTTGAGAAGTTCTTCTATATCTTTGAAAGTAGAATTTAAAAGTCGTCCAACGATGATTATTTTTAACCCAGCGCCTTTATAGGTTCTTTCAATCTCAACTTTACCTTTAGGCTTTCGTGTAAGAATCCTTGATTTCTCTAATTCTTTTGATATTAGAGAGTATTGTTTGACAGGATCTTTTGATAAATCGACCATGAGAAGGAGACCATCAGCATTTCTAGCAACAGTTAAAGTTTTAAGACCCCAGGCTCCTCCATCTGTAGCATTTTCGATCAAAGCTGGAGCTTCAACTAATTGAAACTGTAAATCTTGATACTGAAACATTCCTGGCGTGGGATCTTTAGTCGTATAAGGATAAGACGATATTTCTACTTGTGCATTAGTCAAAATTGAGAGAAGACTACTCCGTCCTACATTGGTAAATCCTAAAATAACTATTTGAGCATCTCCTTCTTTTTCAACAAAGAATGACGATCTGCCAACTCCAGTCTTTTTACGTTTCTTATCTACAATTTCTTCTCTAAGTGAAGCAATTTTTCGCTTAGCATGATTTCTCAAGCTTTCAGTACCATTATGCTTGGGTACAAGGCTTAAAAACTCTTGAATCTTCTTAATCTTCTCTTGAGGTCTTTTTGCTAAAGCAACTTCTTGCCATTTATGTAGAACTTCTCTCGGAAGATTAGTAACCATGAAGTAACAATCCAAATTACATTAATGTAATAAAGATATTATTATCTTTCGAATAAATATAGATAAATTAGAAACTTACAAGAGAAATAAAGTATTTATTTCAAACAAAAAGGCTTAATTCAGACCCGTATTATCAATAAAAATATTGGGCCGGTAGTTCAGCGGAATGAACGCCGTCCTCGCACGGCGGATGTCGCGGGTTCAAATCCCGTCCGGTCCACCAATCCTTCTTTAGAAGAAAGCTTCACCCAAGAATCTGAGTTATTTTAAAAATTAGTACTTTTCATGCATTTTATTGCTTCTTTCATCGCGTTTTCGCAGAGTTTTGAGATGTTGAAGCCAAGTTCTTTCGTTGCTTTATGTATCTCTTCATCTACCGTTTAGAAAAAACCTAGAAGTTTACCAACGACATTGTGTCAAGAAAAGACTACAGAAGCCTGACAATTCCAGAAGGATTATACAATGAACTTGAGAAATACGTTGAACGATCCAACGGGAGTTATGTTTCTATCTTAGAAGTAGTAAGGGAAGCTTTGAAAGAATACCTAAAAAATACTTCTTAATACACCTTGTCACATATTACTAACAAACCCCTAAACTAAAAAATGGAAAAAAAGGTGAGAGGGAAGGCTTACGACTGCTCAGACTCCTATTGATGGTTTCCTTTTTCATGTAACTGCCTTGATGAAGATGAGAAAACAACAGCGTATTTGCTAGAAGCAAAATAAAAGAATTACACTTATAATTAGTTTAAATTATTAATACAAAATAATGTGAAGAAAAAATGAGTATAGCTATGTCCGATCAGGAAATGATCGATTTCCTTTCTGAAAGCAATTTAGCAAGAATAGCGACTGTAAAACCTAGTGGAGCACCTCATGTATCGCCTGTTTGGTATCTATGGGAAAATAATCAACTATTCATAGCTATACCAAGAAATAGCGTAAAGACGAGGAATATTAAGAAAAACAATAAAGTTGCAGTAACAATTGATAGCAATATCGGACCAAAGGGAATAATCATCGAAGGAACCGCAGAACTAGAAGAGCTCGGTGAAGAAATTGAACTAAGGCTTATCCAAAGATATGTTAGTCCTGAAAACTTGGATAAATACGTGGAATATGCACACGCAGACCTCCCATCGGTTCTCTTGAGGATTCGCCCTGAAAAAACTATAACGTGGGACTACTCAAAGTTAAATCGAAACTTTTTGTAGTGCATAATGTTTCTGAAAACGCCTTATTATAAAATAAAAAAAGCATCTAAAATATTTCTATTTTATACGCATTCAATATACTTTATCATTTATTATTTTTTTATAAATAAAATTTTTTCTTGCCAATTTAAATAATAGAAAAAGAATATGGAAGAATTTAGACATCTAGTGATCTTTTTTCTTGTAGGCTACAACGCTGAATACTGCCCCAGCTGTAATCAAGCTGAACCATGGAACTTCCCCGTATTCATTCGTCTTCTTATCCACATAAAGTTCAATAGATTCCGTATATTCATATGCATGCTTTAACTGTGGATGAGTTGCCATAAGTGTTCCAGGAGGATCTGCACAGTTTTCATAGGCATAATTAAACGCTTCTTCTATGGATACCGCACCGTCTCCGTTCTCATCAGCTAAACCCTGAGACAATCCGCGATCTATAAAATATTCAGCGAAGATCGTGTTCCCGAAGAAGCCTATATCATATGTTATTTCATCTGCTGTGGAAGCAGTTATTATGACGCCTCCGCTGATTGATTCCGCTACATCAAGGAAGCTTCCGGAGTAACAAGCATCAATCACTATGAGGATGTCTTGAGATTCAAACTCTGAAAGGATGTTCGAGAGTTCCATGTCCAACAGGAAATCATCGTATAGATGGAGTTTATCTACACTTCCGTGGGTTGAAAAAAATATGGAAACTCCATCCTGACTCCGTTCTTGGTCTCTCAGCCATTCCAAAGCACTGATGACGGCTGACTTCGTCGCTTCACTGTTTGTAAGAAGTATAATGTTGTCGCTTGGATAACCATAGATTGTCATGAGGACATCTGCGAAGTCCTGCGCATCATCATCTGGGTGAGTTGCGCCTCCGCCTTCAACTCCAACTACCACAGCCCACAATTTACCGTCCGCATGGACTGAAGATATAGATGCATATGATAAAATTATGGTGAATAATCCAAGTGTTAAGATGCTTTTCGCTGCTTCCATAATATCTTAGATCTGAACTTGGATAAAATATGATAGTTATGAAGGGAAAATATGGATTCACAGTAAGGTTACTTGATCCAGATTTTCCTACCCACAACTATTAATGCTACTGCTAGAACAGCGGAGAACCCTAGGGATCCGTAAAGTATGTTTTGTGTCATCTCAAGTTTTCCTTCCAACGCCATCTGTACATCTTTCTCATCCAAAAGTGAGACATCTAACATTACCAGTTGATCCTCAATGTACTTCTCGAAACTTTTAAGCTCAGTATAAGTAGTGTTAAGCTGTTGCTGAGTATACTCCTCGAAACTTACGAGTTCAAAGTGAAGGTCACTAAGCTCAAGGTAAGCTGTATTGAGCTGTGTCTGAGTGTAATCCTGGAAGTTTACAAGTTCAGTGTTTGTGTAATTTAATGCTCCATCTAAACCGTAAATGCTGGTGAATGCTTGGTCAAGGTAATCAACGATTGTGGCGTTTCCAGACAGTAGCACTTCAACGATGGCAGAATTGTTTCCTGGGTTTATCCCTATTACGTGTGCGAGAAAACCTAAGTTTCCGTATAGATCCTTCAAGATCTCTTCAAGATCTTCGATGAGAAGGCTTACTTGTAGGTAAAGTTCAGTGAAGTCTCCTTGTAAATCACCCAAATTTGCTAAGCCCTGTAAATACGCTATCTGAGACTGTAAATTTAATAATTCTTTATAGTATGCTTCAAGTTCAGCGAGAATATCTCTCCCATTATAAATCACAGTCAAGTCCCCGTCTGTATTCTCAATGGTAACATAGGCATCCCCATCCATATCTACATTAATGTAAACTTCGTCAGCGAATGCTGGTTGGATGCTAACCATAGTTGAAAGTAGTATGATCATAGCTAATAGCACTATTTTATTTTTCATCATTTTATTTTCCTCCAATCCAATAAAAAAAAGTGGGATTTCGCTTGAATTTCACAAGCTCATCAGGGAGTTCTAGTTTCCACTCAACGAGTAATCCGTCCAACTAAATCCTGCACCGAATAGAACACTTGTCGAGAAATCTATGCTTCCAGTAGAAGTCATTCCACCCCATGTTAGACTGTTATCGAAGTGACCTGCGATTTGGAATCCACCTGTACCAGTTTGATCTACATTTGCATTTGTGAAAGAACCTGTACCTGCACCAAATTGAATATTTGATTGTGTAGTGTAACCGTCACTCATGTGGTCAATGTAAAGCTCTCCATCACCAAACGCATCGAACTGCACGTTGTTATTTCCGTTTATCACATTATGCATTGCAGAATATACTCCTCCAGCAGTGAATTGGTCATTAGCTTGAAAACCCCAATTTGCACTATATAAGCTTGCATAGTTTGTCACTGTTTGAAATGCTAGACCAGCCCATCCTCCAGTATTTACACCTATTTGACTATATGTAGATTGATCGGGAGCACCATACATTCCTGCACCATCAGTCCTAACAACACCGTATTGAATTAAACCACCATCTTCTACTCTAGCATCTACATTTGTGAGAAAATCATAGACTCCATATCCATAGTGATTAGTATCTCCAGTTCTAGCATATAGTTCTCCTAACATGTGATTACCAGTCGTATAAAAGTCCATTACAGCGTCATCACTAGCGAGATAAGTGACATCAATAGTTCCTCCCCATGTATCCCAAAGCATGTTAAGTTCAGTAGGTGCACCGAATACCGCAGGAATAGAACCTAGCATTACAAGTCCTAAGCATATTATCAGCAAGACTCTTGTTTTGTTCATAATTTTTTTTCCTTTCCATTATATTCTTTTCTCTTTCAGCTCCTCGTTTGGAGCTAGGCGGTTAACGCCTCCAACGGAGCAACCGTTGGCTTACGTAATTTTTTGTTGATGATGTATGCTGTTATTGAAAATGATATAAGATGTGTAGAAAGTGATTTTAGAAAAATATTTATGAACTACAAATATAGTAGGGCCTAGTTATGCTTGATACATATCTATTAACATATTAAAATACTAATAAAATATTGTAATTATGTGCAGAAGTTAAACGTATATATCTTTGCAGTTTTATTGACGATTGAAACCTTCCTCTCGTATCAGCAACTACAATGACCATGACTGTAGATATTATCTCCGATGCTTTGAACGTGAAGAGCCAACAAAAATACATTACCTGTTACCTCGAACTCCACGTCGGCAACGTGAACAACATTGACACATCTACTCTCTAGTTGCTAGATAATAGTGGACAAAGAATAAATACTCTAGAAACACCAATGGAAATAGGCGACTACGATAGTGACTGTGTTCCTGATTTGATGGTGAAGTTTCTCATAGAATATGATCTAGATGATTTATTTTTTTCTGGTGACGACATCACATTAGAAGTTCGAGGCAAACTCCTCGATGAAACCACAATTAATGGTGAAGATTTTATACGGATATTTTAAAGCTTTTGAACCGAAAAACATTGAATCAAACTACCACATTACGTATAAACGATAAGCGAAGGAATAAGCAAACATTCCTTCATATGAATCTTAAATCTGTTTTTCACATTCATAATTGAGATATATACAAAATCTCTATCGATATTTGTAACAAAATCTGTAATAAAACATAGTGAGATTAAATGTTTAGATTAAAGGAAGATTCAATCGGTCTCTTATTGGTTATATTAAGTTTTTCAATTGTCGGTGTTTCAGCGTTTGTCTACGAATCGGCACAGCAGACAGCCACTCAAACCATTCAGGAAATCGCAGAAATAACACTGCAGAACTCTGCGTTAGGCAACATAGAGGAAGGAGAGACGAAGACCTATACGAAGACAGGAGGCGGAGGAGATGTGGAATTAGCAACCTTTGGAGAAGCTATCATTATCACAACGACAAAAGACAATGTATACCTCCACTTAAATAGCGACTTGGACTCACTGTCAGATTATTCAACCTACACCATAACTGTCAAGTTCGCGCAGGTGCAAGGCTCCACATACACAGTAGGAAATACCGCATTTACAATGACTTTGGCTTCACCAGATCCAACCGCCATAGACCTCGATGTAGCTGGAGAGTGGAAATTCGACTTCGAGATAACCACCACGGCAAACTCAGTGAATGGAAATACAAACAAGACCGTCACCATCACAGTATCTGGTGAAAGCACTTAACATGTGAAGGGAAAAGTAATATGGAGCTAAAGAAGGGTATCCTAAACAAGCTCTTCATAGGAGTCTTCATCACGTGGGTAATATCATTGGTAACCGTTTACCTCCCAATAAGCAATCTCACCCCCTCAACTTTTCCAGTCACCATAAACGACGCTATCCTGACCATTTTCGTAGCATTGACAGGCATAGTTTCCTCCATGTCCCTATATTTCGGTTTAAATAAATTAAGATCTAACCCTTAGAATCACTTTTTTTTAAGTATCATCTATCAACCATTTATAATAGCCCTTTTCTAAAAGATCCTAAATCTATATTCTCCCTCCATAACTTAGTTATCTACTTTGTATCCTGATTAAAAATAAAGGACAATAGAATGATTGGATTAAACCATATGGTGAGAGTACATTGATCAGGAGTTCATTGAAAATAGTCATATTTCTACTTGTTCTCTTAGTCGTTTCTGTACCCATTGTCCATGCATTTGTGTACCAACAACAAACCCAAAGCATTGGACAAACAATAATCAATGTCTTACTGGACTTGGAAGATTTCGTTGATAATAATACTTCAGATACGGATTCTTCTGTTGATAAGGGATCTCATTCAAACTTTTCAGCACAGCAAGACGGGCCAGATTCAATCTATGACACTTTAACTGAAGAGAATACGGGCGGTGAAGGTATTTCAGTTACCATTAGTAACATAACAACTTTTGCAGATGATGCTTCATCATTCAGTTTTTCACATACTAGCACTGGGTCTGATCGGTTGCTTATTGTTTCAGTCCATTCTGATAATGGAGATCGAGATGTTACAACCGTTTCTTATGGTGAAACCAATCTAAATCATTTAACAACCATTATTCACAGTGGAGGAAAACCGAGAATTGAAGTTTGGTATCTAACAGCACCTAATACTGGATCAAACACTGTTTCAGTTTCACTTGCGGGAGGCGCAGACAAGTGTGCTATTGGAGCCATCTCTTATACTGGTGTAAACCAAACAAATCCCATCCAGGGAACAATTACTACCCAAGGATATAGCACAACGCCAAGTGTAACTGTTTCAGCTGAGACAGGTTATTTAGTTCAGGATGCTATGGCATCTATCTCTGACGGGTCTCCTTCTGTTGGTTCAGGGCAGACCGAAATATATAATATAGAAATGGAAATGGGTGGTGAAGGAGTTTCAAGCCATTATGGATCTGCAAGCACAGAAGAATGGGATACTTCAGTGACAATGAGTTGGAGTTTAACTGAAAGTAAAGAATGGGTAATGGTTGGATTCAGCATTGTGGGAGTAGAGCAAGTAAATAACGAGTTGGATTTAGAAGTTCAATGGACAAATGTAGATTACAATCAACCAAACGAAGAGCTCTGCATTTATGGAGGAACGATGGGGACAGAAGATATATCAGTTGACGTTTGGGACGGAGCAGCCTGGCAAAACCTATTCACTGATCTCACAAATGGATGGAATAATATCACGATCTCATCATATCTGACTTCTTCAACCTTTACGATCAGATTCAAGGGAGCTACAGAAACCAACGATTTAACTCAAAACAGTTGGCGTATTGACGCCTCACTTTTACATGTTTGGGAAACTTAAACATGATAAAACAAGAAGGTTTGCGAGAGACATCTCCAGCAATGTAAATCTCCCTCAGGGAAGACTTTGATGTTTACCTTATATAATCGATTTTCTTCAATTTCTCTGGAGAATAGTCAGAGTAGTCTTTAGACAATACTGGCGATAGTGTCCTTTTTAATGTAGAAAGTATGCTTCCTTTAGAAAATTAATTTAGAACCTTTAATCCAGCTTTATCGTAGATTTCTTTCAACCTTTCAGTTGAGAAATAAAAGCGTCCACATACCTTCTTGAACGCTCATTCTCCCCATCTCACAACTGAACCATTGCCGAAGACCTTTCGGGGAGATGTGTGGAAACTTTTTTCTCGCATTATTGAACATTCTGATTTTTCGTGGACGTTTAGCATTCGAGAATAACTGGTCTAAAGATTGAAACTTCGTTGACCTTAAATATGGGACAAGTTCTCCTTCACCTTCTTCATTAAAGAAGGTAACCCATGCTCTCTTACTTAAACTATTAACTTAAATGTCCTCTTATCGTGGACTCTGCAAGCCTCAAATCGACTTGCATAAAATCCTGAAATTTTTTAAGAATACTCTGTTTTTCCCCATTTTCGAGTTCTCGCACGACGGATGTCGCGGTTTCAAATCCTGTCCGGTCCACCAACTATTAAACATTATCAAAACTGTATCGAGACCCCGTTTCGATTCCATGAAACAGTTCATGGAAACTATTAAATAAACCATAAAACCTTTTTTGAAAATTCTTTAAAATTCATGAATAATTAGATTAGATACCTTCAAAGAAATTTTTAGGATTATCGACACAGAGATTTTTTATAGTTTCTTCAGGTACACCCATATCTCGAAGCTGAGTGAAGACCATTTTTTTCAGGTAAAGTTTTCCATAAGGATTCTGACGTTCTTCTGTGGGTATAGAGATCTCTGGAAATTCAGCCATAATTCGCACAAATGTATGATCATGGGAAGGAAGGAGTTTTTGAGTGTATCCAGCATCTATCAATGTTTTCATCGTCATAGTACGGACTTTCGGTGTTAAAGTGCTTCCGGGATAGCGATCTAGACCAAGATAGCAACCTTGCTCTAAAAGCCACTTAAGGTACTTAATATCTGTGGTATCATTGGAATGGTCTAGTTTGACCATTCTTAGATCTACACCTTCTTCCTTCAGTATGGCTATTTGTTGCCTGCCTACTTGGCCAGGTGAATAAGAATGTAACATAATAGGAACACCAGTTTGAAGATGAGCTCGTGCTACACCACGCAAAATGTTTTCCTCTATAGGTTTCACACCTAAACTGTCGCTTGCACCCTTGAGTATTCCAGCCTTTATACTTGAACCAGCAATACCTTCTCGAATATCGCATATGAACAGTTCAGCAAATTGGTCAGCTGAGACTCCTTCAAAGTAACGAGGTATGTCCAACCACCATCCTGTTGTAGCGACGACGTTGATACTGCTTCGGCGAGAAGCTTCAGCTAGTATAGATATGTTTCGACCTAGGTCAAGAGTTGTAGCATCAACGATTGTGTCTATTCCTCCCTTTTTTGCTTGAGTTAATCCGTTAATAATTCGATTCATATAATCTTCACCGAAAAGTCTAGGATAGTTTTGAGGAATACCTGCTGATGAAACCATTAGGTGTTCATGCATGAGAGTGAAACCGAGAGTAGACGTTTCAATTGAACCAAGAACGGTATTAATGCTTTTCATAATTTATAGAATTGACGTTTTAATAATAAATATTCTTCGTAAAGTGAATAATAAATAATCCTTACTATGATACGTAAAAGTATTCTAAAAATATCTCTGTGTGAATTTCAATGTTGCACGTCAATATTGAAGAAGAGAAAGCTACTGGATAAATAACCGCTATAATTCCTATTCTTCTCTTTATAGTAGTACTCATTGGAATAGTTGGAGACTTTGGAATAGTTTATGTGAGCTTGGCGGCTATTCTTTGAGTGTCAATTCTTGGAGGAAACGTATACGCCATGTATCGATCTTCATCTAAAAAATGGTGACTAAGGTATAAACTATTAAATCTTTACATTGCAGTATTTTTTGTTAGTTTGTTGATAGAAGTCCTTATTAGAATCTAAATTCTCAATTTTAACTGTGATAAGTGACATGAAACTTATCAGATACATGTGAATGAATTCAATGGTTACGCTATATGGATCACTAGATTAAATGATGGATTAAAAATATTAGGAGGTGTTCTAAATCGAGCAAAGAAGAAATTTTAGATAAGCTTCTTCAAGTTCTAACTAAATTAGACATGGACCCAAAAGCGATAGCTCTTGGAAACATCAGACAACTAAGAGGCAGTCTTCAATGTATAGACTTAGCTGGAACAAAAAATATTAACTCTGTTCTTTTGTTATTCAGATCAACACGGTCAACCAGTTTAATAATGGATAAACAATTTCTTTATAGACTTGATTATGCATTGAGAGGGGCCATCAAAGATATTTTACGTGGACGAGTGGTTACTCAAACAAAACTGGACTTGAAGGGTTTATTCAAGAAGAAGATTGAAGATATGAAATGGATTCTTCCACCAGAGAGAATATCAGAGATATATGACCCAGGGCTAAATATAGAAGGTATTCCTCCTAGACCCGGTGAAAGATGGATTAACGGTCCTCATCATACTTTAGTTGACAAACTAAACGAAGACCGCGATCTACAATTAAAAATAGTTAAATATTTTAAAGAAAAAGATGTACCTAAAATTAAATTGACTATATTCAGCGATAAATGGGGAGAATCTTTAAGGTTATCTGGAAACATTTGGTTTAAACAAGAAAAAATGATTGATATATACGCATCTCAAACTTATCTTGAAATAGTATCAAAAATTTTTAATCATCTGAAACTTGTCAGAAGATACTTTGGAGGCCTCACGTTCTAAGAAGGTTGATACGATAGCTTTTTGAGACTCGAATTCTAGATATATAATACATCCTTGACAACACAAAGATTAGTTTACCCATTTTCAGCTATTGTAGGGCAAGAGGAACTAAAACTAGCTCTACAACTGAATGCTGTTAACCCCATAATTGGGGGTCTTCTTATAAGAGGGCAGAAGGGAACAGGAAAAAGCAGCTCAGTTAGGGCATTAGCAAATATACTGCCAACCATAAAAACAGTAAAAGATTGCCCCTTTAAC
>SDBS01004315.1_pt1 | contig 13912 bp, 2 predicted proteins | sample 2277091 | NCBI WGS metagenome assembly SDBS01 (sample SAMN10404972, study PRJNA504765) | marine sediment metagenome | isolation source: marine sediment core GS10_PC15, 163 cmbsf | place: Arctic Ocean: Southern Knipovich Ridge | collected 2010
TTCCCGGGAATGTTTGGCATCTCGTGTTGCCAGGCGATTTACTCATCATGATGTTCTGGAGATCCTGACAGAGTTATTTATTCAAAGAGGTGTGCCTGTCCATATCCGGTCTGACAATGGGGCCGAGTTCACTGCCAAGCGAGTACGCAGTTGGCTGTCGAATCTGCAGGTTAAACCTCTGTTCATTGAGCCAGGCAGCCCCTGGGAGAACGGATATATTGAATCTTTCAATGGGAAAATGAGAGATGAACTGCTGAATGGAGAAATCTTTTATACTTTGAAGGAAGCCAGGGTTTTGATTGAAATGTGGAGGAAGGAATACAACACAATTAGGCCGCACAGTGCTTTGGGTTATCGACCGCCAGTGCCAGAGTCGATCATGGTTCCCACTACCCAATTTCAGCCGGTTGGACTAACATAAGGAGTGGTACAAATAATGGGGGCATGTCACATCCGCCGACACATTATTTGTGGGAGTCAATAGATATAGAAACAATAAAGGAATTATTAATAATGATCGTGGATATATTCCTTTCTTTCCACCCATTAAGATCCCTTTTATGAACAATATATCAAGATAGGCCTATAGAAATTATTTGGGTTTCCTGGGGAAATATTTTCTCCAATCCTGTATTCTAAATGCCGAGTATAGGTTAGAGGCAAGGTTGAGGAGAAGAACAGTTGGGATGACCATGATCATTCCAACTACTGCATAGAATACAGCCTTGTCCAAAGGATCCCAGGCTGAACGATTAAGTGGATTGGAGAAAGAATACATTACTACTAGCAAGATACCCGGTATAAATGTGATCAGGAATTTTCCAATTTCTGTAAAACCTCTCAATAAAATACGAAATTTGTTCTGGTTGCGGTAAATTGACCACCTCATTACCTTGTATTTACTCTCGTCACTGGTGTCAATAAGCTCTTGCAATCGGGGGAAGAGATCGTTCCGTAGATAGTTACCCATATCATGGATTTTGACCTCGGCTTCCGTTAATGCCCATGTTAGGGAAGAAAACAGCATAGAGGCAATCAGCAAGAGGAGGTCTTGATATAGTGTCAAGCATGATTAACCAAGTTAATTGTCAGACAAGATCCAAGTCATATGCTTAAACAAAACTCCCAAATTGCGATTTGCTGTGTTTATATAAAGTTTGAGAATATTCACACCCTTTTTCCCGATAAGTAATAGGGTTAGGAGGGTATTAATATTTTCTTTCCATGTTTCTTTTCTAGATCAAGTAATTCAAACATTATAGCGAGGTATGTTAATCCTCCCCAGCCGATAAGGGAGGAAAGTATTAAGAAAAGGGCACTGAACATATCAACAAGACCCTGACCACTGAAACTTCTTGCAAGCAAGTAACCAATTGGTGGCCCCAATGGCGCTATCCACCGTCCTAATTTGCGGTAAAGATACATTTGCTTTTTCTCCATCTCCGGGTCATCTAAATGCAATTTAATCTCAAGATCCCAGATTCCTTTTTCTGGTATGTGCTTCCCAGTTTTTATGTTAATATTCCTTGCTCTTTTTAATCTCCTTCTTTGGTCAATAAAATAAATCGCCATACCAACGATCATAGATATCGAACCAAAACCCATTACAAATGTAATCTCCTTTTGAGAAATTAAGTATGCAGTATCCCAAAATATGTAAGAGGCTATTGTCGGTGCTATAGAAAAAAGTAGGAAGTATGCATATCCGCGCCTTGTTGTCATTAGCAAACATACAGCAAAAATGAGTAAGCCCATAGAGATAAAAACACCCCTAAGTAAAAAAGGCAGATTAAAAGGGGGGTTTACTAATCCTCCAGGTATCGAAAATAAAACCAGAGAAAGCATTCCTCCAACAACAACTTTGATAATTGGTTTTATTTGGTTTTCTTTAATTCTGGTCATTATTTCATTTACCTTTTCTTATTGATTAGTTTGGAGGATTTGGGTGAGGTATTGGGCCAAATTCATCTTTTGGTAAATATTTTTTTTGGCCTATCTCACAAAGATATAGGGTCATTTTTTGTCTATAGTTATTACTATCTACCCAATAATCATATGCAGCTCCAGCTACGATATCTGTAGATACAGTTACGCCAAGTGCGAGTAACTCTCCTGGAGGGCCAGCGGACGAGAGCATTAATGCTGAAACACCACCAAATATTAAACCGGCGCCCTCTGAAAACACAAAACCACCAGTGTCAATTAATAGATCAGCTTTTACATTGTTCCAATTGATATCATGAATCGAATCGACTGAACGAATGTTTTCCCATTGTGCAGGAGCTACTGTCAAAATCCATCCGGCTGGATACATTGCAACGTTCAACGTGCCAATTGTTCTTCCGAAAGTCCTTGTAACAACATCTGGACGGAGACCATAAAATACAAACTTTCCAATCTCTACCTCAGTTCCCATTGAAACGACAACATATCTTGAAAAAGACTTTATACCGTGTTTCTGCAAATAATTCAATAAATTAATACTCGTCCCCCAAGCAGCTTCGGCATCAAGTTGTTTAATTAACCAAGCAGCAGTAATATCCGGGCCAGTTACCGCTTCTCCTATCCCACAATCATGAATATTAGTATCAAGTTGTTCGAATGGCGTCGGCGTAGACTCAATACTCGATATTAGCCATCCTGGAATTGGTGTTGAAGTAGGAGATGGGGTTGGTTGTGGGGAAGGTACTGGAGTGCATCCCGGACAATGACCATTGTATCCACTCGGATCCACATACATCACTGGATTTGCGTAGACATAAAGCCACGCATTATTTGACATTGGTGTAGTATAATCACCATCCCAGAAATCTTTGGTGGTGAACCTACCGGTGTCAGTGGACATATAGCGGGCTCGCAAGTAAGTTAAGTTAGTCCCCTCACGAATTTCTCCTGTGAACTGGAATACACTCTCCCCGGACCCAAAGGATTCCAGCACACTCCCATAAGGCTCATAACTTTGTGTCAAGGTGATTGCAGCGCCGCCATCCACCAGCTGCCGCACACTGCTCAAAGCATCCCCTAGGAAGTACTCATCTGTCGCTCCAACTTGGGCAATCCTCCCCTGCCCGTAGAGGTAGGTGCTCGTGCCATCGGCAAGCACTTGGGTCAACCCGGTGTTGATATCCAGCGTGTAGCTGGTCGGCACACCGTCGATCGTCTGCTGCAGCCTGTCACCCAATCCCGAGTAAAGGTATTCATAAACCACTCCACCCTGGTTCACCCCAGACAACATATTGGCGTAATTGTAGGCGTAGGTTGAAGTCCCATCAGAGAGCAGGTTCCCGTTGTTGTCCCACGTGTATGAAACTCCATCCACACTTGTCAACCGGTTGGCAATGTCATAAGCATACGTGTTCGTGCTAGCCAGTGTTTCCTGGCTCATCCTGTTGCCCACCGCGTCATAGGCGTAGTAGAAAAAGGTGCCGTCATCGTAATCGGCAGCAGTCAGCCTATTCAAGGGATCGTAAGTGTAATCGATCGTCACCTCAGTAGTCCCGAGCCCTCCAGGGATCTCCACTGTCGCTTCGGTGCATCCCGGCAGCGTGCAGTGGTTGACCACATCTGACCAGAACTGGACGCCATTGTAGTCGGCACGGAAGTGGTAGCTACCTTCAGGCAGCGTAAAGACCACCTCTCCACTCGCGTCACTCACGCCGTTGTACCCGGTGTAATCCTCACCGTCAAAGACATAAACGTTCAGGTCCGGATAGGGATCACCGGTCTGGCTGGCCACGGTAACGGTCACTGGTACCGTCACGGTCACTGAAGCGGTCTCACATCCTGGCAGCGTGCAGTGATCTACCACCCCACTCCAGAACTGTGTGCCGCCCATATCCGCTCTGAACCGGTAATCACCTTCGGGCAGGATGAAGGACACCTCGCCGTTCGCGTCCGTGATCCCTTCATAACCGGTGTATTCCCCATCATCAAACACATACACAGGAAGTCCAACCCGCGGCACCGCGTCCGTATCAGAAACACTCACGGTCACTGGCTTGGTCACTGTCACAGTCGCTGTTTCACATCCTGGCAGCGCGCAGTGATTGACAGTATCTGACCAGAACTGTGTGCCATCGAGATCCGCTCTGAAACGGTAATCACCCACTGGCAGCGTGAAGACCACCTCACCTGAGACGTCTGTGATCTCTTCAAAGTAGGTATAGGTGGCGCCATTAAACACATAAACTGAAATACTTTCTTTTGGTGTTCCGTCCGTGTCAGCCACGCTCACAGTAACAGGTTTGGTCACTTCAACTGACGCGCTCTCGCATCCCGGCAGCGCGCAGTGATCTACTGCCCCACTCCAGAACTGCACATCATCCAGGTCTGCTCTGAATCTGTAATCGCCTTCCGGTAGGATGAAGGAAACCTCACCCAAGGCGTCCGTCACTGCCGTGTAGTCAGTGTAAGTAGCTCCATCAAAGACATACACGTTCAACCCAACTTGCGGGGTGGTATCAGAATCAGTCACACTCACAGTAACTGGCTTGGACACGGTCACACTCGCCGCCGTGCAGCCAGGCACCGTGCAGTGGTTGGCCGCTCCTGACCAGAACTGGGTTCCGCCCGTGTCTGCCCGGAAGCGGTAGTCTTCTGCGGGTAGATCGAGGCCAACTTCCCCGTTGGCATTGGTCGTACCATTCACACCTGTGTAGCTTGTCCCATCAAAGACGTAAACTTTCACCCCATCTTGGGGAGTGCCATCTGTATCTGAAACAGTGATCGTCACCAGGTCTGGATCCAGCAAGGGGCTGGCCAACTTGCTCTCTGGGTAGATTAGGGCCATCAAACCGTGTCCGGAAAGCATCGATACTTCAGTTGCCGTCGCGGTTGGAGTTGGAGTATCGGTTGCTGTCGGTTCAGGTGTATCTGTCGCTGTTGGCTCCGGTGTATCCGTTGCCGGAGGTACTGGGGTATCTGTTGGTGGTATGGGTGTATCGGTTGGCAGCGGTGTATCCGTCGCTGTTGGTTCAGGTGTATCTGTCGCGGTCGGCACCTCCGTTGGCGTTGATGTTTCTGTCGCCGTGGGTTCTGGCGTCGCAGTAGCAGTTGTAGTCGGGGTTGCCGTTGGTTCAGGCTCCTCCCCCACCCTGACCTCAGCGCTCAGGCAGCCAGGGATATCACAGTGATTGACCTCGCCGCTCCAGTACTGTTCTCCGCCGAAATCTGCCCGGAAGCGGTAGCTGCCTTCAGGCAGTGTGAATTCAACCTCACCGCTCGCATCTGTTGATCCGTTGAAACTGGTATAGGTCGTCTCGTCAAAGACATAAACGTTCACACCAACCTGGGGCACGTCTCCCCACTCCAGTACTGTCACCGTGACCGGGATGGTCACAGTCACTGATGTAGTCTCACACCCAGGCAGGGTGCAGTGATTGGCTGCACCTGACCAGAACTGGGTACCGTTCAGATCCGCTCTGAAGCGGTAATCGCCCTGCAGCAGCGTAAAGGTGGCCTCGCCGCTGGCGTTTGTTGTATCAGTTATATAAAGGTAGGTCGTCCCATCAAACACATAAACGTTCAGCCCTTCTTGAGGGACACCATCCGTGTCGCTCACCGTCACTGTCACCGGTTTGGTGACCTCAACTTGAGCATCCTCACAGCCTGGCACGGTGCAGTGGCCAACCACTCCACTCCAGAACTGGATGCCATCCATATCCGCCCTGAAGCGGTAATCACCAGGAGGCAGCGTGAAATCAACCTCGCCAGCTGGGTCTGTGACCCCAGTCAGGTTGGTATAGGTCGTGCCCTCAAAAGCATAAACATTCAAACCTTCTTTAGGGCCGCCGTCGGTATCGACCACGCTCACGGTGACCGGTCTCGAGACCTCAACAACAGCTGCAAGGCAGCCGGGCACAACGCAGTGATCGGTCGTATCTGACCAGAACTGGATCCCGTTGTAGTCTGCCCGGAAGCGGTAATCGCCAAACGGTAGAATGAAACTCGCTTCTCCATTTGCGTCAGTTACCGCGGTATCTTCGGTATAGACCCCATCATCAAACACATACACACTCACCCCTTCCTGGGGTGTGCCGATCGTGTCATCCACACTGACCACAACCGGCAGGCTGACCTCAACGGTCGCGATCGTGCAGCCGTAAACTGTGCAGTGGTCCACTGCCCCGCTCCAGAATTGCTTGCCTTCATAGTCTGCCAGGAAGCGGTAGTCGCCGAGCGGCAGTCTCAAAGAAACCTGTCCGCTGGTGTCTGTGGCGTCAGTGATTTCTGTATATACTCCCCCACTGAAGGCGTACACAGGCACGCCTTCCTTCGGAGTGCCATCTGTATCTTGAACAGTAACGATTACCAGGGAAGGAATCGTCACTAAAACACTGGTGCAGACTGCGATAGTGCAGTGGTCGGTCTCGCCGCTCCAGTACTGGATCCCGTCCACGTCCACTCTGAATCTGTAGTCCCCTGCAGGCAGGGTGATATCCACCTGCCCGGAAGCATCGGTGGTGCCGTTGTATTCGGTGTACACGCCATCATCAAAGACATAGACCGGTTTTCCAACCATAGGCGCACCGGTATCATCTACCACCGTCACAGTGACAGTCGGACCGGCTTCTTCCGTGCCAAAGGTCTCAACGACCTGGGTGCGGTTACCGACCTGGTCGTAGGTATATATAAAGGAAGAGAGGATATCTCCAGAAGAGGAATGGGCCAGGGAAAGCAAGTGCCCAGTAACATCATAGTCGAAATCAGAGATCACGCCGTTAGGCAGAGTTCTTGAAAGGATCCGCCCTGCCGGATCATAGTCATATTGGGTGACACGCAGGTCCCAATCACTGACTTCGCTCAGCTGGTTAGCAGGATCATAGGCATAGGAAACATGCTTGCCGTCCGGATAGGTCAGATCGGTTCGGTTTCCGACCGCATCATAATCGTAGCCCACCGTGTCCCCAAAGGGATCGTTAACACTAGATACCCGGTTCAGGTTGTCATAAACCCAGGTGGTTGTGCCCACCCCATCCACCATGGTTAATGGCTGGCCAAGGGCGTTGTAGGTGAAGCTGACGTCTTCAGTAGAGCCAGGATAATCGATCCCTGTTCTTCTGCCCAACTCGTCAGAGACAAAGGTGGTGGTCACTCCACTGGCGTCTGTCGAGGTATCCAGGCTGCCGCGATCATCGTAGGTATGCGACCAGCTGTTGCTCAGGGGGTCGGTCTCTGTGATCAACTGGTTGAGATTGTTGTAGACGAAATTAGTAATATTGTCTCTTCCATCTTTTATGGATAAACGATTTCCATTCGCGTCATAGGTATATTCGGTCCGGACATTGGTCTGGTGATCAGGCGTAAAGCCAACTCGGTAGTTCTCAACAACAGCATCCAGTCGGTTCAGATCGTTATATTCAAAGCGGGTTTTCACCCCGCTGGCATCAAGCACCGAAGTGCGGTTGCCCACCGCGTCATAACCATACTGGGTGGTTTCTCCCAGAGGATCAGTCTTACTGGTCTGTCTGTTGAGGGCATCATAGCCAAAAGTAGTCTCTTCGTTCAAGTCGTTCTCAACACTGATCAGGCTGCCGACAGCGTTGTACTCAGACGTTGTCGTATTCCCGTTTGCGTCCGTGACAGTCACCGGGCGGTTCAGATCATCATAGGTCGTTGTGGTGGTGTGGTTATTGGCGTCGGTCACGGTCAGCTGGTTGCCGACATCATCGTGGGTGAATCTGGTTTCCCCTCCCGCGGGATTAGTGCGGCTGGTCAGCTGTCCCAGGTTGTTGTAGACTGATGTGGTTGTCCGGCCCAGAGCATCGGTGGAACTGACCACCCTGCCCAGAGCGTCATAACTTGTACTGCTGGAATTTGAAAGTGGATCAGTAACACTAATTTGACGTCCTAATGCGTCATAGGCGAAGGTTGTCACCTCGCTCAGGGGATCAGTCACGGTCTCGCGCTGGCCAACTTCGTTATAGGTGTAGCTGGTGGTGTTCCCACCCGCGTTGGTGACCGTTTCCACCCGTCCCAAATCATCATAGGTATAGGTGGTAGGGTTCCCATTGGGGTCAATGGTCTGCACCCGGTTGCCAACTTCATCGTAAAAATGTTCGGTCTCTCCGCCTTCGGGGTCGGTAGCGAGGATCAATCTGCCCATGGCGTCATACTCGTAGCTGGTCACTCTGCCTAAAGCATCCGTGGTGGAGGTCACGTTCCCCAGCTCATCATAATCCGTGCTGGTGCTGTTGCTGAGAGGATCCGTAACATCGGTCATTCGCTGCAGGTTGTCATAGGTATAGGACGTGGTCCTGCCTAGGGCGTCGGTGGTGTAGTCTACCGTGCCGTCCGGGTTGTAGGTTGTTGAGGTTGTATATCCCAGAGCGTCCGTGGTCGAAACCAACCGGTTCAGTTCGTCATAGGCAAAGGTGGTTTCCCGACCCAGGGCGTCTGTTGTCGAAACCCTGTTTCCGTTGACGTCATAGACGTGTGTCGTGGAATTCCCTTCTGGATCGGTGACCGTCAAGAGCCGGTTGTTGTTGTCGTAGGTATAAGTGGTGGTATTTCCGTAGGTATCGGTCACCGAGGTGCGGTTGCCCACCTCATCATAAGTGAATTCGGTGACAATGTTATATAGAGCCTGGTCGTTCTGAGGGCGGCCGAGATCGTAATTCCCGGTCACTTTCACCAGCCTACCAGCCGCGTCATACTTGTTGTGGGTCACTTTCCCAAGTGGGTCAGTGGTGTCAATTAGTCGACCCAGGGTATCGTAGCTGTAGGTGGTGGTGTTTAGAAGCGCATCCGTCATCGATGTCATCTGCCCCAGGGTGTCGTAGCCGTAGCTGGTAACATTCCCTAGAGAATCGGTGACTGTTTCCACCCACCCTTCCGGAGTATAGGTATAGCTGGTGGTTTCATCAAAGACATCTGTCACCGAGGTCATCAAGGTGCCACTGTATATGTAGGTGGTGAGGTTGTTCTGGGCGTCGGTCACCGAGGTCAGGTTGTTGAGCAAGTCGTAGCCCAGGAATGTTTGGTTGTTGTCGGCGTCCTCTACTGAGAGTAGGTTCGCGCCATCTGTGCTCCAGTCTAACGTGGTAGTGTTTCCTCCCGGATCTGTGATCGTTGCCGGGCGGAACTGGGAGTCATAGGTCTTGTCAACCGAGCCGCCAAGGGGATTAGTTTGATCAATTAATGTGTTGCGGTCATCGTACTGGTGAGTTTCAGCATTGCCCAGTCCGTCATAGACCGTGCTTGAGCCATCGGCGTGATAAATGATCTCTGTCAGCAGGTTGTTCTCGCCATCATACTGCCGGAAAGCTCTGCCCTGCAGGTCGTAATCAGTTTGAACTGTGTCCACACCCAGTGGGTCGGTGATTGCGGTCATCCGATGAGCAGAATCGTAGGTATAATCCCAATCCTCTCCCATCACGTCTGTTATGGTCACGAGATCCCCATTCACGTCGTAGCTGTAGCTAACTGAGCGGCTGGTATGGTCAGTAACAGTAACGATCCTGTCGCTCCCATCATAACCAAAGTCTAGATAGCGGCTGCCGTCATCAGCGGCAACCCTTTCCAGGCGACTGTTCAGGTCATAGGTATAGTCGATCCCGAATCCCAGGGCATCAACACGGGACAGGATCTGGCCATCCTCATTAAAGGCCAGTACTTTTTGATTAGCCGATTCGATCGTGTAGGTGATCGGGGGCCCATCATTCTTTGCCAGAGTTGCGACCACACCCGGGCCTGGCGTAAAACTGCCATCCCCTTCGATAAAGAACAAACTGCGGTTGCCGCTGATCCCCTGGTAGAATACAAATCCTTCTTCCCCTCCCGGGTCATCCGGAAAGATCAGCTTCAGGGCATGGTTGTGGGTCCAGCCATATCCCAACCCGTCGAGGGGCTCGTCGATCGCTGCGGAAGAATACGCTGGCTGGAAGGCCAGGTTGCAGGATTGTATTGGAACGGATAGATCCACCCTGCCAAAGGAGAAAGCTCCGGTCTGGGAGTTGATCGGATCGCCACCAAATGCCTGGGTACCATCCAGGGTAGTAACTACTTCCCCGCACGGCTCACCAGTACCGCCCAGGGAGTTCTTGATCTCGCTGCCATATAAGATTCCTTCTTCAGGAATGTCTGTCGTCGGGTCATGTGATGATCCCGCATTGCAGGGGTACTGCTCTTCAGCGATCTGTTGCGCTTCTGCCGGTGATGCCGCACAAACCAGGAAGGATACCGAGTTGATCTCGATCTGAAGCGTGTTGCCGGTGTTGCTGACATAATGCCCCGAATTCGGATGCTGGGTCGAAAGCTGCACGTTCTGCGTAGCCATGCCCGCCACACTGGTGTTCAGATAGCTCGAATCTAGCGGGAAGGTGTAGGTGCCTGATGGGATCTGGTTGGAGAATGTCTCTAAAATAACACCGTTGAATCCTATCTGTCCGTTGTGGTTCTGAACATCGCTGCGAGGAGTAAAGGTCATCTGCAGATTGGCCGATTCAATAGATTCCCCTTTCAGGAAATAGGGAGTGGACATCTCAATCGTGATCTCAGGCCTATTGGTGCAGTACCAATCATTATTCACAAATTCATACGTGCAGCCTGACATAGTAACCGGAGTTATTGCCCTTCCGGTTTCACATACGGTAGCGCTGGTGACAGACTGCTCCCCTCCTGAGAGTGTTTTGGCTAAGAACTTATAATCAATGCTGGCCGCAGCATTTCTCATAGCAGCCAGGTGCCCACCTGTACCTATCGAAGCTTGTCCTAGATCTTCTTCTGTAAAGATCGGGTAAAGCGTGACAGTGAGCGATTCTCCTGATTCCAGTTTGGCGTGAGCAACATTAGGTGTGATATAGACACTGGCCGGTTCATCTACTGTTCCTAGTTTTATAGCAGTGATTGTCAGGTCTGTGATCGTCAGCCCATTGTTTGTAATGGTATATTCCCGACCCAAGGTGATCGGATCCATGCTTCCTTCCTGGATCGTGTAGTCGTTTTCAAACAAAACTGTCAAATTGATCGAGGCCTGGTCTTCAATAGGCGTACCGGTCCCTTCGTCCGCCGTCAGGTGCGCTGTTAAGGTGTAATTACTTTGCGCTGCATCCTGGGTGTTCACGGCCAGGGTCAGATTGGTGGTTTCCCCGGGCTGCAGGGTGATGGTCTGACCCTCATCCGCGCTACCACCATCCACGAAGTTAACAAACAAATCATCATAGGGGCTGATAACCGTGGAAGTCAGGGTGTGTTCGACACTGTCTTCGTTATACACAGCGATATTCACCCGCTGGTAATAGTCGCGGTTTATGGTCACGTTCTGATTATGATTGGTGAAGACGATCCCGCTGCCGATGGTCAGGGAACGGTCCGCGCTTGTCGCAGAGCCGCAGGCTGAGGTGGCTTCCACCGACCAGATGTAGGTCTGGTAGCGGGTCAGATCCACCACTTCCGTGCTGTGGTTTTTCCCCTCTGCTGTATTAAATATTTGCGCGTCACCAGGATCACTCTGGGGATAGATTGTCAGCACGCCTGTGCTTGCGGGATCTGTGCGCCAGGAGAAAAGCACCGAGCGGGAGCCGCTGGTGGCTCCGTTCAGGGGCGCGTCAATAGAAATATCAGGTGTTTCATCTAGGATCACTTCCGTAGGAAGTGTTTGGACCTGGCTGTTGCTGGCCGCTGTTACAGTGACATCAAATGGGATAGTTGTGCCTGTCTGGCAGGCGGCGACCTCGACTGTCAGGGTCGTCTCTCCAATAGCACCTGCCGCCAGGGAAACCGAGGAGCTGCTCCAATTCACCCAGGAAGGATCAAGGCCGCTGGTCCCCAGGGTGTAGGTGTCCGCGAACTGTCCGATGTTTTGAATCTGTACAACATACTCCGTGCTGCCGATCAGCTTTAAGGTCGCACTGGCTGGATCAATAGACGCATTAAAATCATTGGCTTCCACCACGGTTGTCGTGGTTTGATCGTCATCATTGGCCGGATTTTCATCCCCCGAAGTCGTCTGGGCCGAGAGTGTGCTGACCAGATTTGTTCCAGCTAATGTAGCTGGGGGAATATAGACCTCAAGGACAAAATTCTTACTCTCGTCTACGCCAAGAGTTCCAAAATCCCAGGTATAAGTATCCCCAACTACTGTGGGCTCCACAGAAGCTGTGTGGTAAAGGAAATCAACCTCTGTAGGAATTTCCTGGATTAATTCCGTATTTAATGCTTCAGCGTCTCCAGTATTCTCCAAATAGAGATTATAGGTCAGCCCTTCCCCGGGGACAGCATCCGCGGGAGCAGAGAGTGACACACCTAGATCAGGTGTTGGACCACCGATATGGATCGTTCCTGCATTTCCTCCAGCACCTACTGTTCCCTCTGCTGCAGAAAGAGATCCTGCATAAGAATAGCTAACTGTATAAAGGAGTGCAATTCTGCCCCCTCCCCCATTTCCACTGCTGCTATGTCCTGCGCTGCCTCCCTTAACTTGAATGAAACTGGATGAATTGGTACCAGAAATTGTGGCTGCGTGGACGTGAACTGTTCCCCCTGATCCTCCTCCAGCTCCAGATACATGCATTCCGCCTGTCCCGCCATTAGCTGCGATGTTTCCATTGATGACAACTGTATCAGTGGCATTGATGGTAATTGCCCCGCCCCCTCTACCTCCAACCGCGCCGTTATATGCTCCGCCGCCGCCGCTGCCCAGATCATACGGTGCAGTCTCCGATCCATAAGTCGAACCACCTAGGCTTCCTCCTCCAACTCCTCCATAACCCCCGCCGTCTCCCCTGCCCATTCCATGAGACCCACCACCTCCTGGCCCACTCCCAGTTTGGTCCCCCACTCCTCCATAATACCCTCCAGTGCTTGCAGAGATCAGTGAGCCAGATTCTATTTCAAAGTTGGTGACACTAAAGACAAATCCTATTCCGTCGGTATTGTTAGTATAGTAACCTTCCAGGTAGAGGATGGAGTTATCCTGGATGTAGATATTGTGATAATTATGTGTGGAACCCTCTAGGCTAGGATGGGCCCGCCATCTTTGAGTACTCTTAATATATAAGTCATTGTTTCTAGTATCAACAAGAATATTGGTGCCATTATGCGCCGAATACCCTCCGGTTCCTTTGGTAGCTGATACCGATCCCGGGAAGGAATATCCTGATGTATAGAAAAGAGCAATTCTTCCTCCCGCGCCATTTCCGCTGCTGCCATCTCCGGCGTTTCCTCCCTCGGCCGTGATTGTACTGGAAGGGTTGCTCCCAGTAAGGGTGTCCGCGGTGATAAATATTGATCCTCCTGAACCACCTCCGGCTCCGTAAACGTGTTTTCCACCATTTCCTCCGTCAGCTGTAATTGTTCCATTGATTGTGAGAGTTCCGCCGACGACAAGTTTGATAGCTCCTCCGCCGTGTCCTCCGCTCGCGCTGTTATATCCTCCACCTCCGCCGCTTCCCAAAGCCACTGGAGCTGAAAGGGATCCATAGGGTTGCCCGCCACCACTGCCACCTCCAGCACCTCCATGTCCTGCTCCACGTCCTCTGCCCATTCCGGATGAAGCACCTCCGCCTGGTCCGTCTCCAAAATTGGGGGCTCCAGCTCCTCCGCGGTATCCTTTTAGGTCTGCGAAAATTATGCCATCCAAGACCATATTCCCTGATTGAACGTCCAGGTTGATCTTGCCATTTATCACTTCTCCCGTTCCAGCAGAGGTGTGGATAATCTGAGCTCCGTCATGGATCACTACATCACCCTCATCAACTGTTAACGGACCAGCTGAAACAGCGTCGTAGTTGAAACTAAAAATTGGACTATAGGTACCCGAGCTGTCTCCTAAGGTAAAGGCATTGATGGTTGTAGGTGAATTTACTCGAACCGTTCCATTAAAATTGGTAAATGGCCCGTCAATTACGCGGACCTCATCTCCGTGTTCAAAAAAATATTTGGGCTGCGGCTTCAATTTGCCGGCTTCCATGCG
>SDBS01004316.1_pt1 | contig 13907 bp, 16 predicted proteins | sample 2277091 | NCBI WGS metagenome assembly SDBS01 (sample SAMN10404972, study PRJNA504765) | marine sediment metagenome | isolation source: marine sediment core GS10_PC15, 163 cmbsf | place: Arctic Ocean: Southern Knipovich Ridge | collected 2010
AAAAATGTCAGACCATGAATTAGAAAAAATCAGGCTTAGAAAAGCGGAAATGTTATTAAAGCTTCAATCGATCCCAAAAGAAATTATTACAATCAATAATGAGGAGGAATTCAATAAATTATTAAAAAATTTCCCTGAAAGAATAGTAGTTATTGATTTCTGGGCAGTTTGGTGTGCTCCTTGTAAGATATATGCCCCAGTTTTTAAGAAGGCTCATGAAGAAAATTCAAAAGATTTCATTTTTGCGAAAGTAAATGTTGATGAAAACCCAATAATTGCTCAATATTATGGAATTACGTCAATTCCTACAACTCTCTTTGTTAAAGGGGGTCAAATTTTACGAAAATTTGGTGGAGCTGTGAATTATGATACATTTATGCAGATTATTGAGAAAGTTAAATCCTAAAACAGGAGCATCAAGTTTGTTTCTCTTTTTCTTAAACCTCAACTTTAAAATTTTGACACCAAGAAAAAATTTTTATTGAGAATCTAAAAGTCACTTATTTATATTTGAATGCTAATAATCTTTATATCAACTTATTTAAAAAAATTCTATTTACTTATAATGATGATATTATGTCTGGTAAAAGTGTCGTTGGAAGCATTATTGGAAGTACAATCATTTCTGTATTAATCATAGGAGCCCTGTTATTTTTTATAGGACCAATGTTACTTCCAGGACTTACTGAGCAAGATGATGAACTTGCAGAAAGAGATTTAATTCTTCAATACAAATATGACGAATGGAACACTGCGGCATACATCTGGGATCATGATGATTCGTCCTATATGAAAATGGAAGATACAGAAATTAATATAACGATTGAGCAGGATTCTAGAATATACGCTACATTCTCTGCAATGGCTCTACTATCTCTTGATGATTCTTTCACGGTAAGAAATAGTTATAATATCTCGTTAGTTGTTGAAGATGTAGTTAATAGAACAATTATGGTTATATTTTTCGATAGCGCACCAGCAACTTCTTATTACCGTGAAACCTCGGTCAACCTTTTCATAAATTTAGTCACAGACTCATTGCCTGCTGGAACTTACACTGTCGCAATTTACTGGAAATCTACTTATAACGCAATTGGGACTAATTCTCTTAGTGTTGCGCATGCTCCTAAATATAACTACACGAGAACGATGTTTATCCAAGAATTAAAATCAATCTAAATTTCCTTTTTTTTTTCTTTAATCAATTTTGGTAGAATTAAGTTTGTTTCATATCTTTAGCTTTCTCTAAAAACTTATCAAGAGTCCTCCTTATCTCCCTCTTGTTATACTTTCCTACACTCGTTTTAGGGATGTCATCAACAATTGCTATTAGTTTGGGTAGCATCCATTTGGTTATTTTTCCTTTATCCACTCCTTCAGTTTTAAGGAATTCAATCAGGTCCTCTTCCTTTTTGTTAGAATTAGGAACAAGCTTCACAACCGCCATAGCTTTTTCACCCCATACATCGTCTGGAACACCTACTACAGCAGCCTCAAGTATAAAGTCAGCCATAGCAGCTAAGTTTTCGAGTAACACAGTAGGTACCATTTCAGCGCCACTTCGGATTATATCCGACATTCTGTCAGCAATTATAATGAATCCCTCATCATCAACCGTAGCTACATCCCCGGTATGAAACCAACCTTCAAACCATACAGCCGCAGTCTTTTCTGGATTCTTATAGTATTTTTCCATCACCCAAGGACCACGAATAACAATCTGTCCTAAGGTTTTATTGTCATGAGGGACTGGATTCCCATTCTCGTCGACAACTTCAACTTCAAGTCCAGGAAGAGGTAAACCCGTCTTAACTCTGACTTGATCCAGTTTTTCTTTCGTCCAATTCTCCATATATTTCTTTACAAAAGCAATGATAGTAACCGGAGCAGTTTCAGTCATCCCATATCCCGAAGTTGCGGTAAATCCAGGAAACTTCTTCTCGACCTTTGTTTTTAAACCTAGAGGAAGAGCTCCCCCTCCTACACCAACATCTACAAGGCTGGATAAATCATATTTATCAAGATCTTTATATTCTATAAGCATAGCTAGAATTGTTGGGACCACAGCTACATATGTTACTTTTTCGGTTTGTACCAACTCGCAAAAACCCTCAACCGTAAATGTGCCAGGAAGGATTATTTTTTCAGCCTGAAAGACATAGTTGAAAGGTGCACCCCAAGCATGGATGTGAAATAAAGGCGTGATCACCATAGGAATAGTATTCTCACCGAGATGTACACGTTTGGGATCATTTCTAAAAAAATAAAAAGCATATATGTGTAGAGTCTGAAGATAAAGCGCTCTGTGGGTGAACATCACCCCCTTTGGGAGCCCTGTGGTCCCAGTAGTATAACAAAGAGTGGCGTAATTATCCTCACTTAAATACGGCCATTCGAATTTTTCAGGTTCCTTTTTAATTAACACTTCATATTCAAGAAGATTCTCTATTTTTGTATCCGGCAATCCTGGCTTATCTGACATATATATAAATACCTCTACAGTATCTTTTATTTTTTCATAGATGCCTTCAACAAGGGGAAGAAGTAGATCATCAAAGAATATAACTTTATCCTCCGCATGATTTATAGTATAGATTATATGATCCAGAGCTAGTCTCACATTGATTGGGTGGAGCACGGCTCCACTGCAAGGTACAGCATAATAAAGCTCCAAATGCCTGTGCGTATTGAGGGCCATGGTAGCAACTCTATCGCCCGGTTCACCAGGTTTTCCAAGTTTTATACCCAGTGAGTTCAAGGCATTTGCTAAACGGCATGTACGCTTATACCACTCAAGCCATGTAAAACGCTGATATTCACCAGTGACATGATTTCTATAAACTACACCAATCTCATTTGGATAAATCTTTACCGGCCTTTTCATAAAGGTAGTAAGAAGTAGTGGATAGCGAGTGCTAAATTCAGGGTATGTTCTATTTTCCATTTTTAATTCCTTTTTTGTTTTGTTTAAAAAAAATTTAGGAGTAAATTCATAGATTGATATATATTTTTGGAATTAAAAAATATAAAATTTATCTTTTTTTTGAATCTTATTATGTAGAAGATTATGATCGTTTTCTATTGGAATTTTAGTTAAAATTATGTTTTATGAGGTTTTTAAGTCAAAAAACAATAAAAAGTAATCTTAAAGGATACTTTTTTATTTTTTAAAATCTAAATCTATAATTAATTAATACATGATTAAGTACAGAGATGTATTTCAAATGGAATTGAAAACTTTATTTAGTCCTAAAAAAATAGGAAATGTTCAGATTAAGAATCGTATAGTGCGTTCAGCCACTTACGAAAGAGCAACTGAAAAATATGGATATGTAGGTGATAGACTTTTAGATATTTATGATAATTTAGCTCGTGGAGGAACTGGATTAATTATATCAGCCTTTACGGCAGTAGATCCAGGTGGTACTGCGAGCGCTTATCAAGCTTGTTTATATGATGATTCATTTATTCCGGGACAGAAAAAATTAGTGAAAGCTATCCATAAATATTCCGATGTTAAAATTGCTGCTCAAATTGTTCACACTGGGCGTCAAGGATATCACCCCAAATATCCACCCGTCGCACCTTCAGCGATTTCATTTAAAAGGACAGGATTAACGCCACGAGAGTTAACAATTGAAGAGATTAGAGTACTTAAAAAGAAATTTATTGATGCAGGGAAGAGAGCTTATGAATGTGAATATGACATGGTACAATTACATGCTGCCCATGGTTATTTCCTTTGTAACTTTATTTCTCCTTATACGAACAAACGAATAGATGAATTTGGGGGAAGCGTTAAAAAACGAGCTAAAATTATAAACGATATTTTTATTGGGCTCAGAGATGAACTCGGAAAGAATTTTCCGATAACAATAAAATTACAAACACAAGATTTTATTCCAGACGGATTATCTCTCGAGGAAGGGATCAAAATCGCAAAAATCATTTCTGATACAGGATTTGATGGAATCGAACCAAGTGGAGGTGGAGAAGAAACAATGATGTATCTTAAAAGTCCGTATCCAAGTCGTAACATCAAATCTCCAGAAGATGAAAATTATTTTTTACATTTTGCTAAAAAGGTGAAACCTTTCATGAAAGATTGTGCCTTAATACTCGTAGGTGGAATACGAAATCCGATAAGTGCAGAAATAATTCTTAAAGAGGGAGATGCTGATTTTATCTCAATGTCGAGACCATTAATTTATGAACCAAACCTTCCTAATCGATGGAAAAATGGTGATCTTTCACCTGCAAAATGTATTAGTTGCAATTCTTGTTATGTAACATTGCAACAAGGACCTGTATATTGTGTAACTAAAAAGAGACGAGAAGAGAAGCAAAGAAAAAAGAATAAAATTGAATAGTAAATCCTCTTTCTATTATATTATTCATAATGACTGAGACTAAAATAGAGAAAAGTGCTTATACTGATCATTTATTTCAATTTCGTTCAGTAGAAAAGAGAAAACTCACATTGTCCTTGACAATTACAATAATTGTCATGATTCTGGAGATAATTGGAGGATTTCTTACAAATAGTATTGCTTTACTTACTGACGCTGGTCACATGTTTACTCATTCTTTCGCTATATCGATTAGTTTATTAGCCATATTTATTGCTAGAAAACCTCCATGCCACCATAAAACATTTGGATTATATCGAGCAGAAGTTTTAGCTGCTTTTATAAATGGTCTATTTCTCCTTGTGATTGTCGGTATAATAATATATGAAGCAATTCTTAGATTTTTAAATCCACAAGACATTGCTGGGTTTTACATGTTAATAGTTGCTTTTATCGGACTTGGTGTAAACATAACTAGTATTGTAATTCTTCATGGGAGCCAGGACGCTAATTTAAATATAAGAAGTGTGTTTTATCATATGATAGCAGATGCTGCTTCTTCAATAGGAATTGTAATCGCAGCAATTATTATAATCTTTACCGAATTAATGATAATTGATTCAATTGTAAGTTTATTTTTATCAATTGTAATTCTATATTGGGCTTATGGGATATTAAAGGAATCAACTCGAATTTTACTTGAAATGACTCCAAAATTGTTAAATATCGATATTATTAATGAAGATTTAAAAAAAAATTTTACCGAAATCATTGAATTATCTAACGTTCATCTCTGGACAATTATTCCGGGCATGTTAGTATATTCAGCCCATATAAGAATAAAGGATGATAAAACACATATTATTTGCGAAGAACTTGTTTTTAAAATGAATAAATTTTTATTAAAAAAACATAAAATCATTGAATCAACTATTCAAATAATACCAAAAGATGCATAGATACATGTACTGTGTAATGTCAATTATATAAAATACAAAAAATAATTATTAGATAATAAACAAGCTTAAGAACAAATTAGTTAGTTTACTTAGATTTTTATAACGTTAATTATTTTTTTTTGGATTTGTTAATAATTTATGTTTTAATTGAATTTTTAAAAGAGAAAAGGTTTTAAACTTAATTAGCAATAATTAATATTAAAAAATAAAACTCCTAATAATATAATATATAGAGGAATTTAAAATGTCATCCGAGAGGAGAGTTGACCCTTTTGCCGCTTTGGTATTAGTTATTAGTGTTATTGGAATAATTCTAATAGCCGCTCTTAGTTTTGCAGGTTTTTATTTAACTGGTCCTTATTCTGGAAATAGATTTTCTTGTTTGGATTGTGAATATAGTACGCCAGGTGATTTAGCAGCACAAATTATTATGTTAATACTATTTATTATACAAATAGTTGTGGTCTTAAATGATCTACTACCAAACAAGTTTATTCAAAAAAATCTAGATATTTATGGTATGTTATTAGCAGGTCTAACAATCATTCTTGCCATTATAGGGATTGCTTCATTTGGCATAAAATATCAGGAATTTGAATGGTGGCCTGAGGTTTCTTTTTACGGCGGTATAATTGCGGGAATACTTAACTTTATCTTGTTTTTCTTAAAATTTAAAAATAAGTAATTAAAATTTTTTTTTTTTTTTGAATAATTTGTATGAATAAATAAAACTTAAGAAATTTTAAGATGAGCAGATGAAAATTATACCCATGACACAATTTTCGGAGATGCTACTAAAATATCTACAAGATCTCCATAATCAATTGCTTTGATATTATTTCTTAAATCTGTTGAATCTATCCCTCGAGCCTGCATATCTGGAATCATTACATAAGTAGTTATGGGTAATTTTATTAATTTTTCTAAAGCAAAAGGGATTTTACTTTTTTTAGATGTACCGATAACTCCATCTTGAATTAAAATTATGTGGATGTTTACTTTTTGCTGAATTTGCTCATTTAAAATTTTAATTAAGCTTTCTAAAAGATCATTCCGCCGTGTATTAAAACCATATAAATAAACTATCGTATTCTTTTCATTCATAAATAATCACCTTCCATTTTAATATCTAAAACTCATATCGGCTTCTAAAACCAACTGAGAAATTTTATTTATATCAACAATTTTTATATTATCCTTTAATATTAGATCTGTAGACTCTAATCCTGCTACTTTTAGAGCATGATCATGAATAAAAATTTCAATTCCCGAAAGTTCTACTAGTCTTATAATGTTATCAAAATTATCAACGTTTATTGCTTCTGGATTTAAGTTTTGATTTAAGAAATATATAGCATCTTTCATTAGAATAACTTTAACATCATCAATATCCCCTATAGCCAGTAATCCTGTAGCCAATCTGATTGATTCTATTACTGAATTTTTTCCAAATGGAGATTCCTCGCAAATAATTACTATTGAGTTTACCATCGCATTATCCTCCAGGACCAAAAAATATGACTTTATCTGATCTCGCGATTAAATCTGAAAGCCCCCCTAAACCCTCTTGACATGCACCTTCTATGAATTCTGTTGGAGTCATACCATTGAAACTTATCCAAGTACTACAAGCTGCTAATTTAGCATCATTTTTTTTACAAAATTCTCCAAGGCGGCTTGGTAAATTACGAATAGAAGTAGCTGTTATCTCTCTCTCTTTAACATTATATACTCCACTTCCATATAGAAAGATTCCTATAATTTTATGCCCCTTTTTTATAATAGCTTCTCCTAAATTAATTACTGTATCCATAGCTTCATACTTATAAGGCTCAGCACATACAACAAAAGTGAATGTTACCATTTTAGAAACTCATTTTCATTAGTTTAATAATAATAAGTCTATGAAAAATATTAGAATTGGCATTATTTTTCAAAAAATTAAGAAAATTAAAATAAAAAAAAATAAATATATTTTCTATTGGGGTTTAATGGCTTTAACTTCCAAGCTAGTCCCCAATCCTTTAAAGCTTCGAATTTCTTCTAATTGTTCTGATGTTAAATTATGTTTTTCTTTTAATTCATTGATGAATTTATCTGTTATCATCATTGCAATTGGAAAATTAGTTTCTCCTAATATCTCTACATCGTGAAATCCAGCTTTTAGAATAATATTCAAATAGTCTTCTTTTTTCATTGCTCCCGAAACACAGCCCACGTAAGCCTCTAAACTTTGTTTTAGCAAAAGTGGTAATTCTTGAGTTAAAACTATATCTGAGGCCATTATTCTTCCACCAGGTTTTAATACTCGAAACGCTTCTTGATAAACCTTATGTTTATCGGGTGAAAGATTAATAACACAGTTAGAAATTATAAGATCGGCAGTATCATCAGCAACAGGTAAATTTTCAATTTCACCTAATCTGAATTCTATATTCTCATAATCACCCTTTCTTGCATTTTCTCGAGCATTATCAAGCATCTGTGAAGTCATGTCTACACCAATTACTTTCCCTGTTTTCCCAACTTTATTAGCAGCCAGAAAACAATCAATTCCTGCTCCAGAACCAAGATCAATAACAGTTTCGCCTTCTTTGATCGAAGCAAGAGCCGTTGGGTTTCCACATCCTAATCCTAAGTTAGCGTTCTTAGGAATACTCTCAAGTTCATCTTCTGAATATCCGATCTTTGAACTATAATCTTGTGTATTTAAGCTCTTATCTTGGACAATAACACTTCTGCCATCTGAAGAAGTTTCAGTTGGAGTTACTGATGGACCACAGCAAGAACCCGAAGAACCTTGAGTTGGAGTTACTGATGGACCACAGCAAGAACCCGAAGAAGCTTGAGTTGGAGTTACTGATGGACCACAGCAATAACTTGAAGAGGTTTCAGTCGGATTCACAGTAAGTTCGCAACAACTAGAACTATTTGCATTTTCTGCTACTTTACCATAACTTTCTCTTACAATTTTCCTTATCTTTTCATCATCTAATTCTACCATCTATTTTATCACTATTCTTTTGTTTTTTATTTCTTAATTAATTACTTTTTTATACCTTTAAATAGACAATAGCCCAATTTACCGTCTAGGACTACATCCCAAAATCTTTTTTGATTTTCAAGTGAGGTTTTTACACCTTCTTCACCATATTTTTGAGTAATTCTTTTGATTGTGGTTGCTAATTCAGAAGGAGTTAATACTTTTGAAAAGCTTTTTACATCGCGATCTTTTCGAATTTTCCAAAACATCTCAGGCTTACTCCACTCATCAAATTCAGTAATTATATCATCAACTCCAGCTTTTTTTAGCATTGATATCCATTCGTCATATTCTAATGGTGTTGTGCCATATCGTTCAGAAAGCTCTTCTTTCTCATCATCGGTGAGTTTTTTACGCCAAGTTGATTCGTGCATTAGGATAGGAGCACCTTTTTTAGCAACGCGAACCATTTCATCCAATACTTTTTGTGAATCATCAGGTATTCCAACAGCGCACTCATTTATAACAACATCAAAAGAATTATCTTCAAAAGGTAAAGCCTGTGAATCTCCTAACTTAAAAGTTGTTAATTTATCTACTTTTTCATTCACAGCCGATTTTACAGCAGAGTTTATCATTTCTTCATCAATATCTAACCCAGTAACTTCAACGCCATACTCATTGGCATAAAAAATTGATTGAGTACCTCTTCCACTTGAAACATCTAACACTTTTATTCCCGGTTTCATTTCTGCTAACTCAGCAGTTCGCTTTGTTAGAGCCATTCCTCCAGGATGTAGTGCTTCAATTCCGCTTATTTCAATAATATCTTCTATTGTTGGTTTAAAGATTCCTTTTCGCTTCATTTTTTAACATTTTTTTTTATTTATTTTTTATTTTTTTATAGTCTCCACTTGGTCATTACCTTGTATTATTCCTTCCATTACTGGTCCAAGAAAATTACGCACCAAATTTCCAAATGAATCTGCTTTTATTAAATTCATACAACAGGGTTCGTCATTTTTATACATGCTTACTACGACCAATTTGTCACCTTTATCAAGATTGAATTTATCTCTAATTTCTTTTGAAAGATATATTTGCCCTTTATTATCAACAGTAACAACTGCCTCAACTTTGCAACAACCAGATTTTGTAATCAAATCACATGAATTTTGATCTACTGTTTCTTTCATATTTAAATAATATTTTTTATAATATTTATATCTTCCGGATATCCGATATCTCCGTATATAATTTTTTTTTAATTTAATTATTAGTGTCAATAAAAAAGCGAATCTGAATTTGAGGGATAAAATTTGAGTATTCTAACCCTCTGGATATCCGGAAATTATAATTATTTTTTCTTAAAAAACTTAAATTTTAAAGAATAAATAGAGTTAAAAACTATTGGGTTGGTTCCAAATTCATATTTATAAGGGCAATAACTCTTATTTTTAAAACTTAACTCATAGATATTAAGATTAATAAATAGCCAAAAATGAAGAAATTAAAACATGAAAACTTTTGACATTTTAATAATATCTAACTAGGACCTAAATAAATTTATAAAATATACTATTTATTTAAAAAAACAATTATAGAATTCATTATTTTTTTATAATAGCAAATGGTAAAAAAATCTTAAATACTAATCTAATATAGAGAGGTGGGAAAAATCTCTGATAAAATAATGTCTATGAAAGAAGCAATAAAAAATTTTGTCCAAGACGATAATCTAGTTTTTTTAGGCGGATTTGGTAATGGTATTACGTTTTCAGCTGCTCATGAAATAATTAGGCAGAAAAAAAAAAATCTTAAAATATGTAAATGTTCGGGAGGACTTCTCTTTGATCAATTAATAGGGGCAGGAGTTGCAAATCAAATCATTACTTCACACTGCTGGAACGGTACCGGTCCACAACCAACATGGAATTTTAAACGAGCTATGGAAGAAGGAATTCCTCAAAAACTAATATATAATGAACAATCGCTCTTTATGATTAATATGTCTTTTTTTGCTGGGTATATGGGACTTCCATTTATGCCGATTCGTTCGATTATTGGAACTAGTATTTATGATCACCCGAAAGAAGTTGGACTAAAAGCGGCTAAGGTAGAATGTCCATTTACTGGAGAAGAAATTTGTGTTGTTCCAGCGTTAAACCCTGATGTTGGAGTAATTCAAGTTCAACGAGCAGATAATGAAGGAAATGCTCAAATGTGGGGATTAATTGGAGATACCAAATTTGGTATTAATTCCTGTAAAAAAATCATTGTTGCAGCAGAGGAAATAGTAGATAAAAAGGTTATTATGGAATCTCCAGAGCGAACTATTGTAATAGCGCATAAAGTTGATGCTGTTGTACACGAACCGTGGGGAGGGCATCCTAGCTATATGCAGGGTTATTATTACAATGATTTGGAATATAGATTTAATTATGCTAAAGAAACAAAAACATTAGAGGACTGGGAGAACTGGCTTGAAAAATGGGTAACTAGTGTAAATGATCGAGAAGAATATCTGAAAGTGTTAGGGGAAAAAAAGATTAATAAATTAAAAGCTAAACCAATTATTCAGGGGGCAGTAAACTATGGCTACTGAAGAAGAAAAGTATTGTAAAGAATTTACTGGGTTTGAAATGATGCTGGTTTCAGCAAGTAGGCAAATTAAGAAAAATGATCTCGTGTTTAATGCCTTTCATTGGCCTTTTCTTGCTGTTCATATGGCAAAATTACTTCATTTTCCTGATCTTTTCTCAGTTTTGGAAGTGGGATTGTTTCATGATGAACTTCAAACACCTAATAAAATGCCATATTCGATTAGTGATCCTGTGATGATCCCAAATTCATTATATGTTGGCGATTCTATTGACGCATTATCCGTTCTTCAACGTGGAGAAATAACTCTAGCACTTTTGAGCACTTCTATTGTTGATAAGTACGGAAACTGCAACACCTCTGTAATTGGTCCTTATGAAAAACCGATTTATCGATTACCCGGTGGGGGAGGAGCAACAGAAATTGCGGGGTTATCAAAACGATTGATCTGGCTTTTAGACGACCATTCAAAACGTAGATTCATGAAAAAACTAGACTTCATTACTGATCCAGGTTATTTAGATGGCAATAATAGTAGAGTACAGGCAGGGTATCCTCCTGATACCGGTCCAGAAGCTATCATTACACCTCTTTGCATTATGCGATTTGATTCCATCACCAAAGAAGCCTATCTGGACGGATTGCATCAAAATATTACAATTGAACAAGTGAAAGAAAATACTGGTTGGGATTTAAAAATGGCCAAAGAGGTGAAACAAATTGAACCACCAACCATTAAAGAAATTGAAATTTGCCGAAAAACTATGAGAGATGCAATAGATCAATACTTTGTATTAAAACCAGAATGGACTATTTATCTATAAAAGTAGTTTTAAAAATTTACTTTTTCTGTACTCCATTTTTCCAATTTTCATTGGTTCAAATAAATTCGACATTTAATCACTAAATTTTAATTGATAGAGTTATTAAGTTCTGGTTTTAATTATAATTTTTTCCTAACTAAATAAAAATAAATAAAAATTAAATTGAAATGACATTTACTTAGAGTATGCCAAAACCATTTCCTCTTAAAACTAAAGGATTTCACCCATTTGGAGATTTAATAGGGCTAGAGTTTACAAAATTTGAAAAAGGATATTCTCAATGCGTTTTAAATGTAAATGATAAAAAACTTTTTAATCCACATGGGGTATTACATGGAGGCATTATCTATTCAATGGCAGATACTGGTATGGGTGGAGCAGCTTATTCGCTATTAGAAAAAGGTGAATCTTGTGCGACCTTAGAAATTAAAATCTCATATTTTAAACCAGTTAAAAGTGGAATTCTTACCTGTGATACAAGAGTAATTCATAAAGGGAAAAATATTAGTGTTCTTGAATCAGAAATTATGAATGGTGGGATTTTTGTAGCTAAAGCAATTGGAACTTTTTCAATTTTTAAAATTAGGAAAAATTCTATATAAAAATGAAGAAAAAATATTGTAAAGTTATTGAAGAATATAAATCAACTTGTCCAAATCCTTTAATTATAACTAAAGGTGAAATTTTAAAAGTAGAAAAAAGAAAAAGTCAATGGACTGGTTGGATATATTGTTTAAATAACGTTGAACACGGAGGTTGGGTACCTGAAAATTATCTTGAAATTTATGAAAATTCATGTAAAACTTTGCAAAATTATAATGCAACTGAACTCTCTGCCAAAATTGGAGAGGAATTAATAATTAAAAAACAAGAATCTGGTTGGATATGGAGTACAAATAAACAAGGGAAAAGTGGTTGGATTCCTTTAAGAAATATTCAAACTATTTAGATATTTTTTCAATAAATTTTCCTGTTTTAAAGAATGCTTCTGTGGACTCTGGTAAATCATATATTTGAAATTCGTGTATAGTGGCATCCCAGGTTTGAAGCGTAACATCTACTCCTGCTTTTTTTGCTCGTTTAAAAAACATTCTGGCATCATCATAAAGCATTTCACTTGTACTCACTTGGATTAAAAGAGGAGGTAAACCTTTTAAATCAGCATAAAGAGGTGAGACGTCAGGGCTAAATGGATCTGCTCCTGCTAAATAACATTCTATCCACCAGTAAATTCCTAAGTCAGCAAGAATAGGATCAGTTGGAGCATTCTTTACAATAGATTCTCCCGCCTTTGCCATGTCAGTTGCTGGAGAGAAAATAATAGCCCCTGCTGGTAGAGGAACACCTTCATTTCGAAGTTTCACAAGTGTCATTAATGTAAAATAACCTCCAGCAGAATCTCCTGATATAATAATATTTTTAGGGTGAATTCCACTTGATAAGAGCCATTTATATGAAGTAATGCAATCTTCTAAACCTTGCGGATACGGATGTTCAGGAGCGAGGCGATAATCAATACTTAAAAGACGCATTTTTGTAGCCATTCCAAGTCTAACTGAAATCATCCTTGCAAAATTTGGTGATCCCATAATATACCCTCCACCATGAAAGTATAAGATAACTTTATCCTCAACAGCTGCGGGAACAGTTTGCCATTCAGCCGATACACCATCCACATTAACAGGCTCTATTCTTATCTGCTTCATAAAAGGCGCCTGTTTTTGAGCAAAATTTGATCTATATTCCACTACATTTCGATGTAGTTTTGCGATGAAACACATCTCTTCCATTGTTAATAAACCTCGTGTATCCTCACCTTTAAACCAACGATTATTCCCCTCCATTACTTTTTTCCATAGAACAGAAAAATCAATCAATTGGTTCTCCTCTTCCTTGAAAAATTCTATATTAGCTTGATCGGCTAATTTTTGTTGTAATTCAAGAACCTTAAGTATTTCAGACCGGTGAATTTTTGAGATTTCAAATATTGGCATTTATCTTCACTTCATTTCTAATATTTAACTTTTTGTATATAAATCTTGATATTCAATTCGCATTACTTTTTTATTAAGTTTTCCTACGCTGGTCTTAGGGATTGAGTCAACAAATAGAATTTCCTCAGGTAGTTGCCACTTGGCAAACGTTTTAGCAAGATGTTGATGAATTTCCTCTTTACTCATAGATTCACATC
>SDBS01004317.1_pt1 | contig 13905 bp, 11 predicted proteins | sample 2277091 | NCBI WGS metagenome assembly SDBS01 (sample SAMN10404972, study PRJNA504765) | marine sediment metagenome | isolation source: marine sediment core GS10_PC15, 163 cmbsf | place: Arctic Ocean: Southern Knipovich Ridge | collected 2010
GTTTAGAACGCGTACGTTCAACCATACTGACTATACCGATATCTCGAAACTGGTCAATCAAAAGGAAGATCAAAATCTCACGATCAGCCTGTGTCTCCCTACCCTTAATGAGGTCAAAACCATAACCACTATTCTCACCACAATGAAGTCAACGTTGATGGATAAATACCCTCTTCTCGACGAGATAGCATTAATCGACAGCCACTCAACTGACGGAACAGTTGAAAGCGCCCAGCAGCTGGGAATTGATGTTTATTTTGACGATGAGCTTTTGGCATCGCAAGGGCCCGGAAATGGAAAAGGAGAAGCTCTTTGGAAAAGCCTCCACGCCCTAAAGGGGGATATTATTATCTGGATCGACTCGGACATCAAGAACATTCACCCCCGTTTTGCCTACGGTTTGCTGGGGCCCCTTCTTGCTAATCCTGAGGTTGGCTTCATCAAGGGTTTTTATCAGAGGCCGATCACCTTCAAGAAAGCACCGAAAGAAGCGGGCGGCGGGAGAGTGACAGAAATCCTGACCAGGCCATTTTTCAATATGTTCTACCCGGAGCTTACCGGATTCATTCAACCTCTTGCCGGTGAATATGGGGGAAGGCGTGAAGTGTTAGACAGCATTCCTTTTTTTACCGGCTATGGCGTAGAAACAGGCATGCTAATAAATATTTTGAGAAGATACGGTCTCTTTAAAATGGCCCAATCAGACCTGGACAAGCGGATTCACCACAATCAGTCAATCGGCGCTTTGGGCAAGATGTCCTTCAGTATAATGCAGGCAATATACGCTCTTTTGGAAGAGGATGGCAAGGTTGAATTAAAAACCGAGTTAAATAAAACCTTCCGCACGGTCAAACATAAAGACAATGATTATTCATTTCTTTCCGACCAAATTGAAGTCAAAAAGAGACCCCCCATGATCAGCATAGAAGAATACGTTAACCGCCATCAGAGGAATAGGGAAACCGGGAATTGAAACATCCTTCCCCCAAGCAGTTGAGTGCTAATCAAGAACAAATAGCATCTATATTAGGTCCTGTGAAAACTATCTACACAGATGTCGACGGTACCATGGTGGGTCCCGGAGGCTGCTTTTTTCTCAGTGCCCAATACGATTATACGCTTGAACCTGCCCGTGCCCTTCTTTCTGCCTATAGAAATGACCTGGATATCGTCATTATTTCGGGAAGAAACCGTCTTCAGCTTCTGGAAAACGCGCGTCTGCTGGGTACCAGGCACTACATTGCGGAGCTGGGCTGCCAAATAATCCACGAACTGGGCAAAGAAGTATTTTTCACTGCAGCTGACCTGATTGACAAGCACTCCGGAAAGAGTGTTTTCCAGATTATTGCAGAATCAGGAGCGGTCGAAATGCTCTTTGAGAACTTTGCCGGCCGTCTCGAATACCACACACCCTGGTCCAAGCAGCGTGAATGTACCCATCTTTTCCGTGGCTTTATAGACATTGAGCTAGCCAACAACATGCTCCGAGACCACGGTTTTTCCCCTCTTAAGATGATTGATAACGGGGTGATCAGCAGGTCAGGGACGCTAAATGGGCTGCCCGAGATTCACGCCTACCATCTTCTACCCAAATCGAGCGGAAAAGTTGAAGCGGTTCAGAAAGACCGGGAAATCAGGAGTATCCCCAGATCACACACGGTAGCGATCGGAGACGCTATCTCTGATCTTGAGATCGCTGATCAAGTTGGAGCATTTTTTCTGGTTAAGAATGCTTTGACCAAGGATTCGGGGATTGAGCAGCAAGCGGAACGGTTTGATAATGTCTTTATAACCAGCGAAGAAATGGGACTGGGCTTTGCTCAAGTGATCAAGTTTTTGATTGAGACAAATTCCGCATCCCGCCCTGAAGAAAAAAGGGATTAGAGTCCCCTTGCTAATTCCTGGGAGATCTGTTCAACATACCAGGCAGCGTTATCAAGTGCATCATCAAGCGACTTAGCCCTATCGGAGATGGTAAATATTCTGGCCACTCCGGCATTGAGCATATCCTCAGCACCCTTACCCTTTTGACCGCAAATAGCATATACCGGTACATTGTTTTTTCTAGCCATTTCCGCTACTCCTGCCGGAGCCTTGCCAAAAAGGGTCTGGGCATCAATTTTGCCTTCACCGGTTATTACTACATCTGCGGTCTTCAGTTTGTCGCTAAAGCCGGCTAGCTTCATTACCAGCTCAATACCGGATTCAAGCTCTGCGTCGAGAAAAGCAATGAGGCCCGCTCCCAAGCCTCCCGCCGCTCCTGCCCCTGCTATTCCACTTATGTTTTTGCCCAAATCACGCTTGATAACCTGGGCGTAATTCTTAAGGCCCGCCTCCAACACTTCCACCATTTGAGGCGTAGCTCCCTTTTGGGGACCATACACATGAGCAGCTCCGTCAGGCCCGCATAAAGGATTTTCCACATCACTGGCGACCCGCACTTTGATGCCATGAATTCCTCCATCAAAGCTGGAAATATCGATCTTCCTAATCTTGGTCAGCTCCCGCCCGCCGGGTCCCAATTCCAGGCCTTTTGCATCCAAGAATTTGACCCCCAACGCCTGAGCCATTCCCATACCTCCGTCCACTGTTCCGCTGTCGCCAATTCCCACAATCATCTCGGCTAAATCATGCTCCAATGCAGTTCTTATCAGTTCGCCGGTGCCATGGGTAGTTGTGATGAGTGGATTGCGCTTTTCCGCAGGAATAAGATGTAATCCTGAGGCCGCGGCCATTTCAATAACAGCCACATTTTTTTCCGGAAAAGAGGGGGAGGGGAAAAGCCCAAAGTAGGCTTGGACCGTCTCTCCCAGAGGGTCGGTGGCCGGACAGTTGACGACCCTACCGTTCATGGCTTTGACCACCGCATCTACTGTTCCTTTGCCTCCATCGGCCATGGGCAGCAAAATGGTGTGTGCGCCGGGCAAGACTTTTCTTACCCCAAGCTCAATGGCTCTTGCTACCTCTATGGCATTTAGTGTGCCTTTGAACTTATCGGGGGCGATCAATACTCTCATCTAGGCATTTTCCAAGGCTTCCTCGGTCTCTATGAATTCGTCTTCTCCTAATTTATCCAGCATCTCTGAGACCGGGACTATCTCATAGCCTTTTCTGTCTCTTAGATAGTCAATCAGCATAGGTAAAACCTGAACCGTGTTCTCTCGCGAAGCACCTTCTTTGCGGATCAAGGCCCCGCTGTCATGAAAAAGGATAATCCCCCCACTTCGCACAAACCATTTGAGACGAATCAGCATTGTCCTGGGACTAATACGGCTCCAATCCATGCTGCTTGTTGTCCATAAAACAATCCGGTACCCTTTGGACACTACCAGGCTGCGGACCGCGTTAGTAATCATTCCCCGGGGTGGCCTGAAAATCCTTGTCCTCACTCCTGTAACCGTCTGGATTGCTGAATCAGCCTTCTCCAGTTGATTCAGCACAACCTTCCTGGTAGAAGGAACTAGTTTACGATGGGAATAAGTGTGGTTGCCCATATCATGCCCTTCGGCAACTATTCTCCGGGCAATCTCAGGATACTTCTCCACGCTTTGGCCGACAACAAAAAAGGAAGCTCTCACTTCCTTTTCTTTCAAAATATCTAGAATCTGAGGCGTATAGGTGGGGCTGGGACCATCATCAAAAGTCAAGCTAACAATGTTCTGATGCGGACCGCGTCTTATGATTCCCTCCTGGGGTCCGATCCCATGGTACTCGTAATAGCTTATGAAAAAAGCAAACGCGACAAGGAGCACAACTAACCCGATCAGGAACGATGACTCAAACAGCCTGCCCAGCACTGGCACGTTTCCTACAGCAAACAAATAGCTCAGGATTAGCAAGCATGCCGAGCTTATGGTGAACCATATAAAAGACTTCCAGGCCTCGGTATTTTTTCTCCGCAAGAAACGACGCTCCCGTTACTCCACTGGCTCGAATCGGCCTGCGAGTTTCTCCATTACCGCAGGCATGGTTGTGTACTCCATCTCCTCCAGAGGCAATCTATGAGGCTCAAATGGTCCATGTCTTCTCAAGTAATCTGCTGAGGCCAAGGCGATCTTTCTTGCTCTATCATAGCTTATATCAGCAAACATATCTCGGGGACCCACCAGGCGGCCATTGGTAATCTGGAAACCATTGGCAACAACTCTCGGAGGACCGTCAAATCTGGTTGGCGTGTCTTGTTTGAAAGAAACCGGCATCAAGGGACCATGATGAGAGCCCCTCATCCAACCGGCGACAATGTGAGGAAAGGAAAAAGGCTCCAGGGCTTCGCCAACTGCCGGCAGTCCTGACTGACATCTCACTATCAAAACCGGATCGTCTTTGCCAATATATCTTCCCGCAATCAGAGCCAACCGCTGGGTAGACGTGGCTGCTGCTACTTCTCCGCTTTTTCGAAAAACGAACTTGATGACATATCGTCCCGGAGCGCCGATAAAGATCAGCATGTCATAAAGCTCTTCGGGACAGGAAAAAATTACTTTCTTCTTCTCGATTAGGTCATCCACCTCAAAATTGAAACCATCATGCATGCTGGGATCGATAACCAGCCCCGCGGTGTTAAAAGGATCGGCAAACATTTTATAAAGCGGGAAGTTCCAGGCACCGGGCTCGGTCTTATCGGCAAGAAAGATAAGCACCGGCTCACTTTTTCTTTCCTCAAACTCCATCTCCGCTACTCCGGGACCCATTCCGGTAACATTACCTGCAAAAGCCTCGGCTAGCAAGTCTTGGCCCGCTCCATACTGCCCGTATTCCTTGGCCACCTCGGTGCACTGCTCGAAAGTTTCCCAGGCAAAGCGATGCACATCCTCGTTGTCCCGTCCTCTCTCATGGGTCATGATAAGAGCTATGTCGTCTCCTACCTTACTACGAGCATAATCGATTAAAAGCCCTTTGCTTTTTGCCTCCTCAAGGCACTTTTCAGCCCTTTCTAGAAGCGCCGGGTGAACGCTGGAATGTCCCACGTATCCACCCACATCAGCCTTGATAACACTAAGCGTTATCTTTCTTCCCATACCCAATAACCTCCTTGGTGTGATTTGATTTGCCAAGTGACTTGCGAGGGGCTTTGAAAAGTCCAAGCAGTATTTTATCACATCTGCTTCCGTTTGGCTTTTAATTTCTACAAGAAGCTCTCTTCTCCTTCTTGTTTACTCAAAAAAGTGCTGCTGATTTTACGGTTTTCTTCAACAGCGCATCCCTTGCCTCCCGGCGAAGTTGCCTGACCACCAAAAGCCTGGTAATGTATATCTCTGAGTGAGAATAAGCAGTAATTCTTCTGCAAAGGACATTATCCAAGAGAAATGGATACACAGTCGCCTCCAAATGGGCATAGCCTACCAACTTCAGAAGTTAAGAAACTTCTTAAAACCAGTCTGGAAAACGGCCTTTCCCAGGAAGAAGTACAAGCAAGAAGAGAGCGCTACGGGCCGAACGAGCTGGAAACGGGAAGCAAGACTTCATCCTTGAAGATTCTTTTATCTCAGTTTGATGATCTTATGATCTGGGTTCTGATAGTGGCCGCCCTTATATCCGGTCTGGTCTTACGGGAGTTTCTGGATGCCACCGCCATTATGATTATCTTGATCCTCAATGCAATCCTCGGATTTGCTCAGGAATTCAAGGCAGAAAAGGCAATGGAAGCTTTAAAGAAACTCGCTGCCCCTACTGCCAAAGCTATCAGAGATGGACGGGAAGAGATGACTCCGGCACACGAAATTGTCCCCGGCGATCTCATTCGCTTGGAAGCCGGAGACAGTATACCTGCCGATGCCCGGCTAGTCGAATGTCAGACCTTTTCCACTCAAGAAGCAGCTCTTACCGGTGAGTCACAGTCAATTGAAAAAACCTGCCAAGAAATGCTCGAACAGAATGTTCTTTTAGCCGACCGAAAAAATATGGTTTACGCAGGCACATTAGTTACTACCGGCCGATCGCTTGCCCTAGTAACTGCAACCGGACCGGCTTCGGAGATGGGCCAGATTGCTGCTTTGTTGGGGGCAAAGGAAGAAAAAACACCGCTACAGCTTGAACTTAAAGATGTGGGAAAAAAGATAACTCTACTTTGTTTAGCTGTTGTAGTAATAGTTTTTATAGCAGGTATTTCCCGCGGCTATTCTGTTGCTATTATGTTCCTGGCAGCTGTGAGCCTGGCGGTTGCCGCCATTCCGGAGGGACTGCCTGCGATTATAACCGTTTCTCTGGCTCTCGGAGTCCAAAACATGGCCAAGAAACACGCGGTCGTAAGAAAACTCCACGCGGTGGAAACGCTGGGATCTACTTCCGTTATATGCAGCGATAAGACCGGGACCCTAACTCAAAACAAAATGGCTGTGAAAAGAGTTTATTTCGGGAATAGATTATGGGAACTCTCGCCTGAGAATACACTGATCGACCCGGATTCCAGGGAAGAGGTTTCTCTAAACCTGAATCCTTTACTAAAGATAGCTGCCCTTTGCAATGACGCTCGAAAAACCTCCAGCGGGAAGATGCTGGGCGATCCTACCGAAACCGCGCTTATCTCCGCCGGAGAGTCTTCCGGCCTTAGCAAGGAGGAGTTAGAAAAAACCGATCCCCGCATTGCCGAAGTTCCTTTTAACTCAGACCGGAAGCGTATGTCCACCATTCATAGATCAAATAGCTCTTATCTGGTTCTGGTTAAGGGCGCTCCGGAACAAATGCTTTCCTGCTGCTCCAAAATACTTTTGCAGGAAGAGCAAACATTATCAGAAGAGGAACGGGATGCCATTCTGGAAGTCGACAGTAAGTTGGCCCAGAGTGGTTTCCGCAATTTGGCTTTTGCTTATAAGGAACTTCCGGAAATGCCTCCGGAAATGACACCCGAAGAAGTAGAGAAAGACCTTGTTTTCGTAGGCCTACTGGGACTCACCGATCCGCCCAGGCCGGAAGTTGCAGAAGCAATCCAAACCTGCAGGAAAGCGCATATTAATGTAGCCATGATCACCGGAGACCACAAGCTGACAGCCGAGGCGATCGCTAAAGAAATCGGCTTAATGGACGGACGCAAAGTTGTAACCGGCACAGAGTTAGAGCAAATGGCTTTAGAGGATTTGGAAAAGGAAGTTACTGAGATCGCGGTCTTTGCCCGTGTAAGCCCCAAAGACAAAATCAAAATAGTCAAAGCATTTAGGGAAAGGGGCTTTATCGTGGGTATGACTGGCGACGGGATCAATGATGCTCCTGCCGTAAAAATGGCCGATATCGGAATTTCCATGGGCAAAGTGGGCACCGATGTAACCAGAGAGGCTTCCGATCTTGTGCTTACCGATGATAACTTTGCCACTATTGTTGTTGCTGTAAGAGAAGGTCGGATCATCTTTGACAATATAAAGAAATTCATCCTCTTTCTTCTATCCTGCAATATCAGCGAGGTATCAATAGTCTTTTTGGCTATGCTCCTCGGCCTCCCTCTTCCTTTGTTTCCAGTCCAAATCCTTTGGATCAACCTGGTAACAGACGGGCTTCCGGCCCTCGCTCTGGGAGTTGATCCCCCTGATCCCCACTTGATGGTACGGTCACCCCGGCCTCGAAAAGAAGGTATCCTGCCTCGAGCAAAACAAAAACAGATACTCTGGCAAGGCTTGCTCTTGACCTCAGGCGCACTAGCCTCATTTGTCTTCTCCTATTTCTGGCTTAAGACCTCTCTGAATATGGCAAGGACTGTAGCGTTTACTACTCTAGTCCTGATCCAACTGCTCCATTCGCTCAACTTCCGCTCGGAGCGAAATTCGCTCTTTTCTTCTGCGTCCCTTGCCAATAAGTACTTATTGGTCGCAATTTTTGGATCAGTCCTTTTGCAGCTCGGAGTGGTCTATTTTCCCTTTGCCCGCCCTATCTTTCACACATTGCCCCTGGGAGGACAGGAGTGGCTGGTGATTGGAGCATCTTGCATATTGCCAATTGTGGCCATTGATTTAATCAAACAATGGCAAGCAAAGCAGACATAAATAGGGACAGAGCCTATTTTTGTTGCTATTCCAGGGCTAGCTCAATGAGGATAGACAAGAGTTGAGGAAAATCGATTCCTGCTGCTTTCGCTTCTTGGGGAAAGAGGCTTGCTCGAGTAAGACCGGGAATTGTGTTTATTTCAGAAACGAAGATTTCTCCCTCTTTTTGCAGAAAAGTATCTACCCGTGCAAAACCCCGGCACCCCACCGCCTTATAAGCCCTGAGGGATATATCTTGAATCTTTTTAGTTTCCTTTTCCGGGATAGGTGCAGGGACTATTTCTTCGGCAAGCTCCGGCGAGTATTTGGCCTCATAATCAAAGAACTCTTTTTTAGAGACTATTTCAATCAAGGGTAGTGCGTAGGGGCACTCGTTACCGATAATCCCGCATTGTATCTCCCGGGCCTTCAGGTACTTTTCCGCCAGAACCACAGGGCCGTAAGCAAATGCCTCGTCTACCCTTCTAACCATTTCCTCATCTGTTCGGGCAATATCCACGCCTATGCTTGACCCTTCGGAAGCCGGCTTGACCACCACCGGCAGGCCAAGTCTTTCTCCTAAATTGCCAGCTATTTCAGTCTTTTGCCCGACATCTTCGGGCCAATCAGGATTATTGATTTCCACAAACGGAGCGGTGGGTATTTCTTCCTGCAGGAATATCTTTTTAGTCAAGAGCTTATTCATGGCCAAAGCGCTAGCCAGAACCCCTGAGCCCGTATAAGGCACCCCGATCATTTCCAAAAGTCCTTGCGCAGCACCATCCTCCCCCAGCTTGCCGTGGAGAGCGATAAAAACAACATCGACTTTCCGGCCAGCTACTTCGAAGTTGCCAGGCTGTAGCAGAACCGGGCCTTGCCCTTTAGATGACGCATCCCGGGCAAGCCAGGCACCATCTTCGGCAATTTCCACCGGGACAGCAGTATATTTACCTGTATCCAGGGAGTTGACCACATTTTCTCCGGAAGCTATTGAGACCTCTCGCTCGGAAGAGCAGCCCCCCATTAATACAGCCACATTAAGCTTTTCCATGTCTTTCCTTGCGAGCCCTTGCTCTTAACCCCCACTCAAATTGTACTTCTCCAGATCCTCTTTGATCTCATCCAACTTCTTTTTTACACTCCATTCTTCCAGCCCCAGGACACCTTCTACCTTTGATGTTGCAAGTTCAATATTATGCCTGGCCTGCACAACTAGCTCCTCGGCCGAATCTTTAAGGGATGAAGCGGAATATGCTATCTCCTTTCTGGTGGTAATACCAGATTGAGGAGCCAGCAGAATTCCCAGAACTGCACCCAAGGTGCCTCCAACAACTAAGCCCAATCCGAACTCCAACCAACCGAATCTTTCCTCTTCCATTTCTCCTACCCCACCTTCACTTTTTTGGATTGCCACTTGAAATATAGGCCACTCGTATTTTCTGAACAATGGGAGTTTGCACGCTCCAAATTTAAAATTTAAAACTCAAAATGCCCTTCGACAAACTCAGGATAAACAAAATGACAATGCAAAATTTAAAATGATTTAAAGCGCTTCTTTTTACATTTTGATCTGTCATTTTCATCTTTTCATTTTTTTTGCATTTATCTTAAATTATCGATTAAGCTATCGATGTCCTGCTGCTTCTCAATTAATCATTGCGGCCTAGCTGTGCTCGACCGCAATATGTCCTATAGCCTCTAGTGCTGTTTTTACTTCCTCCTCTGTGTTGAAAAAACCGGCGCTAAGCCTGACTGTACCGGAGCCAATGGTCCCTATGGTCCGATGCGCGTCAGGGGCACAATGCAAGCCGGAACGTGAGGCTACATCAAAACCCTTGTCCAAGGCAAAAGCTACTTCATGACATCCGGTGCCATCTATATTAATGGAGACAACCGGTGCCCTTGTTTCCTCCTCCGGAGGTCCATAAACCGTAACTCCTTTTATTGCCTTAAGCCCTACCATTAGCTGCTTGGTCAAGCTCTCCTCTTTATCTCGAATTTTACTAATTCCTGCCTCTTGGATGAATTTGATAGCAGCACCCAAACCCGCAATACCCGGTGTATTTGGGGTTCCGCTTTCATAGCGATCCGGTCGTGTCCGCGGTTGCAGGGGATCTTCTGAGTTGCCCCCTGTGCCACCTTGCTTTGCTTCCTCCATGTCTATATGGGAAGCGATGTACAGTACTCCCGTACCCTGAGGACCCAGAAGCGACTTGTGCCCGGAACAAGCCAATACGTCTATTCCCAGACTTTGGACATCGAGCGGGAAGGCACCTCCTGTTTGGGCTGCATCCACCATGAAAACAGCCCCGCGCTTATGGGCAATTTCCGCTATATCAGCTAAAGGCATCAGTGTTCCCGTAATGTTGGATGCGTGAGTAGTCACAATGAGCTTGGTTTTGGAGTTTACAGCTCTTTCCATCTCCATTAGATTAAGACGACCTTGCTCATCACACTTGATCTTGCTTACCGACACTCCGTCCAGAGCAAGAGCATTTAAAGGACGCGAGACCGAGTTGTGCTCCATGCTAGTGGTTACGGCATGATCGCCCGGACTTAACAGTCCTTTTATGCCCATATTGAGAGAGTCGGTTGCATTGAGGGTGAATATTATATTGGATGAATCCTCGACATTGAGCAAGCCGGCCAAAGCTTCTCTGGTTTCAAATATTACCCGGCTCGCTGCCATTGCAGCCTGGTGAGCGCCTCTTCCCGGATTTGCTCCCTTAGTTCGCAAACAATCAATTACAGCGTCAATTACAGGTTCGGGTTTGGGAAAGGAGGTCGCCGCATTGTCCAGATAGATCATTTGTTCACCTCGCAACAATTTCCACCGTATTGTATCATTATACCCCGCGCGACCGGCGGGGCATAAATGCTTCTTGTGATAAGACTACACCAAACAAAGGTTAATTCTAATCCTGCCTCTTGTTTTATTAAGTACCTGCTTATTCTATTGATCAAGTATGCGCTCAACAATCTGGTTGAGCTGGGATAGAGGAAAGCTTATTTCAATCTTCCCTTTGCTTCCTGCCATTCTAACCTGTACATTGGCTGAGAGTGTTTGGCCCAGCTTCTCGGCAATATCCTTGAAGGCTTTAGGTTGAGCTTTCCGGGACTTTTTCTTCCTCTCCACCGGCCATGGCCGGGTAATATCCTCTGCCTGCCTCACGGTAAGACCCTTTTCAACAATCTTCCCGGCAATTCGGAGTCGCTGTCCTTTGTCCTCAATTGCCAGAAGCGCCCGGGCATGACCGGAAGAGATTTGACCGTCTACGATCATCTGCTGAACCTCGGGATCAAGCTGCAAAAGCCTCATGATATTGGCAACAGTTGCTCTCTTCTTTCCTACTTTCCGGGCAATCTCTTCCTGCTTCAGGCTAAAGACCCGGGCGAGGTAGAGATAGGCATTGGCCTCTTCTATTGCGTTAAGGTCCTCTCTTTGTAGATTCTCAATTAGGGCAATCTCCAATGACTCGGCATCCGAAGCCGCTCTGATTATGGCCGGTATATTGTCCAGCCCGGTTTCTCGGGCAGCCCTCCACCGTCTCTCGCCGGCAATCAGCTCATACCCGTCTTCTACGGGTCTGACCACCACCGGTTGAACTACACCTACTTCTTTTACAGAGGAAACAAGTTCTCTAAAAGCGGTCTCATCAAAATGATTACGGGGTTGGTTGGGGTTGGGCTTGATGCGCTCGATTCCGATCCGCTGAACATACTCGCCGTCATTTGTTTCTATGTTGGGAATCAGAGCGCTCAGCCCTTTTCCCAGTCCTCTCTTGGTCATTCTTGATCACTTCCTTCGCCAAATTTTGGTAAGCCTCGGATCCCTTGGAAGCTACGTCATACAGAGTTATGGGCAAGCCGAAGCTGGGAGCTTCGCTTAGTCTAACTGTTCTGGGAATAATTGATTTATACACTTTTTCTTGAAAAAAGGATGCGACCTCATCTATGACCTGCTGTGATAGCTTGGTACGCACGTCATGCATGGTCATCAGAACACCAGCGATCTTGATATTGGGATTGAGATTCGCCTTCACCAAACGAATGCTCTCCAGTAATTTACTCAATCCTTCCAGAGCATAATACTCACACTGTATAGGAATTATAATCTCCTGGGTTGCGGTTAGCGCGTTAACGGTGAGAAGGCCCAGCGAAGGGGGGCAGTCAATGATAGTATAATCATAGCTTTCTTTTAGTGGCTCCAGTGCCTTCTTAAGCCTTGCTTCCCGGGCTAAAACAGGTACCAGCTCGATTTCCGCTCCCGCCAGATTGAGAGAAGCGGGAACAGCAAACAGATGTTCTATGGGCGTCGCTTCAACTAGCTCAGCAAGGGGCCTGTCCTCCACGAGAGCGTTGTACATACAGGCACTTTGCCGTTTGATTGCGCCAACTCCACTGGTTGCATTGCCTTGAGGATCAATGTCCAGCAGCAGCACTTTTTTACCTGCCTGAGCCAGACAGGCACTTAGGTTGACAGCAGTGGTGCTCTTTCCCACACCGCCCTTTTGGTTGGTAATAGCAATCACTCGGGCCATTTTTTGCAGCGTGCTTGCTTCTTCAACCCCTCCTTGCTTAGCAATACCTAAGGAGCCTAGCGCATCTGCTTCTTTGTCCTTTGCTGAATCCGGTTGCCGTCCAAAAACTTTATCTAATATCATATCCGTTTATTCTTTTTCTAATAGCTTTCTATTTCCTCTAATCTTGACCCAGCGGTCTTTTACCTGGCACGCCCGATCGCCGGGGAAATTCCAAGGGTGTCACCGCTTGCTTTTCGGCAATTATCAGGTGGCGTTCACCAACCAGAAACGGCACATCCAGGCTTATAACCTCATCAACCTTGCCGCCCATTATAGATGCAGCTTTACGGCCTTGTTCCAGTTCTTTTAGATCAATCCTTCCTTTCTGGGCAACTAGCAAGCCACCCGGTTTTAGCAAGGGAAGGCTGTACTCCAAAAGAACCGGTAACCCGGCAACAGCTCTGGCAACCACTATATCATAGCTTTCCCGGTTTGAGGACACTTGAGCGAATTCTTCCGCTCTCTGGCAAACTACCTCCGTACCATTAAAGCCCAGCTTCTTCACAAGGAATTCCAGAAACCGGGCTTTTTTCTTGGATGAATCAACAAGAGTTAGGGAAAGAGAGGGATAAACAATCTTGAGCGGGATACCGGGTAAGCCTGCGCCTGCTCCCAGATCAATCATGTTGGAGAAAGGCCCTATTCTATTGCTTGCCAAGCAACTTAGTGAATCCAGAAAGTGACCGGATATAACTTTTTCCTCCTCTACAATAGAGGTCAAGCCAGCCTTTTTGTTCCATTTCTTCAGCTCATGGAGGTAGTCTCCAAAGAGACCGATTTGTCCGGCTTCCAGTTCGAGACCCAGTTGCCGGGCCCCCTCTTTAAGCATCCGTGCTTTCTTCATTGAGACAGACCTCTTCCTGACGCACCTTTTGCTCCAAATAAATTAAGAGTACCGAGATATCGGCAGGCGAGACTCCGGGAATCCGTGAGGCTTGCCCCAAAGACCGCGGTCGTACTTTGGACAACTTTTGCCTGGCTTCAAAGGAAAGCCCCTTAAGCTCCTGGTAATCAAAAGCGCTTGGTATTGCTTTTTCTTCCATGCGTCGATGTTGGTTTATCTGGCCTAGCTGCCTTTTTATATATCCTTCGTACTTTATTTGAAACTCAATTTCCTGCCGGACCAAATGAGGTATGCTCCCTAATTGCTCGTCGATCTGACCCAGCAAACTACAGCTTATTTCGGGCCGTCGAAGAAGCCCGGCCAGGGTCGCAGGGCTCTTGATGGGAGCACTGCCCATGCTTCCCAGCCACTGATTGATGCTCTTGGACGAGGGTACTCGTTCCTTGTTTAGTCTTTGGGTTTGGGCCTGGATAAAGTTCTGCCTGTCCGCTACATCGTGATTTTGTTCCTCTGTGATCAGTCCCAGCTT
>SDBS01004318.1_pt1 | contig 13903 bp, 6 predicted proteins | sample 2277091 | NCBI WGS metagenome assembly SDBS01 (sample SAMN10404972, study PRJNA504765) | marine sediment metagenome | isolation source: marine sediment core GS10_PC15, 163 cmbsf | place: Arctic Ocean: Southern Knipovich Ridge | collected 2010
GGCAAGAATGCGATATCGATATTTTTCAGCCTTTTCATTTCCGGAGTGTTTTCTGTGTCAGCGGCCACATAGACTCTCTTATTACCAAAAGTTATCACATAGCCGTTACCCTGCCCCTTAGGATGGTAAGGTGTTCTACCTGACCGCATATGTACAACATTGTACGCAGGTACAGCCTCGATTCTCAGTCCCTGAACGGTTTGTACATCACCGTTCTTCATTATAATGCCGCCGGAGACTCTTGATGCGCAGGCTTTAGTCAATATAAGTCGTGTTCCTTTTTTTCGTAGAATATTAATGACCTTGGTGTCAAGGTGGTCGCCGTGTTCATGGGTGAGTAAGATAAGATCGGCCTTGGGCATCACAGTATAGTCGGCCACTTTGCTCACGGGGTCCACGTGAATGACCTTATCTTTGAAGGTAAACATCAATGTTCCATGCCCAATGAAAATAATCTTTAGAGCACCGGCGCTTGTTTTGATAATGTCTTGTTCAAATCCCAGCTCTGTTACGGTCTGTTCTTGCTCAGCGGCTTTAACGCGCATCCGGACCGAATACAGCGAAGTTCGGGCAGTGATAAATAGCGTTCGTTTGTCCGGCCCGCCGAAAGAGACATTGGCCGGCCCCTCGGGGATCTTGATGGTTTCGATTTTTTCGCCGTTTTTGTTGTAAACCGCTACTACTCTCGTCGTCAGGTAAATGTTGCCCTCGTTGTCAATAGTCACACCGTCGGAACCTTCCGGAGCGAAAAGCTTCTTGTTCGACAGTGTCCCGTCCTTATTGATTTTGTACACGAAGGTCTTATTCCCGCCGTGGTCGGCAACGTAAAGCAGCTTGCCATCGGGAGTGCCTATTACTCCGTTCGGCCTGACCATGTCGTCGATTACGCGGATGAGCTTTCTATGGTCGGGCGAGAGGTAATAGACATGTTCTCCGTCCTGCTCCATATTGTCCCTGTTTCCGTAGCGTGGGTCGGTAAAATAAATACCTCCCTTAGGGTCAATCCAGAGGTCGTTGAGACTGTTGAAGCGTTTATTTTGATACTTGTCGGCCAGCACCGTCACCTTACCTTGCGGGTCAATGGATACCAACCGCCGGCCACCTCCTTCGCAGGCCGAGAGATTGCCGTTTTTGGTGAAGTACAGGCCGTTGGATCCGCCTGAGTTTTCGCGGAAGGTTGACAGGGTGCCATTCAGCGACCATTTGTGAATTCGGTTGTTTGGGATATCCGAAAAGAAGATATTGCCCTTAGCATCCGCTGCCGGGCCTTCGGTGAACTTAAAGCCTCCGGCAAGTTTTTGCACCTTCGCGCCTGGTGCGACAACACTTACCGCTTCGACGCTGCTGTCGAATGCCACCACTACAAACAACAACGTTATCAAAGCATACCATTTTCTGTTCATTTTGAGCTCCTTTCACTTTTGAGATTGGCTCTTTAATACAAAATGAGATTCATCATTTTTTTAGGACTCAGAGATTGCCACGCGAACCTGCGGTTCGCTCGCAATGACATTTATTTTGTTAGAGTCCATCAGTTTTTGTTTTAATTTTCACCTTTGCCAGGTAGATGCTGGTTTTGCCCTCGTGGCTGGAGTAGTAGCTGACGTAAAGCAAATCGTTGTGCCAAAGGAGTCCGGGATAACTTGTATCGCCGCCGCTGGGCAGTTTTATCAATTTGGTCATAGTGGCGTTCTCGACATCAATATAAGTCAGTGCCGTATGTGCACCACCCTGGTGCATTCGTCCTGCAGCAATCCAGTGTCCGTTAGGTATTCGGATAAGGTTAGGCCCGCCGAATCCATTGAAATCAGTGCCGAGGTCTTTGAATTGCCAGTGCTTGTAATTCGGCTTGCTTATGCCTAATAAGGCGTTGCTTGAATCTGTGCCGTGCCGGTCACGGCGGACAATGGCATAACACGTCCGGTCGGTGTCGAAACGCAGTGTAACTTCCGTCGGGCGGCCCTGCTCGAACAGTTTGGCTACGTGGGGCTGATAGTTAATTCCGTCGGTAGTTACAAGTAAATCGAGATAGCGTTCATCTTTGCCAGCGGTGTAGGAGACACCATAAGCCTTTGCCTTATTCCAGGTAACGCACCACAGCCAACGGCCCGGCTGGACGGCAATTTGTGGCTTTGTCCATTGCTTGCCATCTCGAGAGAAACTGGCAAACGAGCCGGTAGGGGCAGATTGATTGTCCTTTTTACGCGGGGCGACACCGCCGAGCAGCATTAATCGGTCGTCCGGCGTTACGGACAAATGGGCATCGCGCAGGTCAAAGCCTTCCAGAGCAATAAGGGCCGCCGAGTCCCAGCGATTTGCGTCTTTCGATTCGAGAATTCGGATTTTCCCGTCGGTTGAAACGTGGCCTCTGCCTTCGCGGAACGCACAGTAAAACCTATCATTCCAACGTACAAGGTCGGTAAATGCGTTGTGGGGGGCCTTGTCCCAAATCTTGTTGACCTCAACCACCTCCACCGTCACCGGAACAGCTCCGAAACTAAACGAGGCCACAATCAAAAATAATACCATTAGAGCATATCGTTTCTTAGTCATTTGAATCTTCTTCCGCTTTTAATATCCCAAAAAAATTCCTTCATCAATCCTTTCCAGTCACAACTATAAGTTTAGTCCAGGACAGAAAAAATGCCGGCATATTATTGTACGCCTTTGACTCGCATACGCAGTGAATAGAACGAGGTCTGAGCGGTGATAAAGAGGGTATGTCTGTCTTCGCCGCCGAAACATACGTTTGCGGTCCAGCCGGCGTCGATGGGGATATGCTCTATCTTCTGGCCGGCTGAATTGAAGACCGTGACCCCTCTGCCGGTCAGATAAATGTTACCCTCGTCGTCAATGGTCATTCCGTCAGAGCCCATCGAGCAGAAAAGCTTTTTGTTTGACAGTGCTCCATCGGCATTGGTGTTGTAAACATAGGTCTTCCTGTCGCCAATATCAGCTACATAAAGCAATTTGCCGTCGGGTGTGCCGATTATGCCGTTGGGCTGGACGAGGTCGTTGGTTAGGCGGATGAGTTTTTGGCGATTCGGGCTGAGATAATAAACGTGCTGGCCGTCCTGCTCCATAGGGCCTCTGTTCCAGTAAGGCCTTTTGTATAAGGGGTCGGTAAAATATATTCCGCCTTTTGTGTCTTCCCAGAGGTCGTTAGGGCCGTTGAGCTTCTTGCCCTTGTAGTCCCTGACCAACACGGTGGCATTACCTTGCATATCAATTGACCACAGCTCGTTATTAAGGTCTGCGCAGGCGAGCAGGTTTCCTTTTTTGTCGAAGTAAAGGCCGTTGGCCCGTCCTGGGCTTTCGTGGAAGGTTGAAAGTTTGCCGTCCGCCGACCATTTGTGAATGCGGTTGTTCGGCTGGTCAGTGAAGAAGACATTACCCTGGGCGTCAACCGCCGGGCCTTCAGTAAATTTAAAGCCGCCGGAAAGTTTTTGCACTTTTGCACCCGGCGCGATGATACCCGCCTTTGCGGTGCTTGCCGGAGTTATCGCTACGAGCTCGATACCTTCGCCGGCTCCCAAATTGCGGGAGTATTTTTTATCCTTCGTATTGTTCCAGTGCTCATGGACACCGAGACTGGGCAGTCTCTTGAGGTTGCCGGAATGGTCGGGGTCATAGAACGTTCCCGAAGGGGGATTGTTCGCCAAGGCCGCCTCGTGTAGATAGTCGTCCACACCGGCCTTGCGTGGATAGTCCTGGTATTCAGCGTGGAGGAAATCAAAGCCGACCGAATCGATGGCCACCGGGTCCTGCGATGCCAAAAGACTCGAAGCCCAGTCGCCGTTGAACGGATACGTGCTCCACCTTCGAGGCGCTTCGTCTTTCGGATGTATTCCGGAGTAAAGGCCGTCAACCAGATACAGGACGGTCTTGCCGCCGAGGTGCTTATGTCCCATCAGGTCCACGAGGTTGCGGTATGTCCCCACATCCTTGGAAAAAGCGCTTGGATGTAAACCGTAATAATCCTTCGTGGTAGGCCCTCTGATTAGGGAACCGTAATGGTTTTTGGCACAGAGGGTTATGCCGGACCCCATGTGTGCCTTAAGGTTCGCCAAATTGATTAAGTAATCAGCCTCGGTATAGCAAACCGGCGCATAATCCTGCAGGCAGTCTTGAGGATTACAGCTCCAATAGAAGGGCACAGAGGATTGCTTCATTTGGATTCGATCGAAGTTATCGGCATGGTCCATGAACCGGACGTTCGGAAACTCTTTGTGAAGAATGTTATAGTACTCGTTGGCAAAATACGCCAAGCTGTCACCGATGGAAATGTCGGATTGCTTTACACCGGCTGTATCTACAAGCTGCCGCAGCAAGGCCATAATCATTTGCGGCGAGGTGTTCATATAATCTCTCGCTTTTTCCAAATCGTAATTTTCCGGATTGACTCCTCCGGCAAACCAGATAAATCCGACGAAGTTTACCTTGATAACAATCTTTTCGCCGGATTTATACCCAGCATTTCCCCTGGCACGCGTTTTATTGAAATGCTTGAACAGTTTGTCCCAGGCGTTACTATCACTCGCTGCGCCGGTCAGCTCACATATTGCCCGTGACATCATTTGGTTTATCCGTGCCTGGTTCGTGTGGTTACTTTCCCACCAGTGTCCATCTCCGGGGCCTTGCCAATCCGTTGCATCGGGGTCGTGAACCCATACGACACGGCCGGGATAAATACCCCCAGCCACTCCTATCGGCTCATTCGCAGGTTGAGGCTGAGCCAAGACCAACTTCTCGCCGGTAGCACTAACAGCTATCCACAAAGCGCCAATACTTACGGCAGCACATACCAAGCCTATTACAAACCGCCTCCTTGCGAAATTGAGCCTGGCTTTTCTAAATGCCACTGTTGCAGCACTCAGGCCTACAAGCCAGACCACAAATCCTGAAGCCAAAGGAAAAGCCAGCCGCTGACACGGATAGGTCGCCCGTGAAGGTTTCGGTATCACCCTGACCAAAAACCATATCAGTGACACCAAGCCGGCTATGGGAAATATCCACATCAACCAGCGATATTTTATTTTGGACTTGAGGCGTTTAGCTGTTTCGGGATATAAGTGGACGTGTTTTCTTTTTAAGGATTGCATTTTGTTACCTCCTAATACTTAGCTGTGCTTGTTTATCTCCAACCCGACGGCTCAATCAAGACAAAGAAAGAAACCGAAATTCAGCAAAAAGCAGATTGCTATCGTAATAAGTTGAAGTAAATGTAATCGAATCCTTTGAAGTTTTCAACCAAAAATCCCCAACGCCGTGCATGATTATCGTTCCCGCGAAACTGAGGATGCCCCATAGGTGAGACGAAATATAATATTTAATGCTAATAATCAATATGGATATCCGCCGTGGGCGGACTTCCAACAAAAGTATCACTAAAGCGCCTGCGGCTGAATCAATTATCAAATAAAATAAGGGCTTATACCGAATCAATCGGCATAAGCCCCGAATTGCCACAAATTTGCTGTATTAACTCCGTGAGATATTAAGGAATTATCTCATGTGGTTAACCACTCAATCTTAATTTGTACATAAATCTTAGCTTACGGTGCCGGGTCCGGCGGCGGAGGATACAGACGAATATCGTCAAAGTACATCGTACCTGAACCACCAGCTAACGGATTGTTCCTGTTACCAAGACCAAGGGCAATCGTATTAACATTAGCCAGGTTCACGCCCTGGTCAGCAAATGCCTGCAGGTCGATATTCCATTCAGTCCAGGTATCTACCTGTGCTGCATTAGGATTATCGTGATTGACCACCGCACTGCCATTGAGAGCCACATACAACGTCTCGGCAGCATTATCCGAATCGCCTCTGAACCAAATCGTCAGTGTGTTTACACCTTTCTCGGTCCAGTCACGCGGGTAAGTCAACGTCAAAGTTGCCTCAGAGTACCCAACACTGTTGTCGTAGTAGAGCGGCAGCGACTGGTTGCCTCCGTGAACGATAGTTTGCTCGGCAAAAGGAGGAAGGTCAGAACCAACGAGAGAACCGTTTGTCGGGTCGTCGTATCCGTCCAGCCACGCGTTAAATATCCTGTTGCTATCGGCCTCGGCGGGGTCAAGGTCATTGTAAGATTCGAAATCGTCCACGATAAGGAAGTTGGCAGTCGTAAAGCTCCAGAGGATGCCTGTCCACGGACTATCTGGATTGGCGTTATTGACCTCATCAATCCTCCAGTAGTAAGCAGTATCCCACTCAAGCATTCCGGGGTCATAGCTCTCAGAACCAAGGTCCCTTGTGCCTTTATACTCCGGCGAGCCGGTATCGGCATTTTTCACGGCATCTTTATCTGCGCCGAAGTATAACTCATGCGAAGCTGCAAAGACACTCGGCGAGAAGGTAAGAATCTGTGTCTGCTTTACATCCACAGCTCCATTAGCCGGATTCGGGTTCCCGACGGCGCCCTGAGTAGTAAAGCTCCAGACGTGGCCTTTATAGGTGTCGACGGCATCAAACTCATCGACCCGCCAGTAGTAAGTCTTAGCTAATTTAAGTGTGCCGGGAGGAGTATAGGTCGCAGCCCCCTGAGGAAGACCTCCGGCGGCATTGTTGACCTCGTCAAAATTGTCGCCGAAATAAACTGTGTGTAATTTTGCACCGAAACCTTCCGTCCAGCTAAGGTCTGCATCCGGGTCTACCTGCTCGGCAGCATCAGCCGGGTCGGGTGCATAGGCGGTCTTGGGTGGAATCATAAAGCTCCAGACATCACCTTTCCACGGACTATTCGGCTCGGTGTCATTGACCTCATCGACTCGCCAGTAGTAAGTCGTGCCCGGAACAAGACCGTCGGGGAAAGCAAAACCGGGAAAACCGACAACAATAAATGTCGAGGCCTGGTTGCCCTGGAACCCCGACGAGTCGGGGGTGCCGGCACTCACGTCGTCAAAATTGTCGCCGAAATATACGTCATGTGAGACTGCAAGCGCTCCAGGCGACCAGCTTAGGTTCGCCCAGGTATCCGCATGCATCTCTCCATCAGCCGGGACAGGGCCTATGGCGTAAGGCCATACCGTACCTTTCATAACGGTCTGAATTTCGACCTCCGTCAGAGCGTGGTTGTAAATACGTTCATCGTCGATAATCCCGATGTAGAACTTCTCCAAGGTGTTGCCTGTGGCATCCTGGGCATCCGATATAGCTCCTATAAGGGCATTATGCTGAGATGTTCCGGAAAGGTCATATCCGGCAGGTACGGTATTGGTTCCATCGAGTACACCGTTGACATATACGCTTATAGTAGTCCCTTCTCTCATTGCAGCGACATGATACCACTGACCATCAATAACTACAGTGCCTCCCTGGGCTTGAACTTTGGTGCTATTGTCATCCGTGGTCAGAGTCATTCTGTCATCGTTAGCTTCGTGGGTGGCGAACGTGTAGCGTACTCCGCCACTATTATCGCCTCCGTTGGCAAAGATAGTGCCTCTGTCAATCTGTGTCGTTTTTATCCATGCAGTTATTGTCCAATCGCCCGTCCCGAAGTTGAGCATATCTTGATTCCCGCAGTCAACAAAATCATCACCGTCGAACTCCAGCGCAGCGCCATATTTCCCGGCCACCCACTTTGGGTCACCTTGGAGTGTGCCGTCGTTCCCATTGCCGCTCACATCCTTGGCGATAGTCCCGGAGCCATCATCGAACGTCCAGTGAGCCACAAGATCAGCCAAGGCATTGCCCGCTATGCCCAGCACCAAAACAAAACAGACCAGATAAATCAATTTCTTAGACATAATAGTCCTCGTGAAAAAAGAGTTAAAATAGTTTCAAATTATGCTTTGGCCACACACCAAAACACTCATTCCCACAGAAGCGGGACATGAATTTTTCGTTGAAATGCGAACACCTCCTTTCGCGAAGCACACAGTGGCCTTTACGACTAACTCTGTGCCTTACATAATAACTCCTCCTCTATCAAAAAATCACAAGAATTGTACCCACAGGATGACCAGAATCCGCAGATGCCAAACTGCTCAAGCACAAGCTTCAATAATATTATCTATACCATATTAGCTACTTTCCCGTCAAGTAAAATCACACGTGATTACCCATTTTTTTTGATAAGATTATGTAAAGCTTAATCAATTATCAATTAAAGGGGGGGCTTATACGGAATCAATCGGTATAAGCCCCGAATTGACCAAATCTACTACATTAATCCCGTGAGATATTAAGGAATTATCTCATGGAGTTAACCACTCAATCTTAATTTGTACATAAATCTTAGCTTAAGGTGCCGGTTCTGGTTCTGGTTCCTGAAGCGGCCGACGCAGTTGAATATCATCGATGTAAATTTTACCTGAACCACCGGCTACCGGATTCTTCTTGTCACCCAGACCAATGGCAATCGTATTGACATTTGTCAGGTTCACGCCCTGGTCAGCAAATTCCTGCAGGTCGATAGTCCATTCCGTCCAGGTCTCTATCTGTGCTGCATTTGGATTATCGTGAGAAACTACCGCATTGCCATTAAGAGCCACATACAAGGGCTCAGCGGCATTAGCCGCATCACCGTAGAACCACAGCGATAATACGCCAACACCTTCTTCGGTCCAGTCACGGGGATAGCTCAACGTCATCTCCACTTCTGAATACCTGAAGACACTGTTGTCGTAGGCCAAAGGCATCGACTTGCTCCCTCCGTGAACGATGGTCTCCTCGGTATAAGAGTTCGTGGTTTCATCGCCTACAGCCGAGCCGGTCCCGTTACCGGCATAGTAAGGTTCGGTACCCGGCGTGCCATAGCCAAGACCGTCTTTCCACGCGTACCATATCTGGTTCTCGCCGGTGTTGTAGTCTTCAAAATCTTCTATCCCAATGAAGTCGGCCACCGTAAAGATCCAGATTCTACCTTTGCTGATAGTCTGGTCGGTATTATACTCATCGATTCGCCAGTAGTATGGCCCTTTGCCCCATTCAACATCCTGGGCAGTATTATAGCTTGTACTACCCTGTCGGCCTCGATATATGCCTGTCGTATCGGATTCATCAGCGTCGGCCACAGCATTTTTATCAGTGCCGAAATAGACATCGTGCCCAGATGCGTTATCTCCCGCCAACCAGCTAAGAGACCTGGCGTCCCTGAGGTTCGGTACTGACCCGTGGGCCGGACCGGCATTCCAGGCAAGCAAGGGGTCACCTCGCATAACGTACTGAATCTCTTCCTGGGTTAGCTCCCGGTTGTAAACGCGAACGTCGTCAATGATACCGTCAAACCAGTTGTCTTCGAGTCTGTTTATGCCTATGCCAAACTTGTTAAATACCGCATCAGCAGCGCCTATGCCCGCGACCAAATTGCCGTTAAAGTAGAGAGTTGTGCTGACGCCGTTCGAGGTTGCAGCAATGTGGACCCAGTTTGTGGTAACAGTGCCAAAAAATGCGTTACCACCATTAACTCCATTATACCGGTAATTACCCGGGTCCGTCCCATCTACACCAAGCTGAAAACCGAAGTCGTTAGGGATATGGCTGCTAAATACACTTTTGTATTGGCCTTGACCTAAAACATCTGCTTTAGCCCACAAAGCCACGGTGTAAGCCGACCAGGTTTCTTCGCTAAAATTATACACAGCACTCTGGTTGTTGCCGCTGAAGTTGAGTGCACCACCGTCATAGCCATCCACCCATTGTGGATTCCCACGGAACGTAGCATCATGGCCATGTCCGGACCAGTCAAGGGCAACCGTGCCGATACCTTCTTCAAGCGTCCACCAGCCGACAAAATTAGGGTCGGCAGTAATAGGTATAAAGGGTTTTGTTTTGAAGCTCCAGACATCGCCTTTATGGGTCTCGACGCCCTCGAACTCATCGATACGCCAGTAGTAAACCTTATCCAATTCAAGCGTGCCGGACGTATAGGTTGCATCCGTCTGGGGCAGTCCTCCGGCGGCAATGTTCACATCGTCAAAATTGTCACCGAAATATACATGGTGTAATCTCGTACCGAAACCTGGCATCCAGCTAAGCTGAACATTCGGGTCTATAAATTTGACGCCATCAGCCGGGACGGGGTCATAGGCGGTCTTAGGGGGAACCATAAAGCTCCAGACATCGCCTTTCCAGGGACTATTGGGCTCGGTGTCGTTGACCTCATCGACTCGCCAATAGTAAGTAGTTCCTGGAACAAGACCGTCCGGGTAGGGGAAACCGGGAAAGCCGACGATAAGAGCCGTTCCGGCTTGGTTACCCTGGAACACACTTTCGGCTCCGGCATTCACATCGTCAAAACTTTCACCCAGATACACATCGTGCGAGACTGCGAGATCTCCCGGTATCCAGGCAAGGTTAATCCATGTGTCCTCATGGAGGGTACCATCAGCAGGGTTGGGACCAAAGGCATAGGGCCATGGCTGACCTGTCATAGCGCCCAGAATTTCGAACTCCGACAGAGCGTGGTCGTAAATGCGTAAGTCATCAAAAAGACCCATTAAGGTGTTAGCTGCGTTTCTGTTTATAGCCATGGCAAACTGGTTGAACGTCGTATTGGTAGCAGTGACAGTTCCGCTGGAAGCCAAACTGCCATTGTAGTAGGTGTTTGCAGATGTACCATCCCAGGCTATTGCAAGATGGACCCAATCTGTGGTGACGGTGCCGAATATTATACCGCCAGGCTGAAACCGGTAATTCCCTGGGTTTCCATCATCCGTATCCATCTGAAAACCTGCACTGTTGGGTATGTGGCTGCTGAACACACCGTTCCAATTGCCTTGCCCCACGGTGTCTGCCTTGACCCACACTGCAACAGTACCGGCAGGCCATTCTACTGCGGCGTCAAAGGAGTACAGAACAATCTGCGCCTCAGCTGTGAAGTGCAGCGCACCGGGGCTGTTATGCCCCTGGATCCACTCCGGGGTTCCAACGAATTCACCATCGTATCCATTGCCGGAGCTGTCATAGGCAGTAGTTCCGGAACCCTCGTCGAGTCTCCAGTGAACGACCAAGTCCGCTGAGGCATTGCCTGCCATGCTCAGCAGCAAAACAAAAGAAATTAAATACATCAATTTCTTACGCATAATAGTCCTCCTTAAAAAGTTAAGCTAAACGACCGATAATAATTTTCACGTTCATTTCATTATACTTGCTCAGGATGAGTTTTTAGTACTTGAAGCCATCTCCTTCCTTCCCGTCGTGGCTTGGCCACGCCGCGACAGGTAAAAGCCCAATATGAGCCATTATTTGAAATGTAGAAGTCTTAACCGCGAAAATACAAAGTTTTGACTTGACACTGCGTATTTCGCTATTTAAGCTTTCAGGTAAGCTGAATTAGCTGAAAATTTCAGAAATTCAGCCTGCCGAAAAGGAACAGACTTCGATGATTTTATTTATACCAGATTAGGCACTTTGACGTCAAGGAAAAACTCTGGCACTATACGCGATTTTTTGATAAGATTATGTAAGAATTCGGGATTTTATTAATATTAGAGCCGTGAAAGCATTTGCAGGAAACCGTCTTTGAGGAGTGTAATCGCGGCAGAAGGAGAAGGCACAATATGAACGAAGGAAAAGAGTTTAGGCCGTTAGAAGTTAAGATTCTCGATCGAAAAAGTGGAAGATTTTTAACGGGGTTTACGTTAATAGAACTTCTAGTAGTTATTGCTATCATTGCAGTGTTGATGGCGATATTGATGCCGGCGCTTAATCGGGTCAGAGAGCAGGGCAAACGTGCGGCCTGCCTTAGCAACGTGAAGCAAATGTCGCTTGCGTGGATTATGTATGCGGATGATAACGACAGCAAGATTGTTAACGGCAATACAAGCACGGGCGGCCATAATAAAGATGGCACCTGTTGGGTATATTGGTCGGGCCGGAGCGCCTCAGAAGAAGCGCGAATAGAAGGTATCCAGAGGGGATTGCTATATGAATACTGCCCAAGCATAAAGCTTTACAAGTGCCCGACCGGTATTCGCGGAGAGGTGGTGACGTATGCTATAGTGGATGCATTGAATGGTTACGATGCGATACCCGGGGCTGACGGGCAGATAGTTAAAAACAGGAATCAGATTCGCAAGCCGGGCCAGAGGGCTGTTTTTCTCGATGAGGGACGATTGAGTCCGGCGAGCTGGACCATTTGGTATGACCAGGAACGATGGTGGGATCAGATAACGGCAAGGCACGGCGACGGGACAAACCTTTCTTTCGTAGATGGGCACAGTGAGTACTGGAAGTGGAAAGACCCGCGTACGATAGAAATCGCCAAGATGGATTATGACTACTGGCAAGGCACAGGGCGTCAAGGTAATTTATCTTCCAATCCGGGCAGTCAGGATTTGTATAACGTTCAGAAGGCTGTGTGGGGGGAATTAGGTTATACACCAACTGAGTAGTAAGCATAGTTTTATTCGGGGGAGACGAGACAGGTGATAATACGGTCTTAAGTGAATGACTGTGTGCTTTGTTGGCAAGTGCTTCGTATAGTTAAGTTTCTTTTTTTTCCTCTGCTTGCCTGCGCTCTTGGCCGGTTTCATCCTGGTCGTCAGGAATGCTTTGGGCTTTGTGTTTTTCCACATAGCGTGCCAAGGGCCTGGCCAGCTTTGAGAGGCCCGCAAGGACAACAATTACAATGAGAGTCGATATAGCTGCCAATTCGCGAAAACCGGCTCCGCAGGCCATTCCGATACTTGCAACAAGCCAGATGGTCGCGGCGGTAGTCAAGCCATGCACACCACGTCTGTCCTGGATGACGGCACCGGCACCTAAAAAGCCTACTCCGGTAACAATCTGGGCGGCTATCCTTGTAGTCGAGCCTTCGGTTACGGCATCCATTTGTTTGGAGATTATGGTAAAGATGGCTGCGCCAAGGCATATTAAGAGATTCGTCCGCAGGCCGGCAGACTTGCCACTAAGCTCTCTCTCCAGACCTATTGCTGCTCCAAGAAAAGCTGCTAAAATTAAACTGATTACATCGTCCGGCCAAACCATAGTTTTACCTTTCAATTAGTGTCTCATCAACCTGCATACCGAAGTGCCTACCGGCCTTTTCGATATGGCATAAGACTTTATCGCCCGGCTTCAAAGTTGTAACTGAAACTGCTTTGCCGTCCGGGCTGACGAGTCGAATCGTCTCGGCATTCTGCAAGACCAGACTTATCGGCTGACCTTGGGCATCGGCCTCGATGAGCATCACGGGCCTTTTTTCGATTTTGTTTCTGCCCAGATAAGCGGTTTGACTTTTGCCCTGGAAATCCACGAGCAGCACTTCATCGCCGGCTTTTAAGTCAGCTAAGTATTTTGTTTTACCGCCCGGCGCTAAGGTGTATGCGTGCACTGCTCCGGCATTGACGCGGAACGGCCGGGATGCCACGTAAGGATTGTCGATGGATTCGGAATGCACCAAAAAGAAACCGGCAGCGGTATTGCCGACGAGTATCCCTTCGCCTAAAGTCATTTGTGTGCAGGTGTCGAGACAGGCCCTGTCGCCCATGCCTAATTGTTTTATGCCTGTGATGGTGGCTGTTACAAGGGCGATATTTTCACTTACGCCGTGAATGATTTCGGCGCATTTCTTTATCTCGTTTATATCGGTGGTATTTAAGAGGACGCCGTCAACGCCTTTTTCAAGTATCTCGACCATAAGCTTGGCCTGTTCGCTATTTTCTACCTGGACCATAATATTTTTGCCCCGCCGGGCCAACAGGTTCTCTATGGGTATAATCGTCCAATCGAGCATTTTAAGGACAATAATTTTTTCCGCCGATACTGCGGCAGCTTTGTCTTCGTCTTCTTTGCCGGCTATATCTATGAACTCGACGTCCACGCCGGGCTTGATATCGCCGTTTTTCTCGACGGTTTTGATTTTGCCGAACTGGCGCACAGTTCCACTTTGGTCGTCCGGCAGCACAACCGCCTCAGCTCCGCTTTCCAGGGCAGCTATGGCGAGCCCCTTTTCGTA